>QFCS01000300.1_pt1 | contig 97119 bp, 76 predicted proteins | sample 3576561 | NCBI WGS metagenome assembly QFCS01 | reverse complement strand
GCCCTGGGTGGCGCGGATCGCCGTGCACAGGTTGGTTTTCCGCGACAGGCAGGACGGGCACTGCCGGCACTCCGGCGTGTAGAGCGGGATGACGTGGTCGCCCTTCCTCAGGCTGGTGACGCCCTTGCCGACGTCGACCACGACGCCGGCGCCCTCATGGCCGAGGATGGCCGGAAACAGGCCTTCCGGATCGGCGCCCGACAGCGTGAACTCGTCGGTGTGGCAGATGCCGGTGGCCTTGACCTCGACCAGCACCTCGCCCTCGCGCGGCCCTTCGAGGTCCACATCCATGATCTCGAGCGGCTTGCCTGCGGAAACGGCGACGGCGGCACGGGTTTTCATTCGTCTGCTCACTCCCGATGGTCTGAATGCCGGGCCGCGGCCCGGCGAAATTGTCGAAACGGCTCAGGCCGCCTTGGCCGGCCCGGCCGGGAACACGCCCGACATCACGATGAACCCCTTGATGCGCTTGACGCGGTCGCACCAGCGGCGGATCGCCGGATAGTCCTGCCGGGTTATGCCACCTTCTTCCGACAGCATGATGTAGGGGAAGCAGGCGATGTCGGCGATGGTCGGATGGGCGGCCGAGCACACCCAGTCGCGCCCTTCCTGCTCGCCGAACCACAGGTGCTCGTCGAGCATACGGAACAGCCGGTGCGCGCCGGTGCGCGCCGCCGTAACGTCGAGATCGTAGAACAGCGCGTCGTGCAGTCGGGCTGCCGACGCCGTGCCGGTTATGGCGTCGGCAAACGACAGCCACTGGCTGATCTCGCCGAGCAGAGCCGGGTTGTCGCGCGGGTACCAGGTGTTCGACGGATCGTATTTCGCGGCGAGGTAGACAAGGATCGCCTGTGCGTCGCGCAGCACGAAACCGTCGTCGTCGATCACCGGCAGCTGGCCGAGCGGGTTCAGCCGCAAAAACCATTCCGACTTGTGTTCGCGCCCTGGATAAAAATCGATCGGCATGGTTTTCCACTCGATGCCGAGGAAACTCATCAGCAGCCGGAGCTTGTAGCAATTGCCCGACAGCTCGTAGTCGTAGAGCGTGATCATGCGCTCTCCCCCTCAGATGTCCAGAACCAGGCGGGCCGACTTGGCGCGCGACACGCAGGTCATTATTTTCGTTCCGCTCTTTCGCTCGGCGTCGTTGAGATAGACGTCCTGGTGTTCCGGCTCGCCCTCGATGACGGTGGCCAGGCAGGTGCCGCAGGCGCCTTGCTCGCAGGACGACGGCATGTCGATGCCGGCCTCGCGCATGACTTCGAGGATGGTCTTGCCGGCCGGCACCTGCAGCGTCACGCAGGAGCGCGCCAGCGCCACCTCGAAGCTCGAACTGTCGTCGATCGTGTTGGTGTTCTTGAAATATTCGAAGTGCACCGCCGTCTCGGGCCAGCCGGCCTCGGCCGCGATATTGCGCGCCGCCTCCAGCATCGGGCCGGGACCGCACAGATACACATGCATGCCGTGCCGGTAGGAGGCCAGCAGCGCGCGCAGCTTGTCGCCGGTCTGGCTCGGCCCGAGGCCTAGATGCGGCACCACGGTTACCCCGTCCAGCCGGTCGCGAAACGCCAGCTGGGCGTCGTTCTGCGCGAAGTAATGCAGCTCATGCGCAAGATTCTGGTTGCCGAGCGCCTGCGCCATGGCGAGTAGCGGCGTAATGCCGATGCCGCCGGCGATCAGCAGCGTCTTCACCGCATCGCGGCGCAGCGGAAAGTTGTTGCGCGGCTCAGAAATCGCCAGCAAATCGCCTTCCCGCACCGTTTCATGCATGCAGGAGGAGCCGCCTTTCGAGTCCGGCTCGCGTTTCACGCCGATCGTGTAGCTCGCCGTCTCTCCGGGGCCGTTGACGATCGAATACTGGCGGATCAGGCCGTTCGGCATATGCACGTCGATATGGGCGCCCGGCTGAAAAGTCGGCAGCAGCCCCTTCACCGGCGTCAACTCGAAGCCGGCGATGCCATCGGCCGCCTGCCACTTCTTCGCCACTGCGACACGGATCGCCGCCTTGCGGCCGTGCGGCGTCAGTTCAGGCATTTCGGCGAGTTGCGGCGACACGCGTTCGATCACCGGCTCGAGCGGCGCCGGCGTCGGCTGCGCCGCCGCGTCGGCCTCGATCGCATCGCGCAGTTTCGACAGGCGCTCGTTGTGATGGCGCAGGATGGCGATCCCGACCGCGGCGGTCGCCGGCCGGCTGTCGAGCACGCCGCGAATGACCGAGCGGTTGGAATCGACCGGCTGCACGAAGAACACCGCCAGCGTGTTTTCGCCCGCCTCCGCCGCCTTCAGCGCGATCGAGAACGGCCCGGCCGCCTCCACCGTGATATCGGCCCCCTCCCCGTCAAGCCTGCCGCTCGGCTGGAAGCGATAACCGCGCAGCCGCGCCGCCACCACGTCGGCCGGCGCGTTGACCGGGATGCCGCGCAGCACCAGCAGGTCGCCTTCACCGAAACCCTCGACCGCCGGCACCTCGCCTTGCGGCTCCTCGGCCGACCAGACCAGGCCGTAGCGCTCGACCGCCGCGAAGGTGCGGTTGGTGATGGTGCGGGCCGGCGCGTCGGCGGGGTGCGCCGGGATATAGGTGCAGCCGGCGGTGCGGTTGGAATAGCGCCAGCCGTGATACTGGCATTTCAGCTCGCGGCCGTCATTAATGCCGATCGACAGGCGCACGCCGCGGTGCAGGCAGCGGTTCTCCCAGATGTTGACGTAGCCGTCGTCGGCCCGCCACACGGCGAACTCGCGGCCGAGCAGCTGGCCGTGGAAGACATGGCGCAAAGGCAGGTCGCCGGACGCGGCTATGGGATGCCAACGGGACTTGGCTGTATCGAGCATGGTCTACTCCGAAATATGCGGGGCGCGGCGGTCAGGTGGCAGCGGGAATGACCCCGTAGGTCACGCCCTTCTGGCTCAGCCACCGGCGGTAGGCGATCGCCGACTTGTCGGCGCGGATCGGCGTCTCGGCGCGCGGGTCGAGCGGCAGCCGCTTGGGAAACTGGTTCTCCAGGATCGGCTTGTCCTGCCCGAAGATCGTCTGCTGGAACCGCTTGATGATCTTGTCCTCGTTCTGGTCGTCGAGAACACACAGCATCATGTGGGCGCGGATGTGCTCCTGGTCGACCGGCTGCAGGAACACGGCGATCACGTCGAGCCGCTTCTCGTCGGCCGGGCTGGATTTGTAGAGGACCGAACAATAGGGGTGCGGCACGCGGTAGATGTAGTCGACGTCGGCCCCCTCGGTCGAAACCGTCGAGGCCTTCGGCTGGTAGAAACGGCAGCGCGTCGCCAGAATCTCGTCGCGGTCGACCGAAATCTCGACGTCGTATTCCTTCACCTCGGTATGCGGCTCGGCGCCGAGGATGTCGGTGTGCACATAGGGAAAGTGGCCCATGTCGAGAAAGTTCTCGATGGCGCGCGGCGCCGACACGTTGACGCCCATCGTCGCGGCGTTGAGGCGGCGGCGATCGGCTTCGGCGAATTCCGGGATCGGAAACAGTTCGGCCGGCGGCTCTCCGAGCGAGGTCCAGACATAACCGTAGGCGTTCTTGCTCGGCAGCGTGTCGGCGAGGCCGGCCGGGTCGACCGTATCACCCGCCGCCAGTCCTGACCGCGACCGCCAGGCCGCCACCGTGCCGTCGCCGCCGACGGCATAACTCAAACGCTCCTCCAGCAGCACCGTGTCGATCACCGTGCCGCGCGGCGCCTCGTCGATGGCGCCGATCGGATGCCACAGGTTGAGGATAACGGTGTCGGCGCATTTTGGCTCGGTCATCGGCTCGTCCTTGCGTTCCAATCTGCTCACCGCTCAGGCCCTTGCCGGGATGGCGCCGTAAGTCACGGCGCGGTCGCGCAGCCAGCGGCGGTAGTAGACCGACACCGCATCGGCGCGGATCGGCGTTTCCGCGCGAGGGTCGAGGGGCAGCCGCCTCGGCACCTGATTTTCCAGGATCGGCTTGTCCTGCGCGAAGATCAACTGCATGAAGCTGCGCACCGTCGCGGCGTCGATGTTGTCCTTGAGGTAGCAGAGATAAGGGTGCGCGACGCAGTTCTCCTCGTCCACCGGCTGGACGAACAGGGTGATCACGTCGAGCCGGTGTTTCTGCACCGGATTGCTCTTGTAGAGCGCTACCGTGTAGGGGCGGATCACCTTGTAGACATAGTCGACGACGAAGCCTTCCCTGGCGGTCGGCGAAGCGATCGGCTGGTAGAACTTGCATTCGGTCGCCAGCACCTCGTCCGCCTCGGTGATCTCCACCTTGTAGGGTGCGACCTCGGTGTGCGGCTCCTCGCCCAGCCAGCCCGTGTGCACGAACGGAAAATGTCCCATGTCGAGAAAGTTCTCGACGGCGCGCAGGCCTGAGACCCTGACCGCGATCGAACCGCCGCTGACAAGATGCCGGTCCGGCTCGTCGGCCTCCGGGATATGGACGATATCGCGCTCGGGTTCGCCGAGACAGGCCCAGACGAAGCCGTAACGCTCGACGGCGTTGACCGGCCGGCCGCCATCCCCGCGCATCACCTTGAGCTGGCGCCGGTCGTCGCGGTTGATACTGAGGTCGACGCCAAGAAGGCGTGTGTGGAATGGAATGGTCGGCGATAACGTCGAACTGTCCGCCACCACGTGCCAGTCGCTGAGCAAGACGCGGTCGTTGCAAGGGGTAGCTGTTCCCATCGCACCCTCCCTGGCTAGCACTTCCCCATGAACCTAGCTCGGTATCGGCGTATTGGAACCACAAGATTGGATATCAATCAATGGCAATTTGAATTGCAATTCCTCATTTTTGGCATTCCGCCCGCCTTTCTTGAACGACAGATATAAGATTCAGGAGGAGGGATATCCGGCATCACGCTGGCCGCTTCTCCTACGGCAGGCCGACTGTAGCAGGGGAACCTCTGAAGCCACGCGGTAACGTCCGCTCGACGGCTGCTCGTCGGCGACCTGCCGGCTACCCCACCAGTGCGCCGAACCGTATCCGAAAACGGCGGTTCTCGCGGCCCTTCTTCTCGATCTTGCCGATGTGAATAGCGCCGACCTCGCCAGTGCTGCGCACATGCGTGCCGCCGCAGGGTTGGCTGTCGACCGCGCCCTCGTCACCAATGCAGACGAGGCGGATGCGGCCGGTGCCGGACGGCGGGCGCACATTCTTCGATTTCACCAGCGTCGGGTTGCCGGCAAGCTCCTCGTCTGTGATCCAGCGTGTGAATACGGGGTGGTCGGCCGCCACCAGTTGCATCAGCCGTTCGCTCACCAATTCCTTGGTATAGCTGGGGTCGGGCATGTCGAAGTCGACGCGGCTCTCGTCCTCGCCGACCGCCGCGCCGGTGATCGGAAACGGGCAGACCACGGTGAGCAGATGGCAGGCCGTATGCATACGCATGAGAAGGTGCCGACGCGGCCAGTCCATCGCCAGCCCGACCGATTCGCCTGCGACCGGCAGGTCCTGCTCCGACGCCGCGACGTGGATGATCTCGTCCTTGCTTTCGCCGGTCACCGTGGCGGCGATGACGACGCGGCGGCCGTCCGCACGAACAAGAAAACCGGTGTCGCCGGGCTGGCCGCCGGAGGTGGCGTAGAAGATGGTGCGATCGAGGATGATGCCGCCACGCTCGTTGACGTCCAGCACGACGGCGTGAGTCTCGGCGAGATAGGCGTCGTCGCGAAACAGCGCCTCGGTCCTGCCGGCCATTACGCCACCGTCTCGAACGGCACCGGGATGTCGGTCTTGCGGTCCATCCAGCCCGGGATCGGCAGGTTTTTCGTCCGCAGGAAATCCGGGTTGAACAGCTTTGACTGATACCGCGTGCCGTAGTCGCACAGGATCGTCACAATGGTGTGGCCGGGGCCGAGTTCGCGCGCCAGGCGGATCGCCCCGGCGATGTTGATGCCGGTCGAGCCGCCGAGGCAAAGCCCTTCCTCCTGCACCAGGTCGAAAATGATCGGCAGGGCTTCCTCGTCCGGGATCTGGTAGGAGAAGTCGGGCGTAAACCCGTCGAGATTGGCGGTAATGCGCCCCTGCCCGATGCCTTCGGTGATCGAGCTACCCTCGGCTTTGAGCTGGCCCTCGGTGTAATAGCTGAACAGCGCGGCGCCCAGCGGGTCGGCGAGCGCGATCTTCACGTCCCGGCTTTTCGCCTTGAGGCCGATGGCAACGCCGGCGAGCGTGCCGCCGGTGCCGACCGCCGAAACGAAACCGTCGACCTTGCCGCCGGTCTGCCGCCAGATCTCCTCGGCGGTGGTGCGGATGTGGCCGTCGCGGTTGGCGACGTTGTCGAACTGGTTGGCCCAGATGGCGCCATTGTTGTCGCTGCGGGCGATCTGCTCCGCCAGCCGCCCCGACACTTTTACGTAATTGTTCGGGTTCTTGTAGGGCACCGCCGGCACTTCAATGAGTTCGGCGCCTAGCAGCCGCAAGGCATCCTTCTTTTCCTGGCTCTGGGTGTCGGGAATGACGATCACGGTGCGATAACCGAGCGCCTTGGCCACCACGGTCAGGCCGATGCCGGTATTGCCGGCCGTGCCCTCGACGATGACGCCGCCCGGGCGCAGCAGCCCGCGCTCTTCCGCGTCGCGAACGATGAACAGGCCGGCGCGGTCTTTGACGGACTGGCCGGGATTCATGAACTCTGCCTTGCCGAGGATTTCGCAGCCGGTCTCCTCGGAGGCGCGGCGCAACCGGATCAGCGGCGTGTTGCCGATCGCGTCGATGACCGAACCAAGCATGAGCGTCTTCCCGTTGTCTCGCCGCTTTCCTGCCAGAGACCGCCGGCACATTCAACACGGGCCGCTTCGCCGAAAAAGCTTGGCCCATGCGAATTTTCGCGCTAGCCGGCATGAACACCGCTTCAAACCGGCGATGGCTGATCCGCGAAGATGAGACCGCCGTAAGCGGGTGCAACCGGATTTGCCGCGACGGCCGGCAGAATTGGACAGATGGCCGACCCATCGGACATGCTTTTGGCCTTGCTCGCGCGTTATGTCGCGGGCCGGCTTCCCGCGCCGGCGCGCGTGCTGGTCGAAAGCCACCTGATGCTGCGCCCGTCGAGCCGGAGCGTCGTTGCGGCGCTGGAGAGCCTTGCCGGCGAAGCATTGAGCGCCGAGAAGCCGGTGGCGCTGACAGGACGCCAGCAGCGTCTCGACGCGATTTTCGCCAGCCAGCCGACTGCAATGACGGTAACCAACGTCAGCAGCGACGGGCTTTTCCCGAAGCCGCTGCGCGATTTCGTCGGCCTCGACGCCGGCGACGTGCCGTGGCGGCGCAAGCTGCCCGGCTTCAAGGTCCATGACATGGGCGAGATCGACGGCTGCTCCGCCAGCCTGTTCCTGCTGCGGCCGGGCCGCGCTCTGCCCGAGCATGGACACGAGGGCGCGGAACTGTTCCTGGTCCTCGACGGCGCCTTCGGCGATCGCTTTGGGCGGTTCGCCCGCGGCGACATCTCGATCGCCGACGAAACGGTCGACCATCGTCCCGTCGCCGAGGCCGAGCGCCCTTGCATCGGCTTCATGGTTATGGAGGGCAAGCCGCGCCTGAGCGGTCCATTGCGCCGGCGTCTGGGTGATATTCTCGGCTTCTGAACGCAGCGGCGAAAAGCGGGGCATTCACGCGGCATGCGCCGGCTTGGCGTCGCGCGAAGACAGATAGACGACCAGCGCGGCCGCCAGCAGCAGGGCGATGAACAGGAACAGCGCCGCATAGGCGGCGGCCGGGTCATCCGGTACGACCGATTGTGTCACCACCGCCCCGGTGGCGAACTGCATCAGGCCGGCGCCGCCGATGACGAAAAAATTCATCAGCGTCACGCCGCGCCCGATCAGATGCGGCGGCATGAAGGCGCGCGCATGCGCCATCAGCAGCCCATAGCTGCCGCCGGCGACGCCGATGACCACCAGCAGCGCCGTTGCCGTCGCGATACCGACGCGCGGATCGAGGCCGAGCACGACGAGGGCGGCAAGGCTGATCGCCGTGCCGCCGACCGCCACCCATTTGCGCGTGCCGAAAAACTGGTCGAGCGGGCCGTAGATGAAGGCGCCTGCCGCCATCGCCACCGCCATCACCAGCGTGACGTTGCCGATGGTCAGGACATCGGCGGCGAACACGTCGGCGAAATACGGTCCGGCCCAAAGGCCGCGAATGCAGGCGGACGGCGAATATGCGACCGCGGTGAGCGGAATGATCGGCCACAACACGCGCAGCCGTAGAAGCTCGGCGAAACCGGAAAAGCCGGCCGATCCGTCGGCCGCGTGCGGGTTGTCGGGATCGCGCACCAGCACCAGAACCAGCGCCGCGACCAGCAGCGTGAAGACGCCGAGCCCCGCCATCACCGGCCGCCAGCCGAACGCTTCGGCGGCATAGGCGAGCGGTGCCGCGCCAATCACATTGCCCATCGTGCCGAAGGCGACCAGCCAGGACGACAGCATGGCGAAGCGCGCCGGCGGGTAGAGCCTTGCGAAGATGAACAGCGCCGCCATCAGCACCGGCGCGCAGCCCAGGCCCATCAGGCCGGTGGCGACGACGATCATCCATGGCGCGCCGGCGGCGGCGAACAGCAGCGAACCGCCGCCGCCGCCGAGCGCCAGCAGCACGACCGCGGTCCGGCGCGGGCCGATACGGTCGAGCGCCACGCCGACCGGAAACTGCGAGAGGGCGAAGACGAGGAAAAAGACGCCGGACGCGACCGACAGGTCCGCCTTGGTCATGCCGAGCTCGCTGCCGAGAATCGGCGTCAGCACCGCGAGAAACGAGCGGTAGAACTGCGACAGGACGTAAGCGATCGCGAGAGCGGCTATGCCGGCCATGCCCTGCCCTGTCCTCCCCGAAACACTAGCGACGGCCGAAATGCCGGCCGTCACCCTGTTTCATCGGAGGGCACCGCGCAATTGGACCAAGCACGGCTTCGGGTCGGCCCAGTTAGAGCGGCCCGCATGGATGAGCGACCGTCGGCGCCGCCCCTCACTGTCCTGCCGGACATCTCTCCCCGCGAGCGGGGAGAGAGACGCTGGCCGCACGGGTTTCGCCACCCTTCGACGTTGAAGATTGGCGAATTCGCCGCCACGCCCCCTTCTCCCCGTGCTTACGGGGAGAAGATCCCGGCAGGGGGATGAGGGGCGGCGCTCCGGCTAAAAATTACGCGGCGCGCGGTGCGTTGCGGCGTCCGCGGAACGGCCGCTTCTTGCCGCCGGGCTGGCCGGCGCCGCGGCCCTCGCCCGCCGGCTTGCCGCCGAAGCGCTGCTCGCCGGAACCCTGGCCGCCGAAACGCTTGCCGCCCGGCTTGCCCGCCGACGGCTTGTCGCCGAAGCGGGGCTTGCCGCCGGCGGGACGCCCGGCGCGATGATGCTCGCGCGGCGCGCCTTCCTTGACGGCACGGGGCTGCTCGTCACGCTGCGGCTGGGCGCGCGGCTCCGGGTCCGGCTCGCCGAGATGGTCGGCGGCAACCGGCAGCTTCAAGCGGATCACCCGCTCGACCGCCCGCAGCTTGGCATTCTCGTTCGGGTCGCACAGCGTGATGGCGACGCCGTCGGCGCCGTTGCGGCCGGTGCGGCCGATGCGGTGGACGTAGCTCTCCGCCTCGTCCGGCAGGTCGAAGTTGATGACATGCGAGATGCCGGGCACGTCGATGCCGCGCGCCGCGATGTCGGTGGCGACGAGAATGCGCACCGAGCCGTCGCGGAAGCCGCCGAGCGCCTTCTGGCGCGCGTTCTGCGACTTGTTGCCGTGAATGACGGCGGCGGCGAAGCCATCGCGCTCGAGGTCGCGCACCACGCGGTCGGCGCCGTGCTTTGTACGGGCGAACACCATCACGGAACTCATCGCCGGGTCGGCAAGCATCCCGGCAAGCACTTTTCGCTTCTGCTTCAGGCGGGCTAACACCACGCTCTGCTTGATCTCGGCCGCCGTGGTGCCTTGCGGGGCGACCTCGACATGCACGGGATCCTTGAGGATGCCGCGCGCCAGTTGCTCGATCTCGGCCGGCATGGTGGCCGAGAACAGTGCTGTCTGGCGGTCGCGATGGGTGGCGTTGGCCAACCGCTTGACGTCGTGGATGAAACCCATGTCGAGCATGCGGTCAGCCTCGTCGAGCACCAGCCAACGGGTCTCGCCGAGCTTCACCTCACCCTCGCGCACGAGGTCGGTCAGCCGCCCCGGCGTGGCGATCAGGATGTCGACGCCCGGCGCCATGCGCTTTACCTGGCTGTTGCGCGACACGCCGCCGAGCACCAGAGCAGTGGAGATGTGCATGCCCTTGGCAAGAACCTTGATGGTGTCTTCGATCTGCACGGCAAGCTCGCGCGTCGGCGCTAAAATCAGGGCGCGGGCGGTGCGCGGCAGCCGCTTGCTGCCGAGCGCGGCGATCTTCGACAGCATCGGCAGGCTGAACGCGGCGGTCTTGCCCGAGCCGGTCTGGGCGACGCCGAGGATGTCGCGGCCTTCGAGCTGCGCGGGGATGGCTTTGATCTGGATCGGCTTCGGCATGTCGAAACCGGCGGCCTCGGTTGCCTTCAGGAGGGCCCCGGTAATTCCCAGGGCGGCGAAGCCTTCAGGCTTCGTGGAAAGGTCGTTGGTCAATTCTTCTTCTTTCGTGCGGCATCACGGCCGCAAATTGGCTCGCCGCGGCAGGGCGCAAAACCCGCCGGCGATAATGATTTCGTGAAACGACAAGCGGCGGGCATTTTTTGCCCGCGCGGCTGCGCTGTCGTGCCCGCGCCTCATGTAAACCGCGGGGCTTCGTCTCCATGGCCGGGTGAGCGGAAAGGGAGAACGCAGACGCAACCAGTCCCGTCCGATCGGGAAGGCCACACAGTTTTCGTGGCCCAAGCGCCTGATAGTGCGGCATATGGCTTATTCGCACGGCAATTGCAAGGTGCGATTGTGCATCGCACAAGGCAATCGCTTCAGAGGCTTGCGCCGCCCCCTCACCCCAGCCCTCTCAGTGAAGGATCTCGCCAAGCATGACGAGGGTTCTGTCGCATGATCCTTGTCCGAAAAGTCCGCGACTTTTTGCGTCGCCGACCTTCGGTTCGGGATCATGCTCCAGCGATTTGCGCGAAACCATGCCAAGGCGATCCGCGGGCTCGATTCGAGCATCCGCGGGCCGGCGTCCAGCCTCCTTCCGCCTGTCGCGGGGGGCGATCATGACGTGTCGGCGCAGCGCGGCCGGAATGCGAGGAGCAGGCGGTCGAGCCAGGCGGCGTTCGGGCGGTGCCGGCGGCCGGGACAGGGCCGACCGGCGGCCCGAGGCGAAACCGGCGCCCGGTGGATCAATGCGGAGAAAGCGGCGGCGAGCGCACGAAACCGCCTTGCCAGACGGGCGGCGTCGCCGGGATCGTCATCTGTGTCGGTTGCGAGACGTTCGGCCGGAAAGAGCGGCGAGGCGGCGCATCCGGCCTGCGCGGCCAACGCCCGCGCCGCCCGCTCGGCGGGACGCAGCAGCCAGAGCACGATACGGCGGACGGGCCAGGAGCGGCAGGCCGCCCGCTCGGCGAGGCCGGCGAGCGCGAGCAGCAAGGCGACGACGCGCCGGAGCGCTTCTTCATGTCTGTCGTCCGCCGAATAACCCTTCATGCCGATGTCCACGCTCAGGAAAAAGCAGTGTGACACGGATCGGCGCGAAAAGAAAGGAAAATATTCCTCTTGATGCTGCAGACCCGCCTTCGCCATTGCGGAACCGCAGCGTCGACGACGCGCGACGACCCCGCGACTGTTCCGGCATGGGTTCCGGCTCTCCCTCCGGTCGGCCGGAATGACGACCGCGAGGGGCACTCAGGGCTCCTGCCGGATGTGTGAACGCTACAGATCCCTCATGGAGAGAGGGCCGGGGTGAGGGGCAGCGCCGGTCGCTGAAGCGATTGCCCTGGAAGCCAGATCAATGCCGGCTGGATGAGGCTTGAAGAACCCAAGCGGCTGCGGCTAGGCTCCGCCAGGGACAATGCGAGGCCATCGATGAAGACGATTTTTTCGCCGCTGCATGCCGGGCACGCCGGGCAGATGGAGCTTATCTCCGGCGCGCTGGTGCCGGGCTTCGAGAAACCGTCGCGGGCCGAGTTCATCCGTGCCCGGGTCGAGGCTGAAAAGCTCGGGCCAATCCTGCCGCCGGAGGCGAACGACCTTGCCGCCGCCAAGCGGGTACACGCGGCCGACTATGTCGACTTCCTGCCGACCGTCTGGCCGGAATGGGAAAAGAGCGGCCGTTCCGGCACCGCCTTCGGTTTCACCTGGCCGACGCGCGGCCTGCGCGGCGATGTCAGGCCGAAGGCGATCGACGCGCTGCTCGGCTATTATTCCTTCGACGCCGGCGCCACCTTCGTCAAAGGCACGTGGGATGCGATCAAGTCGTCCTACGACGTGGCGCTGACCGCCGCCAGGCTGGTCAAGGGCGGCGAGCGGGCGGCCTTCGCGCTTTGCCGGCCGCCGGGGCACCATGCGGGCGCGGCGTTCATGGGCGGCTACTGTTTCATCAACAATGCCGCCGTCACTGCCCAGTGGTTCCGCGACCAAGGCGCGGCGCGGGTGGCGATCCTCGACGTCGACTACCACCACGGCAACGGCACACAGGAGATTTTCTACAGCCGCGCCGACGTGCTGGTGCTCAACCTGCACGGCGATCCGATGACCGAATATCCGTTCTTCCTCGGCCATGCCGACGAGCGCGGCGAAGGCGCGGGGGAGGGGTTCAACGTCAATTATCCCATGCCGTTCGGCACTGCCTGGACCGAGTGGAATGCTTCGCTGGAGGACGCCTGCTCGAAGCTGGCGGCCTATCGACCGGACGTGGTCGTGGTTTCCCTCGGCGTCGATACATTTGAAAAGGACCCGATCAGTCAGTTCAAGCTGAAGAGCGAGGACTATCCGAAGATCGGCCGACGCATCGCCAAACTCGGCCTGCCGACGCTGTTCGTGATGGAGGGCGGCTACGCGGTGGAAGAGATCGGCATCAATGCGGTCGGCGTGCTGACGGGATTCGAGGCGGGGTGAGGCCGGCAGCCAGGTCCGTCACTCCACGAACACCTGAACGCTGGCGGCGCGGCCGGCAGCGTCGATGACGGTGAGGGTCGCGTAGCCGGCGCCGTCGGGCTGCCAGGTAGCGGTGCGGCGGCGCACCACCTCGGCAAGCGGCTTGCCGTTGGCGAGCCAGCGGAACGGGGCGCGGCCGCCTTGCAGCTTCAGGACGAGCGGCCCGGCCGAGGCTTCGGTCAGGTCGACACGGGCGCCGTTCGGCGGGAAGACGATCTGGGGCGCCGGCTCGGGAACGGAGGCCGACGCGGTGATGAGGCCGTCGCGGGCCGAGTCGAAACGCTTCAGCGTCACCGGCAGGTCGTTGGGTGCGGCCCGCAGCGCACCGGCCGGCGGCTGCTGGCGCGGCACGGCGGCGAGGCCCGAGCGGGCGAAGGCTTCGAACAGCAAGGGTGCTGCGGAGACGTAACCGGCAAGGCCGGGCACCGAGCCGGCGTCGGCGCGGCCGACCCAGACACCGAGCACATAACGGCCGTCGTAACCGACCGACCAGGCGTCGCGGTAGCCATAGGACGTGCCGGTCTTGTAGGCGATGCCGCGCGGGCTGGCGCCTTCCGGCGGCCGCACGCCGGACAGAATGTCGGTGACCTGCCAGGCGGCAGCCGGCTCCAGCACCGTGCCGTCGGCGAGCGGCTCCCAGTCTCTTTCGGTGCCGTCGCGCAGCCGCTTCGCGCGGCCGCCATTGGCAAGCCCGGTGTAGAGCTGAACGAGGTCGCGCAGGCTGACGCCAACGCCACCCAGCCCAATCGCCAGCCCGGGCGGTTCCCCCGGCGGCAGCGACGGCGTGACGCCGGCGCCGCGGAATCGCGCCGCAAGCCGCGCCGGCCCGACGGCGTCGAGCAGCCGCACCGCCGGTACATTGAGCGAGAGCTGCAAGGCCTGGCGCACGCTGACGTCGCCCTGGTAACCGAGGTCGAAATTTTTCGGCCGGTAGCCGGCGAAGTCGGCGGGCCGGTCCTCGATCAGCGTCTCCTGCGCCACCAGACCCTGCTCGAAGGCGAGGCCGTAGATGAACGGTTTGAGCGTCGAGCCGGGTGAGCGGCTGGCGCGGGTCATGTCGATCCAGCCGAAGCGGCGTGGGTCGAAATAGTCGGCCGAGCCGACCGCGCCAAGGATTTCGCCGGTGCGGGCGTCGGCCAGCAGCATCGCCACGGACACGCGATCGCCGAGCTTTTGCGCAGCCTGTCGTGCGACCGCTTCAAGGCCGGTCTGTACGGTTTTGCTTACGGTGAGCCGATGGTGCGTCTCGACCGGCGCGGCACGCAGCGCGTCGTCGGCGAGATGGGCAGCCAGCGACGGCAGCGCCAGCCGGGCCGAGGCGACTTCGTCGAGCCCGGCACGCGCGGCCTCGCGCTCGCCGAGCAGGCCGCCCGCGACCATGCGCGAGAGCACGCGGTCGCGGGCGAACTGGGCCTTGTCGCGGAAGCGGTCCGGACGGCGGCGCTCGGGCAATTGCGGCAAGGCGACCAGCAGCGCGGCCTCGGAGACGGCGAGGCGCTTCGGCTCCTTGCCGAAATAGGCGAGCGCCGCGGCGCGAATGCCCTCGAGGTTGCCGCCATAAGGCGCCAGCGTCAGATAGCGTTCGAGGATTTCGCGCTTGGACAGCCGCCGCTCGATCTGCCAGGCGCGGAACATCTGGGTGAGCTTCGAGGTGATGCTGCGGCTTTCGCGCGGCTCGATCAGGCGGGCGAGCTGCATCGACAGGGTCGAGCCGCCGGAGACGATGCGGCCGTGGCCGGCGAACTGGCCGGCGGCGCGCAGCAGCGCCAGCGGGTCGATGCCGGCATGGTCCCAGAAACGCTTGTCCTCGTAGGCGACCAGCATTTTGACGAAGTCCGGGTCGACCTGGTCGAGCGAGACGCCGAGCCGCCAGAAACCGTCCGAAGTGGCATAGGTGCGCAGCAAGGCGCCGTCGCGGTCGACCACCTCCTGCGAGACGGCGAGCTTTTCGGGGAGCGGCGGCGGGTAGGCGCGGTCGAGGGCGAACAGCGTGGCGATGCAGAGACCGGCCAGCACGGCGCAGCCGGCAAGGGCGATGGCGGCGCGGCGGAGGTGTCTTCGCAAAGGTGTTTTCTGGAGAAGCGACATCGCAGCCCCTCATCCCCCTGCCGGGACCTTCTCCCCGCACGCGAGGAGAAGTGAAGTGGCCGTAACGGAGCCGCGCGCCCCTTCTCCCCGCGCGCGGGGAGAAGGTCCCGGCAAGGGGATGAGGGGTGGCGTTACAGTACGTGAAGAAGCAGTCACTTCGGATAGTAGCGAAATTATCGCCGCGAAGACTTGACGTCGCCTTTTGCTTTTAGCGATATTATCGCCGCGAAAACAATCATTTTCACCCATGCCGCCGCGAAGGATCTCGACGCCTTGCCGCCGCAGGCGCGTGCCGCGGTAGAGACGGCCCTGATCAATTATGCCGTCTCCGGAGAGGGTGACGTGAAGCGTCTGCAAGAGCGGGATGGCTTCAGGATGCGTGTCGGCAGCTATCGCGTCCTGTTCGACAAGGACCGAATGACCGTGCTTGCCATCTACATCGGCCGGCGCGAGACGACGACATACCGCAAGCGGTGAGGTGAAGACATGAGCTCCATCCAGATCATTCACAGCCCTAGCGGCGACGAACTCGTCGTTCTCCCGCGTGCCGAGTATGAAGCGCTGGTGGCCGCCGCAGCCGAGGCGGACGAAGATGCCGCCGACGTCGCCATGTATGATGCCCGCAAGGCGGAGCTTGCCGGCGATCCGAATACGAGCCTTCCCCCGGAAGTGAGCGGCATGCTTCTGCGCGGCCATACCCGCTTGCAGGCTTTGCGCAAATGGCGCGGAATTGCCCAGTTCAAACTGGCGGCCAGCGCCGGGATTGCGCAGAGCTATCTTTCCGATCTCGAGCATGGCCGAAAATCCGGTTCGGCCGAGACGGTTGCCGCCCTTGCGCAAGCGCTCGATGTCCCGATCCACTGGCTTGCGTAAAGCCGCCGCGCGATGCCGCGGAGAGTGTGCCGGCGACGACGTGCGCCGGCAGGAAGTAAGGTTGGAGCCCCGCCCCGGCGACCGCACCCGGCTGGTTCGCGGCCGCCGTCGCCTCAAAGGCGAGGCGGAGCCGGCGCGCTTCGTCACGGCGCCTTCACCTCCATCATGCCTGTCGCCGTGCGGGCCGAGAATTGCGGACGGTACATGTCCTCGACGCTGGCCGCCGGGTGGGCGTAGACGCCGGGTGTCACCGCACGCACCACATAGGCCAGCGTCACCTCGCGGCCGGAGTCGCCGTTGCGGTCGAAGGCCGCGACGAAGCGGTCGTCGCGGAACTCGAGGTGTGCCGCTTCCGTCTGGTCGAGCCAGGGGAAGTTGGTCAGGCTGGCGCTGTTGACGAGGCCGGGGTTGTCGATCTCGAAGCCGGCCGGCAGCAGGTCGCTGACCAGCACGCGCGACGGCCACGAGTTCTGCTCCGTCACCTTGAGCACCACGACGTAGCGCTCGTTCTGGTTCACCTCGGTCACGTTGGCCTCGTTGCCGTCGAGCGTGTAGTAGGTGCGCTCGATGGCAAAACCGTCGCCGCCGGCCGGCAGCGGCTCGGCCGGTGCGGCGACCGCCGTCACCACCGCCTGCACGGCGCTGGAGCCGGCATTGGCGATGACCACCGGGCTGTCGACCAAGTCGCTGCCGTCGAAGCGCTCGGCGTAGAGGCCGGTGTGCGGGGCGCCGTTAACCGTCAGCTTCATGTCGGCGGCGTTGGAGCGCAAGGCGCGGGCGGCGAGCAGCATCCAGGCGTCGTCCTGGGTGCTGGTCCAGCGCGCCGCCTGGCGCTCGGCGCCGACGAGGCTGATCAATTGGGGCACCACCGACGGCATCGGCTTGCTTTCGGCGGCGAGCGCCAGCATGGCGGCGCCGTCGCGCAGGCGCGAGCCGTAGTCCGAGCGGTACCAGTCGTGCTCGGTATTGGTCTTCGCCAACTGCAGGGCCGCCTGGAAGGTCGACTCGGCCCGCTGCGCGTCGCCATAGAGCGACAGGCTGGCGGCGAGCTGCGCCACCGCCATCGGACTGGAGAACGCCTCCAGCTTGGTGTCGGCATAATAGCGAAGGTCGCCGACCGATGCCTTCTTGTTGCGGGCGAGCACGTAGAGTGCGTAGGCGATCTCCGAGCCGCGATCCTCGACGTCCATATCGTAGGACAGCGAGTTCTGCAGGTTGCTCAGCGCCTGCAGCATCGCCTCGCGCGGCACCTCGTAGTTCAGCTCGCGCGCCCGCGTCAGGAAGTCGCTGACGTAGGAGTCGAGCCAGAGGTCGCCGGAACCCGGCCCCCAAAGGCCAAAGCTTCCGGACGAGGACTGGTAGTTGAGCACGCGGGTGATGGCGTCCTGGATGCGGCCGCGCAGGGCGGTATCGTCCTGCATGCCGGCGCCGGCGGCGAGTTCGCTGACATAGAGCAGCGGCAGGGCGCGACTGGTGGTCTGCTCGGCGCAGCCATAAGGGTAGCGATCGAGCGCCAGCAGCAGCGACGGCACGTCGAAGGCAGCAGACGGCGAGACGCCGACGCTGACATAGGCGCCAGGCAGCACGCTGTCGGCCAGGAGCTCGCGATCGATTCGCAGGCTGGAGGTGTTCGGGCCGAGATCGACGACCATCCGGTTGGTGACCGGCAAGGTCGCCGGGCGCACCGGCAGGTAGAGCGTCTGCTCGACCGAAGGGCCGCCCTCACGCGCCAGTTTTATGGTGAGGCTGGCGTCGCCCGCCGTCTGGGCGATCAGCGGCACGGTGAGCGACTGGCGCTTTCCGGCGGTCAACGTCACCTTGTCGGTCAGGGCGGCGCTGCCGGTCGAGAGATCGCCGGTGGTCTCCACCGAAAAACTGTAGTCGCCGTCCGGCGCGTCGGTGTTGGCGATGTCGAGCCGCATGACGGCGGCGTCGCCCGGGGCGAGGAACCGCGGCAGGCCGGCGGTGATGACCACCGGGTCGCGCACGATCACGTCGGTTTCCGCGTGGCCGACTGCCTCCTTGGTCCAGGCGACCGCCATGACACGGACGGTGCCGTTGAACTGCGGGATGTCGAAGTCGACAGTCGCCTTGCCGTCGGCATCAAGCTTCACCGGGCCGGAAAAGAAGGCGACCAGTTTTTCCGTCGGCGGCCGGCCCTGCGAACTCAAGGCAGAGCCGTCGCCGCCGGTGCGCAGCCGACCGGCAGCACCGAGCGAGCCGTCGATCAGGCGGCCATAGAGGTCGCGCACCTCGAGGCCGAGGCGGCGCTGGCCGTAATACCAGGCCTCCGGATCGGGCGCCTTGTAATCGGTGAGGTTGAGGATGCCGACGTCGACGGCGGCGATGGTCACATAGGCGTCGGTGGCAGCGGGCAGGCCGGTCACCGTGACGGGGATCGTCAGCGGCTGGCGCGGCTCGGTCTTGGCGACCGGCGACAGCGCAACGGCGAGTTTTTTCGCGCCGGGGTCGACGGCGAGCCATTTTACGCCGATGGCGCGCGCTGGCATGCGCGATTCCTGCGCTTCTCCGGGGCGGAACAGCGTGGCTGTCACGTAGGCGCCGGCACCCCAGTCGGCCGAGACCGGGATGTCGACGGTGCCGCCGCCTTGCGGGATGGTGGCCGAGACGGTGGTCAGCAGCCGGTCGGCGCCTATGGCGACGAGCAGTTCGCCGGCGAAACGCGGCGACACTTTCAGCCTGGCAACCTCGCCGGGCGCGTAGCTTTCCTTGTCGAGCGCGATTTCCAGTCCGTCCGGCGTCTCGGTCGAGGTGGCTGCGACGTACCAGCCGGCGTCGAACTCGACGCTGGTGGCGGGACCTTCCGGATCGGTCGTTTCGATCTCCAGGCGGTAGCGGCCCCAGTCAACCGGCATGGACAGGCTGGCGCTGCCGTCGGCGGCGACGTCGAGCGTGCCGGCCGAGACGGCCTTGGTCGAGGTCACCGGCTCGTAGTTCCAGTAGTCGCCGCTGCGGTACCACTGATAATTGCGTTCGACCTTGACCAGCGACCACTGGGCGCCGGGCAGCGCCTTGCGTGTGCCGTCGGGATCGACGGCGATGACGGTAAATTTGGAGGTGCCGCCCTGCGGCACCTCGCCGCCGGCGAAGTCGGGCCGGATGCCGATCGCATCGGAATGCGAGCGGATGCCGAGATCGAGCGTTTCCTCGACGGCGCGGCCGCCGCTCTCGCGCATGCGCACCGTGACGGCGGCCGTCAGCAGGCGGGTGGTGGCGGGCAGCGCGTCGATCTGCACGGGGAAGGTCGCCTTGCCGTCGTCGCCGACGACCGGCAGGTCGCCGAGCGGGATGCGGGTGGCGTCGCCCTCCTGCTCATCGGCGAGGCCAAACTGGAAGTTCGGGAAATCCTCCCACTCGCGCGTCGTCTGCACGGTGGCCTCGCCCTCGAGCGCCAGGCCGGCGGCCGGCGCGCCATAGAGGAAGCGGCCGTCGACGGTGATCATTGCGGGCTCGCCGACGCCGACCTCGTCCTTGTCGCTGGTCAGCGAGAACTCGATGCGATCGGGCACGAAATCCTCGACCAGGAACATCTGGGTGGACACCGCCGGCTGCTTCGGATCGGTGTAGATCGCAACGCTCCAGGTGCCACGCATGGCATTGGCGGCGAGCGCGAGGTCGACGGCATGGCCACCCGCGGACGCACCGTCGCTGACCATGCGGCGGTCCTCGACGCCGTCGGGGCGGGTGAAGACGAAGGTGAGCGGCAGTTTTTCCACCGCGACCGCCTTGTCGTCGCGGGCAAGGGCGGCGACGTGCACGGTCTCGCCGACGCGGTAGATGCCGCGCTCGGTCCAGGCGTAAACGTCGAGCGCGCCGGGCGCGGCGCGGCCGGTGACGCCACGGTCCGACAGGTCGAAACCGGCGCGGGTCATGTCGAGGAAGACAAAGTCCTTGCCGTCGGCGTCTGCCGTCAGCACCGCCGGCACCATGCCGCCGCTGCCGCGGGTGAGGCCGGGATTGAAGACAGCGCGGCCTTCGGCGTCGGTCGTGGCGGTGCCGAGGATCTCGTTGTTCTTGGCAAGCAGCGACAGCGACACGCCGGCCATCGGCTTGGCCGTGCCGAGCGAGCGGGCGAACACGCTGAGGCCGTCCTGGCCGGTATAGGTAGTCAGCCCGATGTCGGAGACGACGAACCACTGCGTGGCGCGCGAGCTCCAGGTATCGCTCTTGTCGTTTTCAGGCTGGGCGGTGAGCACGTAGACGCCGGGCTGGCGGTTCGGCAGCGCCTCGTCGACCGGGAAACTGGTGGTGATCTCCTGGTTCAGCGCGTCGGCGATCTCCAGCTTGCCCTCCCAAACGGGGCTACCCATCTGGTCGCGCACATTCTCGATGTCGTAGCCGTCGAGCTGGCGCAGGAACTGATAGCCGGACAGAAGTTGCGCCAGCGAGCGGTCGCCGATGCGGAACAGTTTTACGTCCGCGACATCCATGTTGACGGTGACGACGGGGATGCCGCGGCGGGCAGTAGAGGGCAGGACGAAACTGTCGCCGGTGAAGCGCACCGAGGCGGCGCGGTCCTGGATGTAGATCGACAGCGCCGCGGGCGCCTGCGTGACCTCGCCGATCGCCGCCGGCAGGCCGGCGCGGAAGGTGATGGTGTAGTGCTTGCCGTGCTCGAGACCCTCGACGCAGACCTGTCGGTCCTTGGCCTCGACCGCCTTCGGCGCGGCGCCATCGACGGTGACGAAGGGCGCATAGTCGACGCCGGCCTTGACCAGATCTTCCGAGAACTGGGCGCAGACGCGCGGCGACGGCGTGTCGGCATCGATCGAGTGCTCGACCATGCGGAAGCCCTTGCGGGCCTTCAGGTCGTCATATTCGGCGCGGACGGAGGCCGAGTTGACCAGCGCAAGGCTCGCCTCATAGGCCTGCAGGGCCGGGCGGAACAGTTCGCGGCGGTCGAGACCGACGGCGATCACCGCCAGCACCTCGGCGCGTCCCGGCGAGGTGCGCAGCAACTGATATGCATTCCAGGCGGCCGAGGTGGCGTCGCGGTTGAGCGCGGCGATCTCGCTGCTATTGGCGCCCTGAGCGGCAAGCAGTGCGCGCGCCAGGCCGAGCCACAGCTTGCCGTCGTCGGGCGCGATGCGGATCGCGGCGGTGTATTGGTCGCGCGCGCTGCCGCTGTCGTTCATGCGCAGCGCCTGCTCGGCGCCCGCGATCAAGCCGACCAAGCCGGCATCGGCGGCGGGCGGCGTGGCGGTCAGCTTGGCGCGAAACTGCCAGGCCTCGTCGGCCATCCAGGAGGGGAAGAACGACATCTGCGGCGGGGCGCCGATGTCCGGCTCGCCGTCGATGGTGATGACCTTGCCGGCGACCGCGCCGTTGAAGGTTTTCAGCGTGGCGAAGTCCGACTTGAGGAAGCACCATTTGGCCTTGGTGTTGTAAGTGAAGGCGCGGCACTGCGTGTCGCCGAGGCACACCGACTTGCACTGGTCGAGCGTGACGTTCTGCTCTGCCCGCAGATCGAAGCCGAAATAGTCGGCATTGTCGGTGGTGGCGATCGCGCGTCCCTCGGCGGCGATAGCCGGCGAGGCGAAACCGAGCGCCAGCGGGACCAGAATCGACAGCAAACGAAGCGCGCGCATTACAACTCCCCCTTGCATGGTCGCCGCGATGGTGTTGAGCCATCGCAACAGCTGTATGTCAAACCGAGCCGGAGGAAAAACGAAATCGCCCCCGGAGGTTGGCCATCCCGCCCCGACATGCTAGTCGCCCCCTGACGAGGCCCGACTGGAACATGGATGGTCATCATTTGCCCATCAATTTCTGACAGAGCGATTGTGGCTCCTTTACGAACGGTTCATATCGACGATCCAAAATTACTTCCCGGAGTAAGTTTGCGTTAATGCTGAAGCGGAACCCGCAGAGTTTTGGAGGCGAGACCGCGACAGCCCGGGTCGTGCGTCTTCTGCTTTGCGGAATACTCAGCACTTCGGCCGTCTTCGCCACCATTCCCGATGCCAAGGCTTTCGAGCTGTTCGGCTTCAAGTTGTTCGAATCGGAAGACGATGACGACGCCGATATTGTCGACCCCCTGCACTATACGGTGACGCTGGAGGCCGGTGGCGACACCGATCTCACCGACAAGTTGAACAACGCCTCGCTGCTGGTCGCCGACGTGGAGAAGCCGGTATCGGGCTCGCTCGGCCTGCTCACCAAGGCACGCGGCGACCGCGAGCGGCTGGTGGCGGCGCTCTACGAGGCGGGCCGCTACGATGGCGTCGTCGACATCTACATCGCCGGAAAATCGATCGACATGCTGCCGCCGGACGCCGAGTTCGGCGCCGGTCCCGTTCCAGTATCGATCCAGGTCGACGCTGGCCAGGTGTTCACGCTCGGCGACGTGCGGCTCAAGGGCGATGCCGCCGACCTGTCGCCGGGCGAATTCGGCCTGACGCCTGGCGGCCCGGCCGGATCCACCGCGATCTTCAGAGCGGAGGCGGATATCGTGCGCCGCCTCAAGACGGAAGGCCGGCCGCTCGCCAAGATCACCAGCCGCGAGATCGTCGCCAACCACAATGGCGGAAGGCTCGACGTCACGCTGACGCTCGCGGCCGGCCCGGTCGCCGGCTACGGACCGACCACGGTGCAGGGCACGGAAGCGGTCAACAGCGACTTCACCGCCTACATGGCCGGGCTGGAGCCCGGCAAACAATATTCGCCGCAGGATCTGGACGATGCCCGCGAAAGGCTGGTCGGGCTCGGCGTGTTCAACAGCGTCGCGGTAACGGAGGCAGATGCGCTCGACGCCAATGGCAACATCCCGGTCAGGGTGACGGTGACCGAGCGCAAGCAGCGCTATTACGGCGTGGGCGCCACCTATTCCAACACCGAAGGCATCGGCCTGGAAGGCTACTGGGGCCACCGCAACCTGTTCGGCAACGCCGAGAAGCTCAGGATCGAAGGCAAGATCGGCCGCATCGCCGACACCCAGGAGATATCCCAGCTCAACTACAACGCCGGCATCATGTTCGAGAAGCCGGGCGTGATCGGACCGGCGTCGAAATTTTTTGCCAACGTCAAGACCTTCTTCGAGCATCCCGACGCCTACGACCGGCTGTCGACCTCGGGCGAGATCGGGCTCTCCTACGAACTCAGCAAGACGCAGAGCGTGTCGGCGTCGTTCCTGGCCGAATATGCGCGCATCACCGACGCCTTCGTCGACGACCGCGACTACATGATCTTCTCGACGCCGCTGCAGTATATCTACGACAACCGCGACAACAAGCTGAACCCGACCAAGGGTTTTCGTTTGCTTGCATATGCCGAGCCGGCCTATGACGCGCTGGGCAGCACAGCTTTCGTCAAGCTCAAGGGAGAAGGCTCGGCCTATCAGGCGCTGGATTCGAGCGGCAAGATCGTCGCGGCCGGCCGCGTGGTGCTCGGCTCGATCGTCGGCGCCTCGGTCGAGGACGTGCCGGCGAACCGCCGCTTCTTCACCGGCGGCGGCGGCTCGGTGCGCGGCTACTCCTACCAGGGCATCGGGCCGCGCGGCAACGACGACCGGCCGACAGGCGGCCTGTCGCTGTTCGAGGCCTCGGCGGAACTGCGCTTCGCCGTCACCGAGACGGTCGGCGTGGTGCCGTTCATCGACGTCGGCACCGTGTCGCACGAATCGTTTCCGGATTTCTCCGACGTGAAAGCTGGCGCCGGCCTTGGCCTGCGCTATCTGACACCATTCGGTCCGCTGCGGCTGGACGCTGCCATCCCGCTCAACAAGGGCCCGGACGACCCCGATTTCGGCATCTATGCCGGCATCGGCCAGTCGTTTTAGGAGGGCCCATGGCATTGATGTTCAAGAGGCTGTTCAGGATAGTCAGATTCGTGGTGCTGGTCGCGCTGGCCTTCGTGGTCGGCGCGGTGGCGGTGCTGACGCTGACCGGCAAGGGTCGCGAAAACCTCGCCGGCCTGATCTCCGACTTAGCCTCGACACCTGATCTCAAGATCAAGCTCGCTGGCCTCAACGGGATCTGGTCCGGTCACCTCACGCTCGACCAGATCGTCATCGAGGACAGCGCCGGCCCGTGGCTGGCGGTGCGCGGCGCGGCGGTCGACTGGTCGCCGACCTCGCTGCTGTGGGGACGGTTCGAAGCACAGCGCATCGCCGCGGCACGGGTGGAGGTGGCGCGGGCGCCGGTGCCGAGCAAGGCGCCGCCTTCGAAAGGTGGCTCCGGCGGACTGCCTGTCGACATCGCGGTCGGCGCGCTGGAATTTCCCGACGTCGCGCTCGGCGAGGAAGTGACCGGCGGACGTGTCGCCAGCATCGCCGCCAAAGGCAAGGCGAACGTGCAATCGGCGCCGCTCACCGTCGTGGCGGACCTCGACGTGTCGCGCACCGACGGCACGGCCGGCGGCGTAGCCGGCGCCGTCACCTTCGCGCCGGCCGAGAACAAGCTGGACGTCGACCTAAAGGCGTCGGAGCCAGCCGGCGGTATCCTTGCCAACCTGCTTGGTCTGCCGGGCCAGCCGGCGGTAGACATCATCGTCAGCGGCTCCGGGCCGATCGCCGACTGGCGCGGCACCGCTACCTTCTCCGTCGACGGCAATCTCGTCACCACGGCATCTGCCACGCACCGAATGACCGAAGCTGGCCGGATCGTGGAGGCCAAGGGCGATGGCGAGTTCATGCGCTTCCTGCCGGAGCGGCTCAGGCCGCTGCTCGCCGGCAAGACCGACTTCGACCTCGCCGGAACACTGACGCCTGCCGGCGGCATCGAGATCGCACGGGCGAACATCGACAGCGGCGCGCTGGCGGCGCAGGCGAGCGGATCGTTCGACCCGGCCGGCGCGACCGACCTCGCCGTGGAACTGACGACCAAGAACGGCGGCGTGGCGCTGGGTTTCGGCACGGAAGAGAGCCCGATCGACATCGTGCTCGGCTCGGCCAGTCTCCGGGCGCTCGGCGACGGCCGCGAGCCAGGGCTCGACATCGTTGCCAGCCTGCCCTCGGTGGCGACGCGCGACGTCAGGCTGTCGGACCTCGCGATCACGCTGCAGTCCGACGGATTCAACATCACCGAGCGGTCGGGCCCGGTGACCGGCTCTGCCACAGCAGCGGCGCTGGCCATCGACAACCCGACGGTGGCGCCGCTGGTCGCCGGCCAGATCCGCGCCGGGCTAAAGGGCACACTCGCGCCCGCCACGCTGACCATCAGCGAGGGAACGCTCGCCAGCGACGCCATCGACGGCCGCTTCGCCGGCGATGTCTCGCTGGCCGACGGCTCGATCACGCTGAAGCTCGACGCCGACGTGATATCGGCGGCGCTGCCTGCCGGCGCGCGGCCGCTGCTCGGCGAGAAAGTGGCGCTTGCCGCCGCAATCGAACGCGATTCCTCCGGCAATGTCTCGGCCGACGATGTCAGCCTGACCTCGGGTGGTTTGACGGCCAACGCCTCGGCCTCGCTGCGCAACGGCAGCATCGACGCCGAGCTTAGCGGGGCGCTCGCCGATATCGCCCCGCTGGCGGCTCAGGCGTCGGGCGCGGTGGCGGTGTCGGCGACGGCCAAGGGCGCGCTGCTGACGCCAGACGTGACGGTGACCGTAGGCAGCGACCGGCTGGCCTTCGGCGAACGCGCCATCGACGATCTCAAGTTCAGCGCCAGCGGCAGGGCCGACGCGGCGGCGCCGCAGGCGTCGGTGGCGCTGACCGGCTCGTTCCAGGGCGAGGCGATCGACGGCAAGGCGGTGGTCGCAACAGCCGACGGCAAAAGCACGGTACGCGACCTGACGCTGGCGTTCGGGCCGAACCGCATTGCCGGTGCGCTCGAGCTCAACGAGGCATTCCTGCCGTCCGGCACGATCGACCTCGACCTGCCCGAACTGGGGCGGCTGGCGGCACTGGCCGGCCAGGCGATCGAAGGTGCGGCCAAGGGTACCGCCACATTCACGAGCGACGGCACCACACCACAGGTCAAGCTTACGCTCGCCTCGGATTCGATCAAACGCGAGGCGCTCGACGTCACCGCGATCGCCATCGATGCCACGGTCGCCGACTATCTCAAGGATCCGGCGATTTCGGGTACGGTCGGCGCGACCGTTGCCGGCCTGCTGCCCGAGCAGACGGCAACCATCGACCTGTCGTTAGAGGGCACGCCGGCGGCGATCGGCGGCAACGGCACGCTGGCGATCGGCGGCGGCACGATCAGCACCTTCACGCTGGCGCACCGCCAGAGCGAGGCGGGCAGCGTCGTCGAGGTGAAGGGCGACGCGACGCTGGCACGTTTCGCGCCGGAACGGCTGCGCCGCCTCGTCGACGGCACCACCGTCTTCGACCTCGCCGCGACGCTCGGCACGGCCGGGCCGATCAGCATAGACCGCGCAGAGGTGATCAACGGTGCTCTGACGGCGCGCGCGAGCGGCACCTACGACCCGGCTGGGCCGGTCGATCTGTCGCTGCAACTCGGCGCCGGCACCAGCGGCGTGCCGATGGCGTTCGGCACCGAGGAGGCGCCCATCGACATCACGCTCGACGCCGCCACAATACGCGCAACCGGCGACGCCAACGAACCGACGCTGGATATCGTCGCCAGCCTGCCGAAGGTATTCACGCAGCATGTCGGTGTCGAAAACGCAGGGCTGACGCTTCATGCCGAAAAATTCAACCTGGCGACCCGCTCCGGCGCGGTGACCGGCACGGCGCGGGCCGCGAAACTCGTCATCGACAACCCGGCCGTGGCGCCGCTGGTGGCACGCGAGATCAGGGCCGAGTTGAGCGGCGCGCTGACCACCGACGCCCTGCGCGTCGACAGCGGCATCCTGCGAAGCGACGCGGTCGACGGCGGCTTCGGCGGCCTGGTGTCGCTCGCCGACGGCACGATCACGCTCGACCTGACGGCCGATGTCGCATCGTCGGCGCTGCCCGCCGCGGCACGGCCTCTGCTCGGTGAAAAGCTGTCGCTGTCGACCAGCCTGGCGCGCGACAGCCAGGGCAACGTCTCGGCCAATTCGCTGGCGCTCAAGTCCGGGGGGCTCAGCGGAGGCGGCGTGGTGCGCATCAGCGGGGACCAGGTCGACGCCGACGTCAAGGGCGCGCTCGCCGACATCGCGCCATTGGCGGAACAGGCGCGCGGCGCGATCGCCTTCGCGGCGACGGCGAAAGGTGCACTGTCGGCGCCGGAAGTGGCGCTCTCCGTCACCAGCGACAAGATGACGGTGGCGGCGCGCGACATCGAAAACCTCAACCTCACCGCCTCGGGCAAGGCCGACATGGCCAACCCGCAAGCGAGCATGACCATCAAGGGCACGGTCGCCGGCGAGGCGCTCGACGGCAAGGCGGTGCTGAGCACAGCGGACGGACGGCGCGCCGTCCGCGACCTCTCGCTGTCGCTCGGCCAGAACCGCATCGTCGGCGCGCTGGCGCTGGACGAAAACTTCGTGCCGGACGGCACCATCGAATTCGATCTGCCTGACATCGGTCCGCTGGCGGCGCTGGCGCTGGAGGAGATCGAGGGCAGCATCAAGGGCAGCGCCGCCTTCACCCGCCGGGGCGAGGCGGCGCAGGCCAAGATTTCCGCCACGTCGGCGGCGATCACCCGCGGCGACCTCTCGATACGTTCGGTGGCGGTCAACGCCGACATCACCGACTATTTGCGGGCGCCCGGTGTTGCCGGCGCCGTGAAGGCGCAGGAGGTGCGTTCCGGCACCACGGCGATCCGCGGCGTCGACTTCACGCTATCGCGCGAGGCGGAGTGGACGCGCTTCTCCGGCGGCGCCACGGTCAACGACATTCCGCTGAAGGCAGCCGGCCGGGTGAAGTCCGCCGGCGGCACCACCACGGTGGAACTCGCCTCGGCCGAGGCGACGATGCGCGGAATACGCGCCGCGCTGGCGCGGGCGACGACGGTGCGCATCGCCGGCGGGCAAACCACGCTGGACAATCTGGCGCTGGCAGTCGGCGGCGGCTCGGCGGTGGTATCGGGCACGGCCGGCTCGGCCCTCAACATCAACGTCACGCTGTCGCGGCTGCCGGCTTCGCTGGCCAACGCCTTCGCGCCGGGGCTCGATGCCGGCGGCGCGATCTCAGGCACGGTGAAGGTGAGCGGCGCTGCCGCCAACCCGACGGTCGGCTATACGCTCGACTGGAGCGGCGCCGAGACGGCACAGACGCGTGGCGCCGGCGTCGGCGCGCTGGCAATCCGCTCGAGCGGTAGCTTTGCCTCCAATCAGTTGAGGTTCGACGCCAATGTCGGCGGTGGCGGGCTGGCCATCAGGGGCGGCGGCACCGTCGCGATGGCGACGCCGCCGCGGCTCGACCTGAAGTTCGACGGCTCGGTGCCGTTCTCGCTGCTGGCCGACCGGCTGGCGGCGCAGGGCCTGTCGCTGACCGGCACGGCGAACGCCAGCGTGGCGGTCAGCGGCGCGGCCACGGCACCGGTGATTTCCGGCAGCATAAGGACATCGGGTGCGCGATTCATCCATGCCGGCTCGGGCATCGCGATCAATGACCTCGCCGCCGACATCGGCCTCGGCGGCGGGCGGGCGACGATCAACCGGCTCACCGGCTCGATCTCCAGCGGCGGCACCATCTCCGCCTCCGGCAGCGTCGGCATCGATCCCAGCCAGGGTCTTCCGGCCGATATCGCGATCAAGCTGACCAATGCCCGCTACAGCGACGGTGAGGTTGTGACCACCACCGCATCGGGAAACCTCGCAGTCAGGGGGCCGCTGATGTCGGCGCCGGTGGTGAGCGGCAACATCGACCTCGCCCGGACCGTCATCACCGTGCCGGAACGGCTGCCGGCCTCCCTGACCGCGCTCGACGTCAGGCACAAGAATGCGCCGCCGGCGGTGATTCGGCAGGACCAGGCGATGCGCCCGGCCGGCCCGGGCAATAGTGGCGGGGGCGGCAGCGGCGGCGGACTGGCGCTGGACCTGACGATCAACGCACCGCAGCGCATCTTCGTGCAGGGGAGGGGCCTCGATGCCGAACTCGGCGGCTCGCTCAGGCTGGTCGGACCGGCCTCGGCGCCGCAGGCGACCGGCCAGTTCGATCTCAGGCGCGGGCGGCTGTCGCTGCTTGGCCGGCGCCTCACCTTCACGCGGGGCACGCTGAGCTTTGCCGGTTCGCTGGTGCCATATCTCGACTTCGCGGCCGAATCCGCGGCTAACGACGCCACCGTGACGGTGCTGGTCTCCGGACCGGCCAACAATCCGAAGTTCACGTTCTCGTCGGTGCCGTCGCTGCCGGAGGACGAGGTGCTGGCACGGCTGATCTTCGGGCGTGCCATGTCGAACCTGTCGCCGCTGCAGATCGCACAGCTCGCCGACGCAGCCGCGACGCTTGCCGGGGGCGGTGGCACCACCTCGCTGCTCAGCACGCTGCGCGAGCGTATCGGCGTCGACGACCTCGACGTGCAGACCAACGAGCAGGGCGACACCACCGTTTCCGTCGGAAAATATCTGAACGACCGCACCTATGTGACCATCGAGAAAGGCGACAAGGCCGGCTCCGGCCGCGCCGCGATCGACCTCGATGTCGGCCGGGGCCTCAAGCTGCGCGGCGAGGCGCGCGACGATGGCGAGGCCATCGGCGGCATCTTCTACGAACGCGAGTATTGACAACAGCCTACGGGAATTTGCTGGCATGACGCGGAGACGCCGCTGGCGCTGTCCGCCGTCGAGCTTTGTAGCATATCGTTGGATTCGAAAAGAATTCGGTCGTCGCCCGCGCAGATTTGTGAATTTGCGTCATTCTTGTCGTATTCGCGCGAACCGAGCCTCCCACAAAATTGCACATTCCGTCGCGGGAACAGACACCGCGCGCTTTGACAAGGCGCGACGGATGCGGAATGTTAACGGCGAAAAAAGCCAAAACGGGAGTTTGCGATGACAATCTACAAGAGTAACGGCGATCGTGTTCCGGCGCACATCGAAAAGATGGCCGAGAGCGTGAAGGCGGGCACGGTCGATCGCCGCGAGTTCCTGGCGATGGCGAGCGTGTTCGGCGCCTCGGCGGCGATGGCTTACGGCATGATAGGTCTCGTCGCTCCGACCGAGGCAGTGGCGCAGGAGCCCAAGAAGGGCGGCGTGCTCAAAGTGGCGATGTGGATCAAGGATCCCAAGGACCCGCGCACCGCCGACTGGTCGGAAATCGCCAATGCGCAGCGGCAGACACTCGAGCCGCTGGTCAAATACACCAAGGACTACACCTTCCAGCCCTATCTGCTCGAAAGCTGGGAAGTGAACGACGATGCCACCGAATACACGCTGAAGCTGCGTTCGAACGCCGTCTGGAGCAATGGCGATACCTTCAACGCCGACGACGTGATCTTCAATTTCACCCGCTGGGCCGACAAGAGCGCCGAGGGCAACTCCATGCCTGGTCGCCTCGGCACGCTGGTTGACGAAGCGAGCGGCAAGCTGCGCGAAGGCTCCGTCGAGAAGGTCGATGACCTGACGGTCAAGCTGAAATTGACCAAGCCCGACATCGCGCTCATCCCGCAGCTCTGCGATTACCCGGCACTGGTCGTGCATCGCTCGTTCGACGAGACCGGCGCGAACTTCGTCAAGAACCCGATCGGCACCGGCCCGTTCGAGCTCGTTTCCTACGACGTCGGCCAGAAGGTGGTGTACAAGCGCCGCGAAGACGGCAAGTGGTGGGATGGCGAAGCCTATCTCGACGGCGTCGAGTTCATCGACTACGGCACCGATCCGTCGGCCATGGTGTCTGCCTTCGAGGCCGGCGAGGTGCACACCAACCACGAGACGTCGGCCGACTACGTGACCATCCTGGAAGGCGTGGGCGCCGTCACCTCGGAGACCGTCACCGCCTCGACCATCGTGGCGCGCACCAACGTCAACAACAAGCCGTATGACGACCAGAAGGTGCGCAACGCCCTCCAGCTCGCCGTCGACAACGCCGTCGTGCTGCAGCTGGGCTACGGCAATGCTGGCGCGCCTGCAGAGAACCACCATGTCGCGCCGATCCATCCCGAATATGTCGAGCTGCCGAAGGTGGCGCGCGACCCGGCCAAGGCCAAGGCGCTGATCGACGAAGCCGGCCAGGCCGACTTCGAGCACGAACTGATCACCGTCGACGAGGACTGGCACAAGAATACCGGCGACGCCATCGCCGCCCAGATCCGCGAAGCCGGCATCAAGGTGAAGCGCACGGTGCTGCCCGGCTCGACGTTCTGGAATGACTGGACCAAGTATCCGTACTCGATGACGAACTGGAACATGCGGCCGCTGGGCATCCAGGTCGTGGCGATCGCCTACCGCACCGGCGAGGCGTGGAACGAGGCGGCCTACAGCAACCCAGATCTCGACGCCAAGATCGGCGAGGCGCTGGGAATAGCCGACGCCGAGAAGCGCAAGGTGCCGATGAAGGAGATCGAGACCATCCTGCAGAGCTCGGGCATCCTGATCCAGCCTTACTGGCGCAAGCTCTACAACAGCTCGATGCCGGTGGTGAAAAACCACTTCATGCACCCGACCTTCGAGCATGATTTTGGCAAGGTCTGGCTCGACGAGGCCTGACCATCGCGTTTGGGAAGGGGGCTGCCAGCCCCCTTTCTCGCTTAATCGGGGACGTTTCTGACCCCAACCTGAACGGCAGGGGGCGATGATGCTTGCATTCATTCTGCGCCGTCTCGGCACGATGCTCGTCACGATGCTGTGTCTGACGATGGTCGTCTTCTTCATGGTCAATCTCGAGCCGAACCTGAAGAAGCTTGCGATCAGCCAGCTGGACATGCGCACACCAGCCGACCAGATCGAAAGCTGGTTGGTCAAGAACGGCTACCGCCAGAACTTCTTCGTCCGCTACGGGCAGTGGATCGGCGTCGTCAGGAAACAGCCGAACGTCGATCAGGCCACGGGCAAAACGACACCGCGCTTCTCCTTCTGCAACGAGCCGGCCGAACCGTATTTCGGCGGCATCCTGCAAGGCGATTTCGGCTGCTCGACCAAGTTCAAGACTCCGGTGTCGGCAAAGCTGTGGCCGGCGCTTGGCGCCACCGGCATCCTGATGTTCTGGGTGATGGCGACCATGGTGCCGATCGCGCTGCTCGTGGGCATCCTCGCCGGCATGCGCGAGGGCTCGCGCACCGACCGCAGCCTTTCGGTCGCCTCGATCGCCACCACGGCGACGCCGGAATATGTGTCGGGCGTCATCTTCACCGTCATCTTCGCCACCTGGCTCGGCTGGCTCAACGGCTCTGCCGCCACCGCCACGTCGCAAGGCATCACCTTCTACAACTTCACCCTGCCGGTGATGACGATGGCGATTTACGGCATCGGCTACATCGCCCGCATGACGCGCGCCTCGATGGTCGAGGTGATGACGCAGCAATACATCCGCACGGCGCGGCTGAAGGGCCTCAGCTTCTCCAGCGTGGTCGTCAAGCACGCGCTGCGCAACGCGCTGATCGCGCCGTTCACGGTGATCATGCTGCAGTTCCCCTGGCTGCTCACCGGCGTCGTCATCGTCGAGACGATGTTCCGCTATCAGGGTTTCGGCTTCACGCTGGTGGAGGCCGCCGGCAACAACGATATCGACCTGCTGCTTGGCTGCAGCCTGGTGTCGGTGTTCGTGGTGCTTTTCACGCAGCTGATCTCCGACGTCGGCTACGCCTATCTCAACCCACGTATCCGCGTGCAGTAGGAGAGCGCCCATGCCAATCGAGACCATCGGCGCCTTCCAGATCGTGCTTGGTGTCATTGCCCGCTTCTGGCCGGTCTGGCTGGCGCTGGCGATCGTGCTCGGCGCCAGCATCTTCTACAAGAAGAAGCTCGGCCTCTACGGCCAGCTGTTCGACAGCGGCGTCGGTATCGCCGGCGTGGTGATCTGCTTCTTCTGGCTGTTCACCGCGATCTTTTCGTCCACCGTGGCGCCTTTCGACCCGCTGGCGCAGATTCCGATCATGAAGGATGCCATGCCCGGCGCGGTCGTGCCGGAGGGGCGCGGCCTCTACCTGTTCGGGGGCGACAAGCTCGCCCGCGACGTGTTCAGCCGCATGGTGTTCGGCAGCCAGATCGTGCTGGTGATCGCGCCGGCGGCGACGGCCTTCGCCATCATGGTCGGCGTGACGCTCGGCTTGCCGGCCGGCTACTACGGCGGCCGCATCGATTCGGTGCTGTCCTTCCTCGCCAATCTGGTGCTCGCCTTCCCGGTGATCCTGCTGTTCTATCTGCTGGTGACGCCCGGCATCATGGATACGCCGATCCCCTACGGGCTGGCGGGCGTGTTCTTCCTGTTCCCGATCATCTTCTTCGCGGTGCTGTTCTACACCCGCTTCAAGAACCGGCCGGACCGGCTTTACGTGCTGCTCGGCCTGACGATCCTGATCGGCGGCTGGATCTATATCGGCCTGGTGTTCGACGCCGATCCGCTCGGCATCGTGTCGATCGACCCCAACCAGCTCAACATCTTCGTGGCGGTGGTGTTCGCGTCGTCGCCCGGCGTGTTCCGTATCGTGCGCGGCCTGACCATGGACATCAAGACGCGCGACTACATCGCCGCCGCGCAGACCCGCGGCGAGAGTCCCTGGTACATCATGCTGTGGGAGATCCTGCCGAACGCACGCGGCCCGCTGATCGTCGATGCCTGCCTGCGCATCGGCTACACCACCATCCTGCTCGGCACGCTCGGCTATTTCGGACTCGGGCTGGCGCCGGAGAGCCCGGACTGGGGAACCGCGATCAAGGACGCCAGCCGGCTGCTGCGCTCCTTCATCCACCCGGCGCTGCCGCCGACGATCGCGCTGATGAGTTTCGTGCTCGGCCTCAACCTTCTGGCCGACGCGTTGCGCGAACAGTCGCTGAAGGATTGAGGAGAATGGGCGGTCATCGGTCGTCGGTTGCCGGTCGAATGTGGGGCAGCGTTCTTCACGCGCCGCACATATCGCGCCGCGCGCCGTCACGACCGGCGACCGACGACTGAAGCCCTCTAGGAGCATCACGATGAACGAAGCCGTCAAAGCCACGACCATCGAGAACGCCAAGCCGATCCTGGAGATCGAAAACCTCTCGATATCCTTCTTCACCAAGCGCGGCGAGATTCCGGCCGTGATGGACTTTTCCTGCGTCGTCCAGCCCGGCGAGGCCATGGGCATCGTCGGCGAGAGCGGCTGCGGCAAGTCGACGGTGTCGCTCGGCATCATGCGCGACCTGTCCAACGTCGGCAAAATCGTCGGCGGCCGGATACGGTTCAAGGGCAAGGACATGGGCGAGATGTCGGACGAGGAGCTGCGCTCCATCCGCGGCAACGAAATCGCCATGATCTACCAGGAGCCGATGGCGAGCCTCAACCCGGCGATGAAGATCGGCCAGCAGCTGATGGAAGTGCCGATCCTGCACGACAAGGTGTCGAAGGAAGAAGCATACAGCAGAGCGCTGGAGACGGTGCGGGCGGTGCGCCTGCCGGACCCTGAGCGCATGATGCGCTCCTATCCGCACCAGCTCTCCGGGGGCCAGCAGCAGCGCATCGTGATCGCCATGGCGCTGTTGTCGAAGCCGGCGCTGCTTCTGCTCGACGAGCCGACGACGGCGCTCGACGTGACCGTCGAGGCAGGCATCGTCGAGCTGGTGAAGGGGCTCGGCAAGCAGTTCGGCACGTCGATGATCTTCGTGTCGCACAATCTCGGCCTGATTCTGGAAACCTGCGACCGCATCACGGTGATGTATTCCGGCGAGGCGGTGGAGACGGGCAAGATCGAGGATGTCTTCGACCGCATGCGCCACCCCTATACGCAGGGGCTGTTCCGCTCGATCCCGCTGCCGGGCGCAGACAAGAACGCGCGGCCGCTGATCGCCATTCCCGGCCAGCTGCCGCTACCGCACGAGCGGCCGAAGGGCTGCAATTTCGGCCCGCGCTGCCAGCATTTCGTCGCCGGCCGTTGCGACGCCGAAGAGATCCCGATGATCCCGGTGGAAGGCCACGATCAGCATTTCAGCCGCTGCGTGCGCTTCAACGAGATCGACTGGGCGGCGTTGCCGGAAGGCGCCGCGAAGAAGCACGAGCCGGTCAAGCCGGGCGCGCCGGTGCTCAGGATTGACGACCTCAAGAAATACTACCGCGTTGCCGCCAACGAGGTGTTCGGCGGAAGCGGAGAGGGCCGCGTGGTCAAGGCCAACGAGGCGATCAGCTTCGAGGCGCGCGAGAGCGAGACAGTGGCGATCGTCGGCGAAAGCGGTTGCGGAAAGTCGACGCTGGCAAAAGTGCTGCTCGGCCTGGAGACGGCGAGTTCGGGAACGGTGAAGCTGGGCAACGCCGATATCCAGAACACCGGTATCGAGGTGCGCGACGTGCAGACCGTGTCGTCGATCCAGATGGTGTTCCAGAATCCGTTCGACACGCTGAACCCTAGCCACTCGGTCGGCTCGCAGATCATCCGCACGCTGGAGAAATTCGGCGTCGGCAAGACGGTGGCCGACCGCAAGAAACGCATGTTCGAACTGCTGGACCTCGTCAAGCTGCCGCGCGCCTTCGCCGACCGCATGCCGCGCCAGCTCTCCGGCGGGCAGAAGCAGCGCATCGGCGTGGCGCGCGCCTTCGCGGGCGCGGCCAAGGTGGTGGTGGCTGACGAGCCGGTGTCGGCGCTCGACGTCTCGGTGCAGGCGGCGGTGACCGAACTCTTGATGGACATCCAGCGCAAGAACAAGACGACGATGCTGTTCATCAGCCACGACCTGTCGGTGGTGCGCTACATCGCCGACCGCGTCGTCGTCATGTATCTCGGCCACATCGTCGAGCAGGGCACCACCGACCAGATATTTTCGCCGCCCTATCACCCCTATACGGAGGCGCTGCTGTCGGCGATCCCGATTGCCGACACGTCCGTGGTGAAGAAACACATCGTGCTCGAGGGCGACATCCCCTCGGCGATGAACCCGCCGCCAGGCTGCCCGTTCCAGACGCGCTGCCGCTGGAAAAAATTCGTGCCGGGCAACAAGTGCGAGACGCAACTGCCGCCGCTCAAGGAACTCGGCGACGGCCACCGCAGCCTGTGCTGGCTCGACGACGAGCAACTGGCGACGATGGAGCCGGTGATCAGCTTCGAGGGCGGCGCGCAGGAGCCGCCGGTGAAGGACGCGGTTCCCGATGACGCGCGTCCGCGCCAGGCCGCGGGCGGCGCGCCCCCACAGCGCCCGCACGGCAAGCTCGCCAGTACCGAGGCCGGGGAGGCGGAAGACGCCTTCGAGCAGGCGGAGGCGCGCGGCCATGCGCGTGCGCATGAGCAGCGTGACGACCGCTCGGAGGATTTCGGCGCGACACGCAACGCCAACACCGAGGTGGGGCCGATCTCGCCGCTGCAGGTGGGCGACGGCCGGCAGGCCGACGACGCCGATGTGCCTTCGGCCTTCGACGACGAAAAGGCGCCGCCGGAAAAATCCTGACGCCGTTCGGGAAGGCCTACGCTGTCAACCCCGCTGGCAGCCGGCGGGGATTTCCCTTGTCGCGTCTCGTTTCGCGGGAACCGGAGTGGTGTTCCGGCTGTTCACATGGCATCCAACCCAAGGAGGCCGATGTGGCGGACGACAACAAGGAAAAGCTTTACGATCTGATCGACGACATCAAGATCGCCATGCTGACGACGGTGGAAGGCAACGGCGCGCTGCATAGCCGGCCGATGGCCAACCAGAAGGCCGACGACGACGGCGCGCTGTGGTTCTTCACCGAGAAGGACGGGGCGGTGACCAAGAACATCCGCGCCGACCCGAAGCTCAGCCTCGGTTATGCTTCCAGCGGCGCCTATGTGGCTGTCACTGGCCACGGCGAGATGACGGAAGACCGCGCCAAGATCGCCGAACTGTGGAGCGAAGACGCGGCCGCCTGGTTCCCGAAGGGCAAGGACGACCCCAACCTGATCCTGCTCAAGGTCATCCCGGAAATCGGCGAGTATTGGACCTATCCGTCAAAACCGCTGTCGCAGGCGATCGGCTATGTAAAAGCCAAGCTGACCGGCGAGCCGGCAGATGACATCGGCGAGAACCGCAAGGTGGCGCTGTAGCCCCTGCGACCGGCAGGGCGGGACTCAGCGACAGGACTGCAACTGGCCTTCGTAGTTCTGCGCCATCTGCGCGGTCTCGCGTGCGTAATTCTGGATGCCGGTGTTGCTGCGCCATGATCCGCGCTGGTAGGCCGACCAGCCAGAATAGTAGGCGAGGTAGAGGTTGTAGGTGTCCGTCCTGGCGATGCCGAGATTGTCGGCAGATCGTGCATGATACCAGCCGACGAAATCGACGGCGTCGGCGAAGTTGGTGCGGCGCGCCCCAAAACTGCCGGTCTCGCGCTGATATTGCAGCCAGGTGCCGTCGAGCGCCTGCGAATAGCCGTAGGCGCTCGACTGGCGCTTCCATGGGATGAAGCCGAGCAGTTTCTTGCGCGGCGGCCGGGCGTTGCCCTGGAAACCGGATTCCTTGCGCACCGTCGCCATCAGCACATGGACCGGGATGCCGTATTTCTTCTCGGTGCGCTGGGCGGACGCCTGCCAGTTGTCGAACCAGCCGTCGCGCTGCTGGAACACGGCGCAGATATTGTTGATGCGGCTGGGTGGGGTGGCGCAGGCCGACAGCGCGATCGGCAAGGCGATCACTACAATTCGACTAAAACTCGACGCACACATGGGCGGCAGCTTTACGCGCAAACCGTGAAAGGAATCTTGCGCGCTGCGTTAAGCAATGCGGATGGGACGTCGCCCTGCCGAAAGAATAAAGGTACGGGCGAGGTGAGGGCGAAAGCAACTGTGGAAAAATCGCCGTGAAACGTCGTATTTTTGGCCATTCGCCGAAAATCATGACGCCGTGGCTAAAATCGCGCCCGGAGGCGCCGCATTTCTGACAGCCGGTGCAACGGGACGGGCCTTTGATGACGGCCATGACCGCCCTTCGCCGCCGCCACCGCCCCGAGCGTAGCCATGCCACCCTGCCGCAACTGGCGGCGCGCTCGGTGCGCAATCCCTACCCGCCAATGCAGCTTCTGTCGGCCGACCAGGTCGAGGCGATCCATCACGCATCGTTGCACATCCTGGAAAATCTCGGCGTCGAGGTGATGAGCCCGCGCGCGCTGGCGCTGTTCGAGGGGGCGGGGGCCGGCGTCGACCACGCCACGCAGACGGTTCGGCTCGACCGCGGGCTGGTGGCCGAGGCGCTGGAGACCGCGCCATCGGCCTTCCGGCTGACGCCGCGCAATCCGGAACGCGCCGTGCATCTCGGCGGCAACAGCATCAATTTTACCCTCGTCGCCGGGCCGCCCAACGTGCACGACGCCGAGCGCGGCCGGCGCGCCGGCAATCTCGCCGACTACCGCGACCTGGTGCGGCTCGCCCAGCACTTCAACTGCATCACCATGCTCGGCAACCAGGTGTGCGCGCCGATCGAGCTGCCGGCCAACTCGCGCCATCTCGACACCTACCTTGCCAACATCAGCCTGACCGACAAGGCCTTCCACGTGTCGGCGATCGGCCGGGGCAGGGCGCTCGACGGCATTTCGATGATGGCGATCGCGCGCGGCCTGACGCTGGACGAGATCGCCGCCGACCCGGGCGTGACCACGATCATCTCGGTGAACTCGCCGCGCCGCTTCGACGAGGCGATGAGCGACGGGCTGATGACCATGGCCGAGCACGGCCAGTCGGTCTGCATCACGCCGTTCACGCTGATGGGGGCGATGAGCCCGGTGACGCTGGCGGGCGCGCTGGCGCAGCAGAACGCCGAAGCGCTGGCCGGCATCGTGCTGACGCAACTGGTGCGGCGGGGCTCGCCGGTGCTGTATGGCGCCTTCACGTCCAATGTCGACATGCGCTCGGGCGCGCCCGCCTTCGGCACGCCGGAAAACACCAAGGCCAACATCGCCTCGGGCCAGCTGGCGCGGCGCTACAATCTGCCCTACCGCACCACGCCGGGCTCGGCCTCCAACGCCGCCGACGCGCAGGGCGCATACGAAACGATGATGGCGCTATGGGGCGCCGTGCTCGGCCACGGCAACCTCGTCTACCACGCCGCCGGCTGGCAGGAGGGCGGGCTCACGGCCTCGTTCGAGAAATTCGTGCTCGACGTCGAGATGATCCAGCACATGATCGAATTTTTGCGGCCGATCGTCGTGGACGACTCGGAACTGGCGCTGGACGCGCTGGCGCGGGTGCCGACGGGCGGCCACTTCTTCGGCGACCCGCATACGCTGGAGCGGTACGCCACCGCCTTCTACCAGCCGCTGGTATCGAACTGGCAGAATTTCGAGGCCTGGCAGGAGGCCGGCAGCCTCGACGCCACGGCGCGCGCCACACGCGTGTGGAAGAAGGCGCTGGAGGAGTACGCCGAGCCAACACTGGAGCCTTCGGTGACCGAGGCGCTCGACGCCTATGTGGCGAAACGCAAGGAGCAGATCGGGGACGGCGAGCCGTGACGCGCCTTCACCCATCGATTCAACTCCTTCTCGATCTGAATCCTCCAGCCCTTCCAATCCATTGAAACGTCGAGAAAAGTCATGAAATCGCATGCGCAGGTCGTGGTCGTTGGCGGAGGCGTGGTCGGCACTTCCGTGCTGTTCCATCTCGCCAAGCAGGGCTGGACCGACATCGTGCTGCTCGAACGCGACGAGCTGACGTCCGGATCGACCTGGCATGCCGCCGGCGGCATGCACACCATCAACGGCGACCCCAACATCGCAAAGCTGCAGAAATACACGATCGGCCTCTACAAGGAGATCGAGGAACTGTCCGGCCAGGCGACGGGCGTGCATGTCACCGGAGGTGTGCTGCTTGCGGCGACGCAGGCGCGCATGGACTGGCTGCGCAACCTCGTCGCCAAGGGCCGCTATCTCGGTCTCGACCTCGAAGAGATATCGGCGAAGCAAGCGGCCGAGCTGATGCCGCTCATCGATCCGAACGAATTCGTCGGCGCGGTGCGCAACGCCGAGGACGGCCACCTCGATCCCTCCGGCGTCACCCACGCCTATGCCAAGGCGGCACGGGCGCTGGGGGCCGAGGTCGAGCGTTTCACCAAGGTCGAGGATCTGGCGCAACTCGCCGACGGTTCCTGGCGGGTGATCACCGGCAAGGGCGAGATCGTCGCCGAGCACGTGGTGAACTGCGGCGGCCTGTGGGCGCGCGAGGTCGGCCGCATGGTCGGGCTGGAACTGCCGGTGCTCGCCATGGAGCACATGTACCTGATCACCGAGGACATGCCGGAGGTTGCCGCCTGGAATGCCAAAACCGGCCAGGAGATCATCCACGCGGTCGACTTCGACGGCGAGCTCTATCTGCGCCAGGAGCGCGGCGGCATGCTGATGGGCACCTACGAGAAGGCGGCAAGACCCTGGTCGGAGGTAGAGACGCCGTGGAACTTCGGCCACGAATTGCTGGAGCCGGACATCGACCGCATCGCCCCGTCGCTGGAGGTCGGCTTCCGGCATTTCCCGGCCTTCCAGACCACCGGCATCAAGCAGATCATCAACGGGCCGTTCACCTTCGCGCCGGACGGCAATCCGCTGGTCGGGCCGGTGCGCGGGCTAAGGAATTTCTGGGTCGCCTGCGGCGTCATGGCCGGGTTCAGCCAGGGCGGCGGCGTCGGGCTGGGACTGGCCAACTGGATGATCCACGGCGACCCCGGCGCCGACATCTTCGCCATGGACGTCGCCCGCTACGGCGCCTGGGCACGGCCGGCCTATACAAACGCGAAAGTGCGCGAAAACTATTCGCGGCGCTTTTCCATCCGCTTCCCCAACGAGGAGCTGCCGGCCGGCCGGCCGCTGCGCACCACGCCGATCTACGACCTGCTTGCGGCAAAAGGCGCGCAATGGGGCGTCGCCTATGGCCTCGAAGTGCCGCTGTGGTTTGCGCCGCAAGGCGTGAAGGACGAGTTCTCGTGGCGGCGCTCCAGCGACTTCGCCCACGTCGCCGCCGAGGTGAAAACCGTGCGCGAGCGCGTCGGCCTGATGGAAACCTCCAGCTTCGCCAAATACCGCGTGAGCGGCGAGGGCGCCGCGGCCTGGCTCGACAAGCTGCTCGCCTGCAGGCTGCCGAAACCCGGCCGCATGACGCTGGCGCCGATGCTCAAGGCCGACGGCAAGCTGATCGGCGATTTTACCCTTGCCCATCTCGGGCAAGATGGCACGGGCGCGCCGGAATGGCTGATCCTTGGCTCCGGCATCGCCGAGGATTATCACATGCGCTGGTTCGAACAGCATTTGCCGGCCGACGGGTCGGTGCTCGTCGAGGCACTAGGCCTCGGGCGCGTCGGCCTTGCGCTGGCCGGTCCGCAGGCACGTGCGGTGCTGGAAAAGACGACACGCGCCGACGTCAGTGACGCGGCTCTTCCGTTCATGGCGATCCGCCGGATCGACATCGGCATGGCGCCCTGCCTGGTCGGCCGCGTCAGCTACACCGGCGACCTCGGCTACGAGTTGTGGATGGCGCCGGAGCACCAGCGGCACGTCTTCTCGACGCTGCTGACCGCCGGGGCCGAATTCGGCATCGGACTGTTCGGCGGCCGCGCCCTGAACGCGCTGCGGCTGGAGAAAGCGTTCGGCTCATGGGCCCGCGAATACCGGCCGATCTACGGCCCGCTCGAGGCCGGCCTCGACCGTTTCGTCGCCTACGGCAAGGACGCCGAGTTCATCGGCAAGCAGGCTGTGCTGGCAGAGCGGCAGGACGGCGGCAAGCTGAGGCTATGCTGCTTTGCCGTCGAGGCCACCGACGCCGACGTCATCGGCGACGAGCCGATCTGGTACGATGGCGCGGTGCGCGGCTGGGTGACGTCCGGCGGATACGCGCACAATGCCGGTGTCTCGGTGGCGATGGGATATGTGCCTCCGGAGATCGCCGACGCGGTGGACGGCTTCGAGGTGGAGTTTCTGGGCAGGCGGCACGCGGCACGCCGGCTCACAGAGCCGCTTTTCGATGCGGACGGCCGGCGGCTGCGCGGATGAGGCGTTGGCCCACCCGGAAAACGCGGCAGGAAAGCACTGATCGGCCTGCTTGACAGCGAAGCTCAACAGAGGCGTTGTTGTCGACGCGAACCGCAAGCGTGCCGACAGCACCCGGCTGGTTCGCGCTGGCGGCAGGCATTTGAAATCGTGAAGGAACGTCCATTGGATGGCTCGCAAAGGCGGCGCCTGCGGCAAGGATGCCGGCCGGTTCGCGCTGGAAACGCCGATTGACAGCTATTTTCAACAGCTTACAGGTTCCGCGGTCGCCCCTCGCGCAGGGGCGTGGATCGAAACCGGAGTGGACCGACGACCACAAGCTGGCCGGCACGGTCGCCCCTCGCGCAGGGGCGTGGATCGAAACCCGAAAACTCCTGCGAGGAGAACGATGGCGAGCAGTCGCCCCTCGCGCAGGGGCGTGGATCGAAACGAGCTTGATCATGCATCCCCCTTGTCACTCGGCATGTCGCCCCTCGCGCAGGGGCGTGGATCGAAACGCTGCGATGACCGAGGCGGAGTATGCGGCGTGGAGTCGCCCCTCGCGCAGGGGCGTGGATCGAAACGCCGGCCGCCCGGCTCGTTGCCGCTGAAAAAGTTGGTCGCCCCTCGCGCAGGGGCGTGGATCGAAACAGCAGGTCACTCATTTTCGCTCACGTCGTAGAGGTTGATGGTCGCCCCTCGCGCAGGGGCGTGGATCGAAACCGCAATCGAAAAACGCCCCGCCCGCGCGGGGCCGGTCGCCCCTCGCGCAGGGGCGTGGATCGAAACAAGTCACTGTCGTTGATGCAGCGCTTGCGCGGTGTCGCCCCTCGCGCAGGGGCGTGGATCGAAACGCGGTCATCCACGCCACCAAGACACCAAGCGTGGTCGCCCCTCGCGCAGGGGCGTGGATCGAAACCGCATCGAGGGCAACGAACTCTCCTGCGACAGGCCCGTCGCCCCTCGCGCGGGGGCGTGGATCGAAACTGCGACGGGCTCAGGCTTCCGGCCGGGCCGATCGTCGCCCCTCGCGCGCGGGCGTGGATCGAAACACCAGGAGACGAACATGGACATTTTGCAGCAGTTGTCGCCCCTCGCGCGGGGGCGTGGATCGAAACCGCTCGACGATGAAACTCTCCGGCACTGGTACGCTGTCGCCCCTCGCGCGGGGGCGTGGATCGAAACCGCCTGGCGAGACATCGGCCTCGACGCGGAAACCTGGTCGCCCCTCGCGCGGGGGCGTGGATCGAAACTCGCCCCTGGCGGCGGCGGCGATCTCGGCCGGCCGTCGCCCCTCGCGCAGGGGCGTGGATCGAAACTTTCTCGGCATAGCCGAATTCGACCAGCTCGTTGGTCGCCCCTCGCGCAGGGGCGTGGATCGAAACTGCTCAATGCGGGACCGGTTGCCGGCGGCGCGGCGCGTCGCCCCTCGCGCAGGGGCGTGGATCGAAACCTGGGACGGCAGACGCCATGCAACGAGGCCAGCGGGTCGCCCCTCGCGCAGGGGCGTGGATCGAAACACGTCATCGCTGCCGAAATGCTCGGCGATGATGTTGTCGCCCCTCGCGCAGGGGCGTGGATCGAAACCACCATGTCGACGTCGCCGTGGGCAACGAGGTTGGTCGCCCCTCGCGCAGGGGCGTGGATCGAAACGTCCTTGACGGGCGCGAACTCGTCCCAGTAGGCCTTGTCGCCCCTCGCGCAGGGGGCGTGGATCGAAACTGCGAATGGACGAATCGCTGGTGGGCGGCTTGAGATCGCTGCTTCCATGCCATCGCGCATCTGCAGAATGCGACGTCGCCGGGCTATTGGTCGACGTCGCCCGCATCGCAAGAGCGTCGTTCGAAACGCGGTACGCATCGTTGTGCGTCGGCCTTGCCGCGGAGCAGCATCGCGGTGCGGCGGCGAGGCAATGCAAGCCGTCGGGCGAGGGACACTCATGCGAACATTACTTTCTCTGCCGCGCGGCAAGACGGCGGCGGTGTTCATCGATCTGCAGGAAGAGCACCGCAAGGATCCGCGCTATCTGGTCGAGGGATTTGACGCCGTCGTCGACAACGTGACGGCGCTGCAGGCAACGCTGCGTGCCGAACGCATGCCGATCTTCCACTTCGCCTACATCGTCGACCTGGAGTCCGCAGGCGTGCGGCCGTTCCACCCGGTGCTGGCCGACGGCACCTCGGCCTTCAGCGACAAGTCCGATCCGCTGACGCAAATCTGCGCCGAGGTCGGGCCCGCCGGCGACGAACCGCTGATCATCAAGGGCGAGGCCAGCGCCTTCGGCACCGGTTTTGGCAGCGCGCTGCGCGCGCTTGGCGTCGAGTGGCTGGTCGTCGCCGGCGTGTGGACGGAAGCCTGCGTCGACGCCACCGTGAAGGACGCCATCGCGCAAGGTTTTCGCGTGCTGCTGGTCAAGGATGGCTGCGGCAGCGGCACGGCGGCGATGCACCGGACAGGTGTGCTCAACATCGCCAATCGGCTCTATGGCGGCGGCGTGACCGACACGCGAGGCGCGTGCCGGCTTCTCGCCGGCGAGGCGGTCGAGATCTGGCAGGTGCAAGGCGCGGTGCCGATCCGTTTCAGCTTCGACACCGCCGACGCACTCTACGCGGCGTTATGAGGTTCGCCGGCCGGACATAACTGGGACGGCGGCGATCCGGCGCGCGTCATCCGGCTTCTGCCCGCCGGCATTGCGACGTTCGCTTGCTCGCGGGCTGCTGACCGATCAGAATCATGACTGATTTAATCAAGTATTTCCGAAGCTTAGGTGGCGTCGGAAAAATTTGACCGATTGATAAAAAAATAAAACGTGCTAGCCTCCCCGAAAAGATCACAACAAGGGGAACTTTGAATGGCCGTCGGTCAGTTCAAGGAAGGTGTGGCCGCGGCGCGGCTGACGGCCGCGCAATATGCCGACAACTTTTCCGACCTGCACCCGCCGCTGGACCATCACGAGGCGCTGGTGGAGGCGGACCGCTGCTATTTCTGCTACGACGCGCCATGCATGAACGCTTGCCCGACGTCGATCGACATTCCGCTGTTCATCCGCCAGATTTCCACCGGCAACCCGATCGGCTCGGCCAAAACCATCTTCGACCAGAACATCCTCGGCGGCATGTGCGCCCGCGTCTGCCCGACCGAGACGCTGTGCGAGGAAGTGTGCGTGCGCGAGACCGCGGAGGGCAAGCCGGTGCAGATCGGCCGGCTGCAGCGCTTCGCCACCGACACCGCGATGCGGCAGGGCAAGCAGTTTTATGAGCGCGCCGCGCCGACCGGCAAGAAGATCGCCGTGGTCGGGGCAGGGCCGGCAGGCCTCGCCGCAGCGCACCGGCTGGCGCGCTACGGCCACGATGTGACCATCTACGAGGCGCGGCCGAAGGCCGGCGGCCTCAACGAATACGGCATCGCCGCCTACAAGAGCACCGACGATTTCGCGCATGCCGAGGTGGACTATGTGACGGCGATCGGCGGCATCAGCATCGAGAACGGCAAGGCGCTCGGCCGTGACGTCCATCTGGCCGAGCTGACGGCAAGCTACGATGCCGTCTTCCTCGGCATGGGGCTGGCCGGCGTCAACGCGCTGAGAGCCGAAGGCGAGGGGGCCGACGGCGTGCGCGACGCGGTCGAGTTCATCGCCGTCCTCCGGCAGGCTCAGGATCTGGCCGAGCTACCGGTCGGCCGCCGCGTGGTGGTGATCGGCGGCGGCATGACCGCGATCGACGCGGCGGTGCAGTCGAAGCTGCTCGGCGCCGAGGAAGTAACGATCTGCTACCGCCGCGGCCAGGAAGACATGAACGCCTCGGAGTTCGAGCAGGATCTGGCGACTGCCAACGGGGTCATCATCCGCCACTGGCTGCAGCCGAGGCGGGTGGTGGCCGACGGCGGCAAGGTGGCGGCGATCGAGCTGGAATATACGGCCATGCAGGGCGAAAAACTTGCCGGCACCGGCGAAACGCTGCTGCTGCCGGCCGACCAGGTGTTCAAGGCGATCGGCCAGAGTTTCGTGCCGGCGGCGCTGAACGGTTCTGGCCCGGCGCTGGCGCTGGAAAAGGGTCGCATCAAGGTCGATGCCGAGGGCCGCACCTCGCTGGCCAAGGTATGGGCGGGCGGCGATTGCGTCGCCGACGCGCGCGAGGACCTTACGGTCGCTGCGGTGGCAGCGGGCCGGGACGCGGCGGAAAGCATGCACCGGGCGCTGATGGGGTAGGATCGTCGTCTATGCCGAGCACGGCTGACACTCCAAAACATCTCCGCATAGATCAGACCTTCGCCTGAGGGAGACGTACCCATGGCTGACATCCGTAACAATTTCGTCGGCATCAAGAGCCCTAACCCGTTCTGGCTGGCTTCGGCGCCGCCGACCGACAAGGCCTACAACGTGGTCCGAGCCTTCAAGGCGGGCTGGGGCGGCGTGGTGTGGAAGACGCTGGGCGAGGAAGGCCCGCCGATCGTCAACGTCAACGGTCCGCGTTATGGCGCGATCTGGGGTGCCGACCGGCGGTTGCTCGGTCTGAACAACATCGAGCTGATCACAGACCGCGACCTGCAGCTCAACCTGCAGGAGATCAAGCAGGTGAAGCGCGACTGGCCGGACCGGGCGCTGGTGGTGTCGCTGATGGTGCCGTGCGTCGAGCAGGCATGGAAGGCGATCCTGCCGGTGGTCGAGGAGACCGGCGCCGACGGCATCGAGCTCAATTTCGGCTGCCCGCACGGCATGAGCGAACGCGGCATGGGCGCGGCGGTCGGCCAGGTGCCGGAATATATCGAGATGGTGGTGCGCTGGTGCAAGCAGAACACCCGCATGCCGGTGATCACCAAACTGACGCCCAACATCACCGATATCCGCAAGCCGGCGCGCGCCGCGCATGCCGGCGGCACCGACGCGGTCAGCCTGATCAACACGATCAATTCGATCACCGCCGTCGACCTCGACAGCTTCGCGCCGGAGCCGACCATCGACGGCAAGGGGTCTCATGGCGGTTATTGCGGCCCGGCGGTGAAACCGATCGCCATGAACATGGTGGCGGAGATCGCCCGCGATGCCGAAACCCGCGGCCTGCCGATCTCCGGAATCGGCGGCATAACCACCTGGCGCGACGCCGCCGAGTTCATGGCGCTCGGCGCCGGCAACGTGCAGGTGTGCACGGCGGCGATGACCTACGGTTTCAAGATCGTGCAGGAAATGATCGAGGGGCTGAAGGCCTGGATGGACGAGAAGGGCCACGCCTCGCTCGACTCCATCGTCGGGCGGGCGACGCCCAACGTCACCGACTGGCAGTATCTCAACCTCAACTATGTCGCCAAGGCGCGCATCGACCAGGATGCCTGCATCAAATGCGGCCGCTGCCACATTGCCTGCGAGGACACTTCGCACCAGGCGATCACCAGCATCGTCAACGGGGTGCGGCATTTCGAGGTGATGGAAGAAGAGTGCGTCGGCTGCAATCTGTGCGTCAACGTCTGCCCCGTCGAAGGCTGCATTACCATGGAGCCCCTGGCGGCCGGCGCATTGGACAAGCGCACCAGCAAGCCGGTGTCGCCGGTCTACGCCAACTGGACCACGCATCCGAACAACCCCATGGCACGGCAAGCGGCGGAGTAGGAACGGGCAGCCGGGTCTACGGGCCGGCACATTGTCAGGTTCGGATTTTCGTTTTATTTCAATTCGTTGGGTGAAGACGCCGCAGATGTCCGTGCGACGGACCTGACGAAAGCACTCCTCAGCCTGACGTTGACCGCGAAACTCGCCCTCATGGGCCGACAGAGCCATCGCACGGCCTGACTTTGATTGTCCGGCCAAAGCAAAGATTACCCGCGGGCGAGCGACTGAAAATCACGGATGTCGTCACGGCTTCCATTGGTAGGTGGCGGCAGACAGAAGCCGGCGCCTATTGTGGATATGTCATATCCATGATAATCGGTATCCACGATTGGAGTCGGAAAAATGAAGCTCAGCGAAGGCGTGGAGGCTGCGGTGCATTCGGCGATTGTTCTCGCCGGCCTGCCTGACGGCGCGACGCTGCCGGCGGCTGCGCTCGCGGAGCTTTACGACCTGTCCGGCAGCTACCTGCTCAAGCACCTGAAGGAGCTGGTGGCGGCGAAAATCCTCGAATCCGTGCCCGGTCCGGCCGGCGGCTACCGGCTGGCGCGCAGCGCCGAGGCGATCAGCCTGCTCGACATCGTGCTGGCGATCGAGGGGCCGCAGCCGGCTTTCCGCTGCATGGAAATCCGGCAGAAGGGGCCGGGCGCGCTGGAGCCGTCCTCTTACGTCAAACCCTGCGGCATCAATGCCGCCATGCTGAAGGCCGAGCGCGCCTGGCGCGCCGTGCTCGCGGAGATAAAACTGTCCGAACTGATCGACGGCTATCTCGACGAGGCCGACCCGCGCGCGGTCGCCTTCAACTGCGCCTTTCTCGAGCGCAACCAGCGCATGCCGCGCTGAACATTTTTTGTCCCAAACCCCGGAAAGGAAACGTCATGAAAATCCGTATGAATTATTTCGCCAAGGCGCCGGAACTGCTCAACGCCCTGGTGGCGCTCAACAAGCTGGTGGAAGAATCGGGTTTCGACCGCAAGCTGCTGCATCTGGTCAAGCTCAGGGCATCGCAGATCAACGGCTGCGCCTACTGCGTGGATATGCACGTGAAGGAAGCGCGCAAGGACGGCGAGACCGAACAGCGACTGCATCTCGTCAGCGCCTGGCGCGAAAGCCCGCTGTTTTCCGAACGCGAGCGCGCCGGGCTGGAATGGACCGAGGCACTGACGCTTTTGCCGCAGAGCCGCGCCGATGACGCCTATTACGAGCCGCTCAAGTCACAGTTCTCCGACGTCGAGATCGTACAGCTCACCATGCTGATCGGCGTTATCAACACCTGGAACCGACTGGCTGTCGGCTTTCGCTCGCAGCATCCTGTCGATCGTCCGGCCGTGGCGGCCTAGAGCTTTTCCGCTTTTCTCCGAATCGCGGAAATGCTCTATCTCTTTGTTTTTACGCAATTCCGGACGGAGAACCGGTTTCCACTTCTCCTGGAATTGCTCCAAAGTGTTTGATCCGAGGCTTTGATGGTGTTGCAGGAGAGGTGTGAGTGGCATGCTCTGGCGGGCGAACGAGACTCACGGTAGCGATGTCGTTCACACGGCGGCGAGTGATGTTGCCGTCATTGCCTGGTAACAGATCTCGCGAATTTCGAAGGCATCGAGGCAGACGATGGACCTTGACGTTCTCACTGCCGTAGGCCGCATCCTGCTCGGGGGCGCTTTTGCGTTCGCCGGTGTCCGCAACATCACGAACGCGCCCTTGCTCACGACCATGATGACGGCGCGCGGCGTGCCGATGGCGGGCGTTACACTCCATGCTGGCATCCTGCTGCAGGTCGTGGCGGGCCTCGCCTTCGCCGCCGGGCTGTATGTGCCGCTCGCCGCGACCGTTCTGATCGTCTTTCTGATCGCCGCCACGCCGATGTTCCACAATTTCTGGGATTACGAAGGCGCGGAACGCGCGGCCAAGCTCAACGGCTGGATCAGCAACGTCGCGCTGGCCGGCGGCCTGCTGATCGCCGCCGGCTGAACCGGCCCGACGCGCTGCGGCCGGCTTGAGCGGTGGCGTGGCCCCCTTCGGGATCGCACTCGCCACGCATCACAATGCTCCGTAGCCGCCGGCCGTGGGCGTCGTGACGATCACCGCCTCGCCGGCTTCAAGCTCGGTCTGGTCGCAGGCCTTCAGCGTCTCCAGCGAGCCGTCGGCTCGCCGTATCTCGGTGCGGCCGGGCTCGCCGTCGCCGCCGCCGTCGAGCCCCTGGGGCGGTCGGTTGCGGTGGCTGGAAAGGATGGCGCATTGCATCTTTTCGAGAAAGCGGATGCTGCGCCGCGTGCCGTCGCCTGCCGTCCATCGGCCCTTGCCGCCGGAGTTTTCGCGAACGCCAAAATCTTCGAGCAGCACGGGGAAACGCAGTTCCAGCACCTCCGGGTCGGTCAGGCGCGAATTGGTCATGTGGGTGTGCACGCCTGACGTGCCGGCGAAGCCGCGGCCGTCGTTCATGCGGCCGGCCGGCGAGCCGGAGCAGATCGTCTCGTAATACTGGTAGCGGTCGTTGCCGAAGGTGAGGTTGTTCATCGTGCCTTGCGCATTGGCGAGCGCGCCCATGGCGCCGAACAGCGCGTTGGTGACGTGCTGCGAGGTCTCGACATTGCCGGCCACCACGGCAGCTGGGTAAGCAGGCTTCAGCATCGAGCCGTCGGGAATGACGATGTTGATGGGGCGCAGGCAGCCGGCGTTCATCGGGATGTTGTCCTCGACCATGACGCGGAAGGCATAAAGCACGGCGGCACGGGCAACCGGCTCGGGCGCGTTGAAATTGTTCTTCATCACCGGCGAGGTGCCGGTGAAATCGACGGTTGCCTCGCGTTTTGCCCGATCGACGCTGATCCTGACCCGGATCACCTGGCCGGTGTCGGTCGGGTATTCGCATTCCGACGTGTCGGGCAGCCGCTCGATGACGCGGCGCACGCTTTCAGCGGCGTTGTCCTGGACGTGGCCCATATAGGCCTCGACCACGGCGAGGCCGAAATGCGCCACCATCCTGCGCAGCTCGGCGACGCCCTTCTCGTTGGCGGCGATCTGCGCCTTGAGGTCGGCGATGTTCTGGCGCGGATTGCGGGCGGGATAGGGGTGCTCGGTGAGCAACCTCGTCAACGCCGCCTCGCGGAAGCGGCCGCGCTCGACGAGGCGGAAATTGTCGAACAGCACGCCTTCCTCGTCGACGGTGGTGGCGAGCGGCGTCATCGAGCCGGGGGCGGTGCCGCCGACATCGGCATGGTGACCTCGGGCAGCGACCCAGAAGAGGATGTGCGGTTCTTCTCTCCCTCCTGACGAGAGGTCGCGGCTTTCTTCGAACACCGGCGTGACCACGGTGATGTCGGGCAGGTGCGTGCCGCCATTGTAGGGGGCGTTCAGCGCGAACACGTCGCCGGGATGGATGTCGCCTTCATTCAGACGAATGATCGTTTCGACGGAGCGGTCCATCGAGCCGAGATGCACGGGCATATGCGGGGCGTTGGCGACAAGCGCGCCGGTGCGGTCGAAAACCGCGCAGGAAAAGTCCAGGCGTTCCTTGATGTTGACCGAATAGGCCGTGTTCTGCAGCGTGACGCCCATCTGCTCGGCGATCGACATGAACAGGTTGTTGAACACTTCGAGCATGACCGGGTCGGCGTCGGTGCCGACCGCGGCGTTGCGCTTTTTCGCCTCGGTGCGGCGCATGAGGACGTGGCTGTTCCCCGTGATCGCCGCTTGCCAGCCCGGCTCGACGACGATGGTCTGGTGGCTTTCGATGATCAGTGCCGGACCGGCGATGCGGTGACCCGGCTTCAGCGTCTCGCGGCGGAAAACGCCGGCATCGCGCCGACTGCCTTCGACGAAGATCGCGCGGACCTCGGAAGGGCTTGCGTCGATTTCCTCAAGAACAGAATCCGCTTCGGTTCCACCCCTGGCGCGGCCGTTGCTGCCTTCGACCGCGACCGTTTCGACGATCATCGGCTTGTCGTCGTAGACGAAGCCGAACTGCGCCTTGTGCTGGCGCTCGAAATCGGCGCGCGCGCCTTCCAGCGATGCGGCTTCGAACGGCACGGGCAGGGCAGTGTCGGTGCCGTCGTAGCGGATGTGCAGGACCGGCCGACAGGTGGTGTCGGTATCGGCGATGCCTTGCTCGGCAAGTTCCGAGATTACGGCGGCGCGCAATGTCGCGATGGTTTCGCCGATTGCTTGCAGCGAAGCCGCGTCGAGCGGAAGAAGCAGACCCTGCTGGCGCGAGGCGAAGACCGAGGCGAGACCGATGCCATACGCCGACAGCAGCCCGGAAAACGGGTGGATGAGCACGGCCGACATGCCGAGCGCGTCAGCGACGAGGCAGGCATGCTGGCCGCCGGCGCCGCCGAAGCAGTTGAGGAGATATTCGGTGACGTCGTAGCCGCGCTGGACGGAAATCTTCTTGATGGCGTTGGCCATGTTCTCGACGGCGATGGTGACGAAACCTTCGGCTACCGCCTCGGGCTCGCGGCCGTCGCCAATTTCGCTCGCAAGGACGCCGAATTTTTCCCGGACGACGGCGACATCGAGCGGCTGGTCCTGGCCGGGGCCGAAGATCGCCGGGAAAAAATCCGGCTGCAGCTTGCCAAGCATGACATTGGCGTCGGTGACGGTAAGCGGGCCGCCGCGCCTGTAGCTGGCGGGACCGGGATTGGCGCCAGCCGAATCCGGGCCGGCGCGGAAACGGCCGGCCTCGTAGTGCAGGATGGAGCCGCCGCCGGCGGCGACCGTGTGGATGCGCATCATCGGGGCGCGGATGCGCACACCGGCGACCTCGGTGTCGAAGGCGCGCTCGTACTCGCCGTCGTAGTGGGCGACGTCAGTGGACGTGCCGCCCATGTCGAAGCCTATCACCCTGGCGAAGCCGGCTGCCCCTGCAGTCTCCACCATGCCGACCACGCCGCCGGCCGGCCCGGACAGGATGGCATCCTTGCCCTGAAACTTTTCCGCCGCCGTCAGCCCGCCCGACGACATCATGAACATGAGGCGGGGCGCCGAACTCTCCCTCTCGAGGGGAGGGTGACCGGTCGCAGGCTGGCCGGAACGGGTCCGCGCGGAAATGCCCGGCGTGCCTTCCTGGGCGGCAGCGTCGGCGGGTTGGCGCTCGGCCGAGGCGACCACCTCTGGCCGCTGCGCGGTCATCGGTTGTCCGGTCGCACCCAGTTCCTGCGCCACCTGCCTGACGTAACGCGACAGGATCGGCGACAGATAGGCGTCGACGACGGTGGTGTCGCCGCGGCCGACCAGCTTCACCAGCGGCGAGACCTCGTGGCTGGCGGAGACCTGGGCGAAACCCGCCTTGCGGCAGACTTCGGCCACCACCCGCTCATGCTCGGGGTACTTCCAGGCATGCATGAAGACGATGGCGACCGCGTCGATGCCGCCGGCTCGCGCCTGGCGGATGGCCGGCATGACCGAGGCCACGTCGAGCAGCGTCTCGACGCAGCCGTCGGCGCGGACGCGCTCGTCGACCTCGACGACACGTTCATAGAGCTGCTCGGGCAGGATGATTTCCTTGGCGAAAATGTCCGGCCGCGCCTGGTAGGCGATGCGCAAGGCATCGCGAAAGCCGCGGGTAACGAGCAGCAGGACGCGGTCGCCCTTGCGCTCCAGCAGCGCGTTGGTGGCGACCGTCGTGCCCATCTTGATCTCGCCGATCGAACCGGCCGGGATCTGGGCACCGGCATCGACACCGAGCAGGGAGCGGATGCCGTGGATGGCGGCGTCGCGATAGGCTTCCGGGTTTTCCGACAGCAGCTTTCGGGCGTGCAGGGCACCATCCGGCGCACGGCCGATGACGTCGGTGAAGGTGCCGCCGCGATCGATCCAGAAGTCCCAGGTGCCAGCCATGCCGCGCTCCGTGTTGTCACCAGACAGGTAGCGGAAATGCGCCGCCCGGTCACGTCGGTGGCGAAGTGGGATGCCTGGAGGCGCCAGCAATGACGGTTCGACGAAAAAAACGTGATCCGGGCATGCAACGACGGCGGCAACAAGCCGGCGGAGCCCGCCGCCCCGACGCAATAATCGATGGTTCATGGCTATCGCAGTGCCCGGCCTCTGCTTCTCGCCCGGACCGCTCGGCGCTCGAAACAGGAGAGTCGGTGCAGGCGCCTGGAGGCGGCGGCTCACTCATCTTGCCGGCTGCCTGCACTGCAAGGCGACGTCGCCTGGTCCGAGGGCCTGCAATTACATCTGCGCGTTGTCGCCGCGTCACCAAGGCGCCTCGCCAAATCAGGGGGCGTTGGCTATGAAGCGGCCATGTCGATTTGGGACCGCATCGGCGAGTTCGTCAGCAGGATAGGGGCATCCGCGAGCAGCGGTGCCGCCGACCTGGCCGAGGCCGTGCGCACCATGTTCAGCGGGGATCCGGAATTGCGCCGGCGCGTCGCCTTCTCGGTCGCCATGATCGCGCTGTCGGCGAAGATGGCGAAGGCCGACGGCGTGGTCACGCAGGACGAGGTGCGGGCCTTCCAGGAGATCTTTTCGGTTCCGCCGCAGGAAGCGCGCAACGTCGCGCGGCTCTACGACCTCGCGCAGGCCGACGTCGCAGGCTTCGAGGCTTACGCGCAGAAGATGGCCGGGCTGTGCGGTTCCGGCAAACCGAACTGCGCCATGCTGGAGGACATTCTCGACGGCCTGTTCCACATCGCCAAGGCGGACGGTCTGCTGCACGAGCGCGAGGGTCAGTACCTGCGCCGCGTCGCCGAGATTTTCCGAATCGGCGAGGAGCATTACCGCACAATTCTCGCCCGCCACGTCGATATCGGCGACGCCGACCCCTATGTCGTGCTCGGCGTCGAGCGTGGACAACCATTCGAGGAAGTGCGGAAGCGTTATCGCAAGCTGGTCGCCGACAATCATCCGGACCGGCTGATCGCCCGCGGGCTGCCGGCGGAATTCATCGCGCTGGCGACGACGCGGCTGGCGGCGATCAACACTGCCTACGAGATGATCGAGCGCGGCCTGCGCCAGCTATGAGTTTTGCGCCCGACCAGAGTTTTGCGCCCGACCAGCCCGGCGCTGCGGTACGCGCCTCACCCAATTTCGGCGAGCGGCGCGACGGGCTCAGGCCGCAGATCATCGTGCTGCACTACACGGGCATGGCGACCGGCCAGGGCGCCGAGGACTGGCTGTGCAACCCCGCGAGCGAAGTTTCGTCGCACTATCTCGTCCACGAGGACGGGCGGGTGGTGCAGATGGTGCGCGAGCGAGACCGCGCCTGGCATGCTGGGAAAAGTTTCTGGCGCGGCGTGACAGACATCAACTCGCAGTCGATCGGCATCGAGATCGCGAATCCCGGCCACCAGCTTGGCTATCCGCCGTTCCCGCCACGGCAGGTGCGGGCGGTGGTCGCGCTGTGTCAGGGGATCGTCGCACGCCACGGCATCCGGCCGGAGATGGTGCTCGGCCACTCCGACGTGGCACCCGGTCGCAAGGTTGATCCGGGCGAAAAGTTCCCGTGGGGGAAAATCGCGCGCGCCGGCATCGGCCATTTCGTGCCGCCGGCCCGCCATCGCGGCGGCCCGGGCCTGCGGCAGGGCGACGCAGGGCAGCCCGTCGCGCACCTGCAGGCGATGCTTGCCGGTTATGGCTACGGCATCGAGCGTAGCGGGGTCTACGACGCGGCGACGGCCGTCGTGGTTTCGGCGTTCCAGCTGCATTTCCGGCCGGCAAAAGCCGACGGAATCGCTGATCGCGCAACCGTGGAGACGCTGCGACGTCTGCTCACGGCGCTGCCGGATCGGCAGGCGTGACGTCAGGGAACGCGACGGCCTGCGTGGCGCTGCCTGAAATGTTTCGTAACAGAATGTGATCGGCGGGGCCATTTTCGGCCCAAAGTTAGCCCGCACACGGCCGCCCCTCAACCGCCGGCCGCGATCCCCAGCGTGCCTACGACGAACCGGCCCGCCGCATGGCGAGGCCCAAGAAACAGGACCACATGACAAAAACGATCCGCCTGACGGTGGCTTTCGCCGCCGCCCTGACCTCTTTTGCCGCTCACGCGGCGGAAAAGCCGAACATTGTCCGCACGCCGCTGTTTTCGATGCAGAAGACCGAGCCGAAAGCCGACGAAACGGTGAAGACCACCACGATCAAGACCCGCAGCAAGGCGGGCTTTCCGACGAAGCCGGCCCGCAAGACGGCGGCGCCCACGGCACGCGGGCCGTATCACGCGATCGTCGCGCGCTACGCGGCAACATATGGCGTTCCGGTCTCGCTGGCCCATGCGGTGATCAGCGTGGAAAGCAACTATCGTCCCAACACGCGCGGCGCCGCGGGCGAGGTCGGGCTGATGCAGATCAAGCCGGCGACCGCGCGCGGCCTCGGCTACAGCGGCTCGGTCAAAGGCCTCTACGACCCCGAGACCAACATCCGCTTCGGAATGAAGTATCTCGGCATGGCGCACCAGCTCAGCGGCGGCGCCACCTGCGGCACGATCCTGCGCTACAATGCCGGCCACGGCGCCACGCGCATGAACCCCGTGTCGAAAGCCTATTGCGGCAAGGTGCAGCGCATTCTCGGCAGCTGAGGCTTACTGGCAGCCGTATGCCGGGGAAAGTTCGGGATACGGCTTGCGCTTTTGCCGCCGAACGCCTTTATACGGCGTGTCAGCCGGCCGGGCGGCCGCACCCGCAAGCGCCGAAAGGCCGCGGGTGAGGAAAGTCCGGGCTCCATGGAGACACGGTGCCGGTTAACGACCGGCGGGGGCGACCCCAGGGAAAGTGCAACAGAAAGCAGACCGCCCCGCCTGCACAGCGATCCGGCAGACAGCCGGACCCCTGCGTCGGCGGGGTAAGGGTGAAAGGGTGGGGTAAGAGCCCACCGCGCGACCGGCAACGGGAGCGGCACGGCAAACCCCACCGGGAGCAAAACCGAATAGGGATGGCACGAGGGGCGACCCTCGGGACTGTTTCCGGTCCGCCATCCGGGTAGGTTGCGCGAGGCACGGAGCAATCCGCGCCCAAGACGAATGGCCGCCACGTTCGCCGCCGCAAGGCGCGCGGGCCATACAGAACCCGGCTTACAGGCCGGCTGACACTTTACTGCCGCCAGTATTGCGGCAGATTCCAAATCGACTCTGTAAATCCAAGGCGATGGACCGCGACATCGGCGCGGACCATTTCTGAGGCGCTAGACGGCGCCGAGCGCCGCATCCAGCGCCGACCACAATTCTTCCGTCGGCTCGCAGCCGACCGACAGGCGCACGAAGCCGGGAGCGACCGCATCGCCCCAGCGGGCGCGTCGCTCGGCGGAACTGTGCACGCTGCCGAACGAGGTGGCCGGCTGCAGCAGGCTGCAGCCGTCGATGAAGGCTTCCGCCTTGTCCGCGTTTTCCAGAGTCAGGCCGATCAGCGTGCCGAACCGCGACATCTGCGTCGATGCGAGGTTGTGGGATGGATCGTCGGGCAAGCCGGGGTAACGGACCACCTTCACCGCCGGATGGTCGCGCAGCCGCGGCGCGATTGTTTCGGCCGTGCGGCACATGCGGTCGAAACGCACCTCCAGCGTTTCCAGGCCGCGATGCAATTGCCAAGCCTCGAACGGGCCCGGAATGCTGCCCGACAGCTTTCGCCATTCCTTCACGGCAGCGACGATCTCGGGGCGGCGGCTGGCGACATGGCCGAACAGCGTGTCGGAATGGCCGTTGGGCGCCTTGGTGTCGGCGGCCACGAGTACGTCGACGCCGAGGTCGAGCGGTTGCTGGCCGAACGGCGTCATCGTGGTGTTGTCGGCAGCGACCAGCGCGCCAGCCGCATGCGCCGCGCTGGCCACCGCGGCGATGTCGCAAAGGTCGAGGCCGGGATTGGACGGCGTCTCGATGTAGACGAGGCGATAGCCGTCGAAACCGCCGTCGAGGAAGCTGGCGGTCGGGCGCAGGTCGAAGCCGATTCCGAAGTTTTTCAGGAAGCGCTCGCCGAGCACGCGCGGCGTGTAGTAGCCGTCCGAGGGCAGGAGAATGCGGTCTCCGGCCTTGAGCAGACCGAAGATCACGCCGCTGATGGCCGCCATCCCCGAAGGAAAAGCAAGGCAGGGCGCGTCCTCGAGAGATCCCAGCATTTTCTCCACGGCTTCCCAGGTCGGATTTTCCGAGCGGCCGTATTGATGAAAGTCGCCCGGTTCGCCGGGCAGGTGAAAGGTCGAGGCCGGAGTGATCGGCAAGGGCACCGGCTCACCCTTGGCAAGGCCCTGCCGGCGCAGATGCAGCAGGCCGGCGGCGCGGAAAGTCTGGCTGTCGGCCATTGGGACTCCTGAGGCGTATCGGGGTCAACACCTAGCGGCGTGTCTCGGTGCCGGCAAGGTCCGCAGGCGGGTGCGGGTCAAAAGCCCTGGCGTTCGCGCTACCGCATGGAACAAAACGAGGCAACCGCTCGATTTTGGCGTTCCGTTCAAACCGTCCCTTAACGATCCCTTGCTATTGCAGTGCAGCGAAACTGGTTGGGGTCATGGTGCGTCGGCTGGATTTTTCGCCCCAGGGCTGGGGGCGGGTGGTGGTGCTCAGCGCGCTCGGCACGCTGGTCTGCATCGCCGTCGCGTTTGCCATCGACAGCTATTCGCTCGAGACCGGAACCTGGCGGTGGGGTTCAGACCCGATCAACAACCTGATCATTCCGCTGGTGCTCGCGCCGCCGATCTTCGGCTTCCTGCTCAGCCGGCAGCGGGCTTTGGCGATCGCGCACGACCAGTTGATGGTGGTGGCTTCCACCGACGGCCTGACAGCCTGCCTCAACCGCCGTGCCTTCACCACGCTGGTCGACGCCTATCTCGACAAGATCGCGGCGGAGGAAAGCCGCCGCGAGGGCGCGCTGCTCGTCATCGACGTCGACCATTTCAAGGTCATCAACGACAATTTCGGCCATGACCTCGGCGACCAGGCGTTGAAAGTGATCGCCCAGACGATCAAGGACGCAGTTCGCGAGATCGACCTGGTCGGGCGCATGGGCGGCGAGGAGTTCAGCGTATTCCTGCCCGGTATCGACCCGGAGCGAACCGCGATCGTCGCGGAGCGAATACGACGCGCCGTCAGTTCGGCGGAATTCACGCCCGACGGCCAAAAATGCGCACTGTCGATCAGCGTCGGCGGCGCAACTTTCGAGCGCGGCGCTTCGTTCGCGGAACTCTACAAGTTCGCAGACCAGCGCCTCTATGCAGCGAAGCGGAACGGCCGCAACCGCGTGGAAATCCACCGCGGCGGGACGGACGCGGCACCTGTGCTGCATTAGCCGGACGTCAGGTCCTGAACTCCACACCACACTGCCGCGTCTCCGTCGTCGGGCTCTTCCGAGGATCTGTGGAGCCGAGGAGGCTGGTTCCGGCGTTCAATTCCGCATCAGCGAGATACGCCGAGGATAACGGCAACGCGATTGCGCGGTGCTCGGCAGCTTCGGAGCCCAACTCATAAAGCGTCGGCGCGATGCGCAGTCGCGTCAATGCGTAGCGCAGGGCCGACAGGCGCATGTGCCGGCGGCAAACCGCAATAACCCTTCGTTAGGCTTAATGCACCATAAAGGCGAGTGGGGGCAAAGCCTCCACCGTTGCCGTCGCCATGCCTGTCTGTTCCCGTTGACGCCCATATGACCCCATGATATCCCATGCAGATACTCACGAATTGGTGCGGGAACGGGTGTCGTCGCCGGAGGCTGCTGCGGCGGGCGGCGCTGTCGATTCGTTCCGGCGGGCCGTTCGTGCTCTGGGCATAACCATGATCGAGGGTTCCCGCGTGGGGCGGGCGAGCTACGGGAGGAGTGCGGCGCTGGCCGCATCGAAGGATGGACCGGTTTCTGTCGAACGCCGTGAACAGGATCGATGCGAAGGGCCGTGTGTCGGTGCCCGCGCATTTCCGCGCGGTGGTGCAGAAGCGGGGCTATTCGGACCTCTACGCCCTCAGGGCACTCGACATTCCGGCGATGGACGTGGGCGGGCTCGACCTGCTCGACCGCTACGAACAGCGCATCGTGCAGGAGGACCCGCTGCTGCAGACGGCCGACGACCTGTCCTTCTTCGTTCATGGCGACGGTACATTCCTGAAGATCGACCAGGACGGTCGCATTACCGTTACCGATTTCATCCGAGCCCATACGGGAATCACGACGGAGGCGGTTTTCGTCGGCCGTGGAATGTTTTTTCAAATCTGGGAGCCGGATCGTTTCGTAGAATACGGCAAGGCGGTGCGCGAGCGGCTGCTCAGCCTGAGGCAAGCTCCGCAAGCTATTGGTGTGGGGGCAAAGGAATGATGGCGGGCCACGGCGAGGAGAGCCTCGCGGTTGGCGGACCGGCCCGCCACATTCCGGTTCTCCTCGATGAGGTGCTGGCGGCCCTGCAGCCGGCGAACGGGCAGACGATCATCGACGGCACCTTCGGCGCCGGCGGCTATACCGCCGCGATACTGTCGCGCGGCGCTTCGGTGGTGGCGATCGACCGCGACCCCGATGCGATCCGCAGCGGGCGTGCCATGGAAGAGGCGGCTGGCGGCCGGCTGAAACTTGTGCAGGCGCCGTTCTCCTCGCTCGGCGAGCAGGCCGAAGCCGTCGATGGCGTGGTGCTCGACATCGGCATTTCGTCCATGCAGGTCGACCGGGCCGAGCGCGGTTTTTCGTTCCGGGCCGACGGACCGCTGGACATGCGCATGGCGCAGGCCGGACCCTCCGCCGCCGACGTGGTCAACCGCTTCAAGGGGAGCGACCTTACCCGCATCTTCGGCCTGCTCGGCGAGGAGCGGCACGCCGGCCGCATCGCCCGCATGATCGAGCGCCGCCGCACCGAAAAGCCGTTCCAGCGCACCACCGAGCTGGCGCAGGCGATCGCCGACCTGGTCGGCTTTCCGCCTCGCGAAAAGATCCATCCGGCGACGCGCGTCTTCCAGGCGCTACGCATCTATGTAAACGACGAGCTTGGCGAACTGGCGCGGGCGCTGGCGGGTGCCGAGCGGGTGCTGAAGCCGGGCGGCCGGCTGGTGGTCGTCACGTTCCATTCGCTGGAAGACCGCATCGTCAAGCGCTTCATCGCCGACCGCTCGACCGATCCGGCCGGTTCGCGTCATTTGCCGCAAAGGCAGGCGGTGGTGTCGACATTTTCCAGGGCCGGCGGCGTGGTGGCGCCGGGCGAGGCCGAGGTGGTCGCCAACCCCCGCGCCCGTTCCTCCAAGCTGCGTGCGGCGGTCCGCACCGAAGCGCCGGCGCGGCCGATCGACATCGCCGCCTTCGGCCTGCCGAAACTTCCCGACCTGCAAGCGACGGCGGAAAGGTAGACATGTTCCGAACCAGCGACATGGTGCTGATCGCGGTGATGGTCTCGGCCGCAGCCTTTACCTACAAGGTCAAGCAGCAGGCCGAGGAGCAGTTCGTCGCCGTGCGCAAGCTGGAGCAGCAGATCCGCCTCGAGGAGGATTCGATGACGCTGCTGAAGGCCGACTGGAGCCTGCTGACCCAGCCGGCGCGGCTGCAGCGGCTGAGCGAGCTCTACCAGGCCGACCTGAAGCTGGCGCCGGTGGACCCTCACCAGTTCGCGCAGGTCGGCGAGATACCGGTCCGCCAGCTCGATATCCGCGACATCATCGGACTATCCGGCGACCTCTCAGGCACCGGCGCGGACGAAACGACAACAGGCGCGGTGCAGCAATGATGAAGTTCTGGCGTGGCAAGGCTGCCGCTGCAAGCTCGACGGCCGGGATCGTCGTCGACGGCGCACGCATGGCCACAGGCGGGCGGACCCGCACTCGCGTCATCATGACGATGGCGGTGTTCTTCTCCATCTACGCGGCAATCGCGGGCCGTCTGGTCTATTTCGGCCTGCTGGAGCCGGACAGCGGTGGCGGGCCGGCCTCGCGGGTGACCGCGTCGCGGCCCGACATCGTCGACCGCAACGGACAGGTACTGGCGACCGACATCAAGACCGCGTCGCTGTTCGCCGAGCCGCGCCGCATCGTCGATGCCGACGAGGTGATCGAAAAGCTGTCCACCGTTCTGCCGGACCTGCAGGTCGAGCAGACCTACCATAAGCTGAAGAGCGGCAGCGGCTTCGTCTGGCTGAAGCGCCAGCTGACGCCCAGGCAGCAGGCCGACATCATGGCGCTCGGCCTGCCCGGCATCGGCTTCCGCACGGAGAAGCGCCGGTTCTATCCGGGCGGGCCGACCGCCTCGCACATCCTCGGCCTGACCAACATCGACAACCAGGGCATCGCCGGGATCGAAAAATACATCGACGACCAGGGGCTGGCCGACCTGCAGGCCTCGGGCCTCGCGGTCGCCGACGATTTGCAGCCGGTGAAACTGTCGATCGACCTGCGCGTGCAGCACATCGTGCGCGACGAGGTCTCGCAGGCGATGGAGCGTTACCACGCGATCGCCGCCGGCGCAGTGGTGCTCAACACCAAGACCGGCGAGATCCTTGCGATGGCCTCGGTGCCGGACTTCGACCCGAACAACCCGGTCAACGCCCTCGACAAGGACAGGCTGAACCGCATGTCGGCCGGCGTCTACGAGATGGGCTCGACCATCAAGAGCTTTACCACGGCGATGGCGCTCGATTCCGGCAAGGTGACGCTGGAGAGCCGGTTCGACGCAAGCCGGCCTATCACCATCGGCCGCCAGACCATCCGCGACTTTCACGGCAAGGGTCGGGTGTTGAGCGTGCCGGAGGTGTTCATCTACTCTTCCAATATCGGCTCGGCGCGCGAGGCCGACGTCGTGGGCATCGAGGGGCATCGCGGCTTCCTGAAGCGGCTCGGACTGTTGACGCGCATGCAGACCGAGCTTCCCGAGGTTGCCCGGCCGACCGAGCCGAAGGTGTGGAAGAAGGTGCACTCGATCACCGCCGCCTTCGGGCACGGCTTCACGACGACGCCGTTGCAGACCGCCGTCGGCGCCTCGGCGCTGATGACCGGCAAGCTGCTGCCGCCGACCTTCCTGCCGCGCACCGAGGCCGAGGCCGACACGATCGGCGAAAAGGTGGTCACCGACTATACCGTCGAATCGATGCGTTATCTCTACAAGCTCAACGCGACCAAGGGCTCCGGCGGTTCGGGCGCTCGCGCCCAGGTTCCCGGCTATCGCGTCGGCGGCAAGACCGGCACGGCGGAAAAAGTTGTCAACGGCCGCTACGCCAAGAACGTGCGCTTCAACGCCTTCGTCGCCGCCTTCCCGATGGATGACCCGCAATACATCGTTCTGTCGATCGTCGACGAGCCGAAGCCGGAAAAGCCGGGCATGGGGGCGACGGCCGGCCTGAACGCCGCGCCGATCGTCGCCAACATCATCCGCCGCTCGGCGGCGATGCTTGGCGTGAAGCCCGAATTCGGCCAAGAGAAAGCGGTTGAAATGGTGGCGACGGAATGATTCGAGCCGTTTTTCATACCACCACATTCATCCCCTCCACTTTTGGGAGAGGGGAACTCAGCCGGTTGCCTTGATGAAATTTGCCGACCTAGCCGCCGTCCTTCCCGTCACGCCGGGCCTGCCCGCCGATGCGGAGGTGACCGGCATCACCTCGGATTCGCGCGAGGTGCGGCCGGGCGCGATCTTTTTCGCGCTCGCGGGGACGAAGGCGGACGGCTCGACCTATGCCGCCGACGCGGCACGGCGCGGCGCACTGGCGGTGGTCGCGGCGAAGACCGCGGCGACCGGATCACTGGCGGCGCCGTTGATTGGCGTCGACGACCCGCGCCTGGCGCTGGCGCTGACGGCCGCACGCTTCTACGACCGGCAGCCAGGCACGATGGCGGCGGTGACCGGCACCAGCGGCAAAACATCGGTCGCCTCGTTCACGCGCCAGATCTGGGAGCACGCTGGACTGGCCGCCGCCAGCATCGGCACCACCGGCGTGATCGCGCCTGGGCGCAACGACTACGGTTCGCTGACCACGCCGGACCCGGTGGCGCTGCATAAGCTGCTGGCGGAACTCGCCGACGCCGGCGTGACCCATGCGGCTATGGAGGCGTCCAGCCACGGCCTCGACCAGCGCCGCCTTGACGGCGTGCGGCTGGCCGCCGGCGCCTTCACCAATCTCGGCCGCGACCATATGGACTATCACCCGACGGTGGAGGACTATCTCGCCGCCAAGCTGCGGCTGTTCGATACGCTGCTGCCAAAGGCGGCGCCGGCTGTCGTCTTTGCCGACGATGCTTTCTCGGCCCCGACCATCGCGGCGGCCAAGGCGGCGGGCCTTTCGGTGCTCACGGTCGGGCGGCATGGTGATTTCCTGACGCTGAAGCGGGTCGAGCATGAGCGCTACCGCCAGCGCGCCGAGATCGAGCATGCCGGCGTCATCCACGAGATCGACCTGCCGCTCGCCGGCGATTTCCAGATATTCAACGCGCTGGTTGCCGCGGGGTTGGCGATCGCCACCGGAACGCCGGCCGCCAAGGCATTAAAGGCGCTGGAAAAACTGAAAGGCGCGCCGGGCCGCCTCGACCTCGTCGGTACTGCCGCCAACGGCGCGCCGGTCTATGTCGACTATGCCCACAAGCCCGACGCGCTGGAGAACGTGCTCACCTCGGTGCGGCCGTTCACGACCGGGCGGGTGATGGTCGTATTCGGCTGCGGCGGTGACCGCGATCGCGGCAAACGGCCGATCATGGGCGAGATCGCGACGCGGCTCGCCGACGTGACCATCGTCACCGACGACAACCCGCGCTCCGAGGTGCCGGCCGAGATCCGCGCGGCGATCCTGGCCGCCGCGCCTGGGGCCACCGAGATCGGCGACCGCCATGAGGCGATCCGCGCCGCCGTCGCCATGCTGAAGGCCGGCGACACGCTGATCGTCGCCGGCAAGGGGCACGAGGAAGGCCAGACGGTAGGCGGCGAGACCTTGCCGTTCTCCGATCACGAGGAAGTACGCAAGGCGTTGCGGGAGCTCGCCGCATGAGCCTGCTGTGGACAGCCGACGATCTGGTCAAGGCGATGGACGGCCGCCCGGTCGGCACCATGCCGGCCGGCATCACCGGTATCTCGATCGACAGCCGCACGCTCAAGCCCGGCGAGGCGTTCTTCGCGATCAAGGGCGAGACGATGGACGGCCACGACTTCGCCACCGCGGCGATCAAGGCGGGTGCTGCGCTGCTGGTCGTGTCGGAAGGCAAGCTGCCTGCGCTGGGGCGGCTCACCGCGCCGATGATCGTCGTGCCCGACGTGTTGGTGGGCCTCGAGAAGGCCGGCATCGCTGCGCGTGCGCGTAGCAACGCGAAGATCGTTGCCGTCACCGGCTCGGTCGGCAAGACGACCACCAAGGAGGCGCTGCGCCACGTGCTGGCGGCCGTCGGCAAGGTGCATGCCTCCGACAAGTCGTTCAACAACCACTGGGGCGTGCCGCTGACGCTGGCGCGCATGCCGGCCGACTGCGACTACGCGGTGTTCGAGATCGGCATGAACCATCCCGACGAGATCCGGCCGCTGGTCAGGATGGTGCGGCCGCACGTGGCCATCGTCACCCTTATCGCTGCCGCGCATCTCGGCTTTTTCAACGGTCTCGACGACATCGCGCGGGCCAAGGCGGAAATCTTCGAGGGCGTCGAGCCGAACGGCTACGCGCTGCTCAACCGTGACGACGCGCGTTGGAAGCTTTTGGAAAAGCTGGCGAAGGCGGCCGGTGTGCAGCATGTCGTAGGCTTCGGCGAGAACGCACGCGCCCAGGTGCGGCTGACCCGCTGCGAACTCCACGGCGACCATTCGGCGATTTCGGTGAAGATCGGCCGTGAGACGCTGGAGGTGCGTGTCGGCGCGCCGGGCCGCCACATCGTGCAGAACGCGCTGGCCGTGCTCGGCGCGGCGCGGCTGATCGGCGCCGATTTGGGCAAGGTGGTGGCGGCACTTGCCGATCTTCAAGCGGAGAAGGGGCGTGGACGTCAGCACCGGCTCGACACCGAGCGCGGCACCTTCACCCTGATCGACGAGAGCTACAACGCCAACCCTGCCTCGATGAAGGCGGCGATCGAACTTCTGGAGGCGACGCCGGTGGCGGCGGAAGGGCGCCGCATCGCCGTGCTCGGCGACATGTTGGAACTCGGCAGCCACGCGGCCGAGCTGCACGCCGACCTGGCCGGGGTGCTGGCGGAGGCCAAAACCGACATCGTGCTGATGGCAGGTCCGCAGATGAAAAATTTGGCGGACACGCTGCCCGGCGGCATCCGCAAGGAATACCGTCCCAGCGTCGACGACCTGAAACCCATCCTGCTCGATGCTGTCGGGCCAGGCGACGTGGTGATGGTCAAATCGTCCAACGGCATAGGCTTTTCAAGGCTCGTCGAAGCGCTGCTCCACCGGTTCCCGGCACATGCCGGCGGCCAGAAGCCAACCTGAGCGCGGGGTCCCGGGGGACGCATGCTGACGCTTCTCGTCAATTTCACCGACCACCTGCCGATCTTCAACGTGTTCCGGTACATCACCTTCCGGACCGGCGGGGCGCTGATCACCGCCGCCCTCCTGGTGTTCATCTTCGGGCCGCGCATCATCGATTCCCTCAGGGTACGCCAGGGCAAGGGCCAGCCAATCCGCGCCGACGGCCCGCAGACGCATTTCAAGAAGGCCGGCACGCCCACCATGGGGGGACTGATGATCATTTCCGGCATCGTCGGCTCGACGCTGCTGTGGGCGAACATCACCAGCGTCTATGTCTGGGTGGTGCTGCTGGTGACGCTCGGTTTCGGCGCCATCGGCTTCTACGACGACTACCTCAAGGTGACGAAGCAGTCGCATCTCGGCCTCTCCGGCAAGGCGCGGCTCGGCATCGAGTTCGCCATCGCGGCGGTCGCCGCATGGGTGATCATGCACAACGGCGTTGCGCCGTTCTCCTCGTCGCTGACCTTCCCGTTCATCAAGGACTTTTTGCTCAACCTCGGCTGGTTCTTCATCCCGATGGGCTGCTTCGTCATCGTCGGCGCCGGTAACGCGGTCAATCTGACCGACGGCCTGGACGGTCTCGCCATCGTGCCGATCATGATCGCCGCGGCGTCGTTCGGGGTGATCGCCTACCTGTCGGGCAACGCGGTGTTCGCCGACTATCTGCAGATCCATTTCGTGCCCGGCACGGGCGAACTCGCCGTCATCCTCGGCGCCGTCATCGGCGCGGGCCTGGGCTTCCTGTGGTTCAACGCCCCACCGGCCGCCATTTTCATGGGTGACACCGGCTCGCTCGCGCTGGGCGGCCTCATCGGGACGATCGCGGTCGCCACAAAGCACGAGATCGTGCTCGCCATCATCGGCGGTCTCTTCGTCATGGAAGCCCTGTCGGTTATCATCCAGGTCGGCTTCTTCAAGATGACCGGCCGGCGCGTGTTCCTGATGGCGCCGATCCATCATCATTTCGAGAAGCTCGGCTGGACCGAGAGCCAGGTGGTGATCCGCTTCTGGATCATCGCCGTCATCCTGGCGCTCGTCGGCCTGTCGAGCCTCAAGCTGAGGTAGGCGCCGATGATCGCCGCGCGTTCCTTTGCCGGGAAGAAGGTGGCGCTGTTCGGGCTGGGCGGCTCGGGCGTGGCGACGGCGCGCGCGCTGATCGACGGCGGCGCCTCGGTGCTCGGCTGGGACGACAATCCCGACAGCGTTGCGCGGGCGGCCGAACAGGACATACCGACGGGCGACCTGCGCGGCGCCGACTGGAGCGGCTTTGCCAGCTTCGTGCTGTCGCCGGGCGTGCCGCTGAGCCATCCAAAGCCACACTGGACGGTCGAACTGGCGCGTGGCGCCGGCGTCGAGATCATCGGCGACGTCGAGCTTTTCGCCCGCGAGCGGCTTGCGCAGGCGCCCGCCGCGCCGTTCATCGCCATCACCGGCACCAACGGCAAGTCGACGACCACGGCGCTGACCGCGCATATCCTGAAGTCCGCCGGCCGCGACACCCAGATGGGCGGCAATATCGGCCGCGCGGTGATGACGCTCGACCCGCTCGCCGCCGACCGCTTCTACGTCGTCGAGTGCTCGTCCTACCAGATCGACCTCGCGCCCTCGATCAATCCGACGGCGGGCATCCTGCTCAACCTCACGCCCGACCATCTCGACCGGCACGGCACGATGCAGCACTACGCTGCCATCAAGGAGCGGCTGGTCTCCGGCAGCGACACCGCGATCGTCGGGGTCGACGACATTTTCTGCACGCAGATCGCAGACCGGCTCGAGAAGGCCGGCAAGCCGGTGGTGCGCATTTCCAAGCGGCTGCCGTTAACCGATGGTTACTTCGCCGACGGCACCAATCTGATGGAAGCGAGCGACGGCCGCTACAGCCGCATCGCCTTTCTCGAGGGCATAGGCTCGCTGCGCGGCCAGCACAACGCGCAGAACGCACTTGCCGCCGTCGCCGCCTGCCTCAGGGTCGGCCTCGACCTTGGCGAGATACAGGCTGGGCTGGAAAGCTTTCCCGGCCTGGCGCACCGCATGGAACAGGTCGGTCGCAAGGGCAGCGTGCTGTTCATCAACGATTCCAAGGCGACCAACGCCGATGCCTCGGCGCCGGCGCTTTCGAGCTTCCCGCGCATCTACTGGATCGCCGGCGGACTGCCCAAGGAGGGCGGCATCGAGCCGCTGCGTTCCTATTTTCCGCGCATCGCCAAGGCCTACCTGATCGGCGAGGCGGCGCCGGCTTTCTCGGCGACGCTGGGTGAGGCGGTGCCTTACGAGATTTCCGGCACGCTTGCCGCTGCTGTCGAACACGCGGCCAGGGACGCGGCGGAGGACACTGCCGCCGAGGCCGTGGTGCTGCTGTCGCCGGCCTGCGCCAGCTTCGACCAGTTCCGCAATTTCGAGGTGCGCGGCGATGCCTTCCGGGCCGCCGTGCAGGCCATCGACGACGTCACGCCCATCGGAGGGACACGCTGATGCAGAACAGCCGTCTGGACCGCAGTCCGGTCGCCGTCTGGTGGCGTACGATCGACCGCTGGTTCCTCGCCGCGTTCCTGTCCCTGATGGGGCTGGGCGTGGTGCTCTCGTTCGCAGCCAGCCCGGCGGTGGCCGAGCGTATCGGCCTCGACAGTTTCCATTTCGCCACCCGCCAGATCGTCTACATGCTGCCGGCATTGGCGGCGATGCTGGCGGTATCGTTCCTGACGCCGCGCCAAGTGCGGCGGCTGGCCATCGTCATGCTCGGGGTGGCACTGCTCCTGATGGTCGCCGTGCTCTACATCGGCGTCGAGGTGAAGGGCGCGCGCCGCTGGGTGTCGTTCTTCGGCGTTTCCGTGCAGCCGTCCGAATTCCTGAAGCCTGCCTTCGTCATCCTGTGCGCCTGGCTGTTCGCCGAGAAGGCGCGAAATTCGCAGATTCCAGGCAACATGCTGGCGCTGCTCCTGCTTTGCGTGGTCGTCGCGCTGCTGGTCGCCCAGCCGGATCTCGGCCAGACCATCCTGGTTACCGGCACCTGGGGCGTCATGTTCTTCATGGCCGGCATGCCGTGGCTGTGGATCATCGTGATCGCCTCGCTGGCGGTCGCCGGCGGGTTCGGCGCCTATGTCACCTTCGATCACGTCGCCGGGCGCATCGACCGCTTCCTCACCGGCGAGGGCGACACGTTCCAGGTCGACATGGGCCGCGACGCGGTGATCAACGGCGGCTGGTTCGGCGTGGGGCCGGGCGAGGGCGTGGTCAAGAAGATGATCCCAGACAGCCACGCCGACTTCGTGTTCGCGGTGGCCGGCGAGGAGTACGGCATCATCATGTGCATGCTGATCATGTCGATCTTCGCCTTCATCGTGCTGCGCGGCCTGCATACCGCGCTCAAGGAGCACGACGACTTCACCCGCTACGCCGTGTCCGGGCTGGTCGCGGTGTTCGGCTTCCAGTCGATCATCAACATGGGCGTCAACCTGCAGATGATGCCGGCCAAGGGCATGACGCTGCCGTTCATCTCCTACGGCGGTTCCTCGCTGATCGCGGTGGCCGTGTCGATGGGCATGGTGCTGGCGCTTACCCGTAAGAAGCCGGCGCGGCGCCAGCAACATGGCATCACCATGATGGCGCGGCACGCCCTACCAGCGGAATAGCATGGCGAAGGGGACGATCCTGCTTGCCGCCGGGGGCACGGGCGGCCACCTGTTTCCCGCCGAGGCGCTGGCGCACGAACTGATCGGGCGCGGCTGGACGGTGCATCTGGCGACGGACGGCCGTGCAGAACGCTATGCCGGCAATTTTCCGGCGGCCGCGGTTCACCCGGTGGCCTCGGCGACGATCGGCGGGCGCAATCCGCTCGCCATGCTCGGCGCGTTCTGGACGATCTGGCGCGGCGTGCGGGAAGCCTCGGCGGTGCTCCGCAAAATCCAGCCGGCGGCGGTGGTCGGCTTCGGCGGCTACCCGACGCTGCCGCCGCTCTACGCCGCCACACGCCGCAAGCTGCCGACGATGATCCACGAGCAGAACGCGGTGATGGGCCGGGCCAACAAGGCGCTGGCGGGAAGTGTCGACGCCATCGCCGGTGGCTTCCTCGACGGCGGCGGCCCCTCTGCGGCCAAGACCGTCGTGACCGGCAACCCGGTGCGCCCGGCGGTGCTGGCCGCTGCCGGCACGCCCTACATGCCTTCGTCACCCGGCGAGCCGTTCCGGCTTCTGGTGTTCGGCGGCAGCCAGGGCGCGCAGTTTTTTTCCGACGCCGTTCCAGCGGCGATCGCGCTACTGCCGGAGGCGCAGCGGCGGCGGCTGAGCGTAACCCAGCAGGCGCGGGCGGAAGACGCCGAGCGGGTGCGGAAAGCTTATGCGGATCTAGGTGTTCCGGCAGAAATCTCGCCCTTTTTCACCGACATGGCGCAGCGTATCGCCGCGGCGCATCTGGTGATGTCGCGCTCGGGCGCCTCGACCGTGTCGGAGATCGCCGTAATCGGCCGGCCGGCGTTGTTCGTGCCTTACCCGCATGCGCTCGACCATGACCAGGCAGCCAACGCCGCCGCCTTCGCGGCGGCCGGCGGCGGCGAGGTGCACAAGCAGCCGACGCTTTCGGTCGAACGCGTGGCCACGCTGATCGGCGGCCTGATGAACGACCCAGCGCGACTTTCCGCCATGGCGGCGGCGGCCAGAACGGTCGGCAAACCCGACGCGGCGCGGTTGCTCGCCGACCTGACAGAGGCTATTGCCGGAGGAATAACGATAAGCGCGTTCAAGCAGGGAGCACGCCCATGAAGATGCCGCAGAGCATAGGGACGGTGCATTTCATCGGCATCGGTGGCATCGGCATGAGCGGCATAGCCGAGGTGCTGCGCAATCTCGGCTACCAGGTTCAGGGATCGGACCAGTCCGACGGCGCCAATGTGCAGCGGCTGCGGGACAAGGGCATCGAGTGCTTCGTCGGCCACCGCGCCGAAAACCTCGGCGACGCCGAGGTGGTGGTCGTCTCGACGGCGATCAAGAAATCCAACCCCGAACTGGTGGCTGCCCGCGAAAAGCTGCTGCCGATCGTGCGGCGCGCCGAGATGCTGGCCGAGCTGATGCGCTTCCGCCAGGCGGTGGCGATCGGCGGCACGCACGGCAAGACGACGACGACCTCGATGGTCGCGGCGCTGCTCGACGCCGGCGGCCTCGATCCGACCGTCATCAATGGCGGCATCATCAACGCTTACGGCACCAATGCCCGCATGGGCGCCGGCGACTGGATGGTGGTCGAGGCCGACGAGAGCGACGGCACCTTCCTCAAGCTGCCGGCCGACATCGCCGTGGTCACCAACATCGATCCCGAGCACCTCGACCACTACGGCAGCTTCGACAAGGTGCGCGAGGCGTTCCGGCAGTTCGTCGAGAACGTGCCGTTCTATGGTTTCGGCGTGATGTGCACCGACCACCCCGAGGTGCAGGCGCTGGTCGGCCGCATCGAGGACCGCCGGGTCATCACCTATGGCGGCAACGCCCAGGCCGACGTGCGTTTCATCAATCTCGGCGCGGACGGCGGCGCCTCGCGTTTCGACGTGGTCATCCGCAACCGCAAGACCGGCGAGGCGACGCGCATCGAGGACCTGCGCCTGCCGATGCCCGGCCGCCACAACGTCTCCAACGCCACCGCGGCGATCGCAGTCGCCCATGAACTCGGTATCAGCAACGATGCCATCAAGAAGGGGCTTTCCACCTTCGGCGGCGTCAAGCGCCGGTTCACGCCGACCGGCAGCTGGAACGGCGTGCGCATCTTCGACGACTACGGCCACCATCCGGTCGAGATCAAGGCGGTGCTGAAGGCTGCGCGCGACGCCACCAAGGGGCGGGTGATCGCCATTGCCCAGCCGCACCGCTTCACCCGCCTGCACGACCTGTTCGACGATTTTTCGGCCTGCTTCAACGACGCAGACACGGTGCTTCTGGCGCCGGTCTACGCGGCTGGCGAGGATCCGATCGACGGCGTCACCTCGGAAGCCCTGGTGCAGCGCATCCGCGCCGGCGGCCACCGCGATGCACGCTACATCGACGGGCCGGCGGCGATCGCCCCCATCATTCGTGACCTGGCCAAACCTGGCGATTTCGTCGTCTTCCTCGGCGCCGGCAATATCACGCAATGGGCCTATGCCTTGCCGAAGGAACTCGGCGGCGAGGCGGCATGACGCGCGGCGCAACCCTGCTTGCCAAGCTCGGCGACAGGCTGGCCGGCCTGCGCGGCCGCATCACGCCCGACGCCGAGATGGACAAGATCACCTGGTTCCGCGCCGGCGGCGCGGCCGAGGCGCTGTTTCAGCCGGCGGACGAGGATGATCTCGCTGCGTTCCTGAAGGCTGTGCCGGCCGAGGTGCCGGTGATGCCGGTTGGCATCGGTTCGAACCTGCTGGTGCGCGAGGGCGGCATTCCGGGCTTCGTCGTGCGGCTGTCGGCGAAAGGATTCGGCGAGGCACAGGTGGTGTCGCCGACGCAGATAAGGGCCGGCGCGGCGACGCCCGACAAACGGGTAGCGGCGCTGGCGCATGAAGCCGGCATCGGCGGCTTTCACTTCTACCATGGCATTCCGGGCGGCATCGGCGGGGCGCTGCGCATGAACGCCGGCGCCAATGGCGTCGAGACGCGCGAGCGCGTCGTCGAAGTGCGCGCGCTTGACCGCAAGGGCGACCTGCACGTGCTTTCCAATGCCGACATGGGTTATGCCTACAGGCACTCCTCCTCGCCGGCCGATCTGATCTTCACCTCTGCTCTGTTCGAAGGGTTTCCGGACGACAAGCAAACGATCAAGGCGGCGATGGACGCCGTGCAGCACCATCGCGAGACGGTGCAGCCGATCCGCGAAAAGACCGGCGGCTCGACCTTCAAGAACCCCGAGAGCACATCGGCCTGGAAGGAGATCGACAAGGCCGGCTGCCGCGGGCTGATGATCGGCGGCGCGCAAATGTCGCCGATGCACTGCAACTTCATGATCAACACCGGCAACGCCACCGGCTACGACCTCGAATTTCTGGGCGAGACGGTGCGGGCGCGGGTGCTCGAAAAATCCGGCATTCGCCTGCAGTGGGAGATCAAGCGCATCGGCCGCTTCAAGCCAGCGCACGAGGTGCAGGAGTTCTTGGGGCAGATGCTCTGACGCGCGTCAGATAGCATCCTTCGCAGCCATTTCGACTGAGTCCAAAATGCCATAGTCGGCTCCGGAACGGCCGCGCCGGAGTCGGTTTTTCGTTTTCCGGAAAATCAAGCCTTGCCACGGAATCCGTGGTCTGATTCTTTGGCCCTACAGCGTTTCCTGATTTGAGTCGTTGGGTGCGTAACTGGCGAGGGGGCTTGCCGGAACGACGGGACTCTTGTCTCGAAACGCCAGGGGAATTGCGTGTCGCAGAGGGGATAGCAAGGCATGTCGAAAAAGCACGTTGCTGTTCTGCTCGGCGGATTTTCGTCGGAACGGCCCGTGTCGCTTTCGTCGGGCAATGCCTGCGCCAATGCGCTTGAATCCGAGGGTTACAAGGTCACGCGCGTCGATGTCGATCGCAACGTCGGCGCGCTGCTTGCTGAATTGAAGCCCGATGTCGCTTTTAACGCCTTGCATGGTCCTTATGGTGAGGACGGCACGATCCAGGGCGTGCTCGAATTCCTCGGTATTCCCTACACACATTCGGGTGTTCTTGCCTCGGCGCTCGCCATGGACAAGGAGCAGGCGAAAAAGGTCGCCAAGGCGGCCGGCATTCCGGTTGCGGAATCGCGGATCATGAACCGCCATTCCATCCAGAACCAGCACCCGATGAAGCCGCCCTACGTGGTGAAGCCTGTCAACGAAGGGTCGAGCTTCGGTGTCGTCATCGTCAAGGAGGGGCAGTCCTTTCCGCCGCAGGTCATTGCGTCTTCCGACTGGAAATACGGCGACCGCGTCATGGTCGAGCGCTACGTGCACGGCCGCGAGCTCACCTGCACGGTGATGGGCGATGTGGCGCTGGGGGTCTGCGAGATCGTGCCGACCGGCCACGCCTTCTACGATTACGACTCGAAATACGCGCCCGGCGGCTCAAAACATGTCTGTCCGGCTAAAATTTCACTAAATATTTACCAAAAGATACAGACACTGTCGCTCAAGGCTCATCAAGCAATCGGCTGCCGGGGCGTCTCCCGGTCGGACTTCCGCTACGACGATCGCCATTCCGAAAATGGCGAACTCGTGTGGCTGGAGGTCAATACCCAGCCAGGCATGACGCCGACGTCGCTCGTGCCGGAGATCGCCGCGGAAGCGGGGCATTCTTTCGGCGAGTTGCTGAGTTGGATGGTGGAGGACGCGTCGTGTTCGCGTTGAAGGCGGGGCAGGGCAGGCTCGCGGGCGCGCCCGACGGCTCGGGCGCCGGCCGGACGGCCGAGCGGCTGCTGTTGCCGCGCTGGCTCAGGCGGCCGGCCCGCATATTCGCGCGCCTCGGCACCGGCGATTTCGTGCCTCCGCCCTATGCCGCGACCTTCGCGACCGCGCTGCTGCTTGCTGCCACCGGTGTCTACGGCGCCTACATCGGCGGCCAGATGCCGGAGGTCGCGCAAGCAGTCACGGCGCGTACCGGCTTCGCCGTCGACCAGGTGCGCGTGGTAGGCCACCGCGAGACCTCCGAGATCGATATCCTGGAAAAACTCGACCTCACCGGCTGGACGTCGCTGATCGGCTTCGATGTCGACGCGGCGCGCGAGCGCGTTTCGGCCCTGCCTTGGGTCGAAGTGGCGTCGGTGCGCAAAGTCTACCCCGAGACGCTTGAGATCAGGATCGTCGAGCGCGAGCCCTTCGCGATCTGGCAGCACGACGGTCAGCTTTCGATCATTGGCCGCAAGGGCAATGTGATCGTGCCGTTCACCGGCGGGCGCCATTCCGACCTGCCGCTGGTTGTCGGAGCGGGTGCGGCAGTTCGGGCTGCCGGTTTCGTCGACGAGATGGCGCGTTATCCCGATCTCTCCGGGCGGGTGAAGGGTTACATGCTGGTCGGCGAGCGGCGTTGGGATCTGCGCCTCGACAACGGCATAACGGTCAAACTGCCTGAGACCGGAGTCGACGAGGCGATCCGGGCGCTGCTGCGCATGGATCGCGAGAATGGCGGCCTGTTCAATCGCCAGGTGGCATCGATCGACCTGCGCTTCGCCGACCGCATGGTGCTGCAGCTCACGCCCGAAGCGGCTGAAAGCCGGCAGGCGGCGCTGACCAAGGCGGATAAGTCCAAACCGAAGCCGGGGAAGCGTATATGAGTTGGCTCGGCGGACAGAAGGACGTCGGTCAGCGCAAGGCCGGTATCGTCACCGTGCTCGATGTCGGGTCGAGCAAGATCTGCTGCGTCGTCGCCCAGCTCAAGCCATGCGAGCCCAGCCAGCTGCTGCGCGGCCGTACCCACAAGGCCAAGGTGGTCGGCATCGGTCATCAGAAGTCGCACGGCGTGAAGTCCGGCGTGGTGACCGACCTCGACCGCGCCGAGCATGCCATCCGGCTGGCGGTGGACGCGGCGGAGCGCATGGCCGGACTGACAGTCGATTCGCTGCTGGTCAACCTCACCTCCGGCCGGCTGAAGAGCCACACCTATTCGGCGACGATCAATCTCGGCGGCCATGAAGCCGACGAAGGCGATATCAAGCGTGTGCTGGCGGCCGGCGCCAAGCAGGCGCTGAAGGCCGAGCGCGAGGTGGTTCATGCCTTGCCGGTCGCCTTCTCGCTCGACGCCGAACGCGGCGTGCGCGATCCGCGTGGTATGGTCGGCGACACGCTCGGCGTCGACATGCATGTGCTGACCGGCGACGCCGGGCCGCAGCGCAACCTCGAATTCTGTATCAACCGCGCGCACCTGTCGGTCGAGCGGATGGTGGCGACGCCTTACGCCAGCGGCCTGGCGGCACTCGTCGACGACGAACTGGAGATGGGGGCGGCCTGCATCGACATGGGCGGCGGCACCACCACGATCTCGGTGTTTTCCGACGGCAAGTTCGTGCACGCCGACGCGCTCGCCATCGGCGGCACGCACGTCACCCTCGACCTCGCCAAGGGTCTGTCGACGCGCTTCGAGGACGCCGAGCGGCTGAAGGTCATGCACGGCTCGGCGCTGCCCGGCAGCGCCGACGACCGCGACCTGGTGACGGTGCAGCCGATCGGCAGCGACGACGGCGAGGTGCCGCTACAGGTGCCGCGCTCGGTGATGACGCGAATCATCCGCGCCCGCGTCGAGGAGACGCTGGAGCTGCTGCGCGACCGCCTCAACAAGTCCGGCTATGGCAACGTCGTCGGCAAGCGCGTGGTGCTGACCGGCGGCGCGAGCCAGCTTGCCGGTCTGCCCGACGCGGCACGGCGCATTCTCGGGCGGAACGTCAGAATCGGACGGCCTCTCGGCGTCGCCGGGCTGCCGGAGGCGGCGAAAGGACCTGCCTTCTCGGCGGCCGTCGGCATGATGATCTACCCGCAGGTCGCAAGCTTCGAGAACGATAGGGTTGGTAGTGCAAGGTTGCGCATGAGTGGAACGGGCGGTCGCTTCCAGCGCATGAGTCAGTGGTTCAGGGACAGTTTTTAACGTCAGCGGGGTTGGCCCCCATCAAAGACAGCCGCGGCGGCGACGCGGCAGGAAGGCAAAGGACGAGGACATGCCAATCAATCTCCAGAGACCGGACATCACCGAGCTCAAGCCCCGCATCACCGTTTTCGGCGTGGGCGGCGGTGGCGGCAATGCCGTCAACAACATGATCACGGCGGGTCTTCGCGGCGTCGACTTCGTCGTGGCGAATACCGACGCGCAGGCGCTCACCATGTCGAAGGCCGAACGGCTGATCCAGCTCGGCGCGCACGTCACCGAAGGCCTCGGCGCCGGCTCGCAGCCGGAGGTCGGCCGTGCCGCGGCTGAAGAATGCATCGACGAGATCGTCGACCACCTGTCGAACACGCACATGTGCTTCGTCACCGCCGGCATGGGCGGCGGCACCGGCACCGGTGCCGCTCCGGTGGTCGCCAAGGCGGCGCGCGAGCGCGGCATCCTGACCGTCGGCGTGGTGACCAAGCCGTTCCACTTCGAGGGCCAGCGCCGAATGAAGACGGCCGATCTCGGTATCGAGGAGTTGCAGAAGTCCGTCGACACGCTGATCGTCATTCCGAACCAGAACCTGTTCCGGCTCGCCAACGACAAGACCACCTTCGCCGACGCGTTCGCGATGGCGGATCAGGTGCTCTACTCGGGTGTGGCCTGCATCACCGACCTGATGGTCAAGGAAGGCCTGATCAATCTCGACTTCGCCGACGTGCGTTCTGTCATGCGCGAAATGGGCAAGGCGATGATGGGCACCGGCGAAGCCTCGGGCGAAGGCAGGGCGATGGCAGCGGCCGAAGCCGCGATCTCCAACCCGCTGCTCGACGAGACATCGATGCGCGGCGCCAAGGGCCTTCTGATCTCGATCACCGGCGGCCGCGACCTGACGCTGTTCGAGGTCGACGAGGCCGCTACACGCATCCGCGAGGAGGTCGACCAGGACGCCAACATCATCCTCGGCGCCACTTTCGACGAAGAGCTGGAAGGCGTGATCCGCGTGTCGGTGGTCGCCACCGGCATCGACAAGTCGGCCGACCAGATCGCCGCAGCGCCGATCTCCATGCGTCCGGGCCAACCGAAGCCAGCCCCGCGCCCGGTCGCCGACGGCAGGGTCGCGCCGGTGGAAGCGCCGCGCGCCGTCGACCCGGTGGCCGAGGCGATCCGCATCGCCGAGCAGAGCGCCGCTGCGCCACGCCCGCAGCCGGTCGCCGCCGAAGAGTTCCGGCCGCAGAGCAAGCTGTTCCAGGCCCCGCCGCCGGCCGAGCCGGTTGTCGCCCGCCAGCCTGCGTCACAGCCGGCCGAAGACCTGCAGCCGGCCGCGCTGCAGCCGGCCGCGCTGCAGCCGGTCGCCGTGCAGCCGGTGGAGCCGATCCAGGTTCGTCCCGCTCCTGCGCCGCAGCCGGTCGCCGCGCAGCCGCGCATGCCGCGCGTCGAGGACTTTCCGCCGATGGTGAAAGCCGAGGCGGAAGCCAAGGCGAAGCCGGCCGAGCAGCAGGAGGACCGTGGCCCGATGGGGCTGCTGAAGCGCCTGACCGTAGGCCTGACCCGACGCGAGGAGGAGCCGGCCAAGCTCGAGCCGGCGCAGCCGCGCGAGCCACGCCTGCGGCAGCCGGCCCCGGAGGCCCGCCGCCTCAACAGCCAGGATCCGCAGCTCTATGCGCCGCGCCGCGGTCAGCTCGACGAGCACGGCCGGCCGCAGGCCCGGCCGACTCACGAGGACGACCAGCTGGAGATTCCGGCCTTCCTGCGCCGGCAAGCCAACTGAGGCGTAAACCGGTGTTAACATATCAAGTCGGACAGGCGCGCGAGCGCCTGTCTGTTTTTTTGAAAGTGAAGTAAATTCAATATGTTACCCCGCCGGCCGGCGGCGCCTAGGCGGTAACACAGAGTAAGAAAGCGTGATTTGGATAGAGCCTGCCGGAAGACTATCTTCGCCACCGAAAGATGGCAGGAATTGGACCGCTGGTTTCGGCGGGTCTGCCGGTAAGGAAAGTGACCGCGGGGAGTAGGGATGGAGCCGCGGTCTGGACGTGAAGGGCATATGGGGATCAATTTGCACGATTATCAGACGACGGTGAAAGCGTGCGTTGCGTTGTCGGGCGTCGGCGTCCACAATGGCAAGCCCGTCACCATGCGTTTCGTCCCGGCCGAAGCCGATACCGGCGTGGTGTTCGTCTACAATGGCGAGCAGGGCGCCGGCCGTCAGGTCTCGGCGCTGGTCTCCGAAGTCGGCGCCACCGCCTTCTGCACGGTTCTGGGTGCGCCCACGGGCTTCCACGTCGCTACCGTAGAGCACGTCATGGCGGCGCTGTTCGGTCTGGGCATCGACAATGTGACGATCGAGATCGACGGCAATGAAGTGCCGGTGATGGACGGCAGCGCCGCGGCGTTCGTCGACGCCATCGACCAGGTTGGTGTCGAGACGCTGGACGTCAAGCGCCGCTATATCCGCGTGGTCAAGCCGGTTCGCATCGACAGCGGCGCCTCGTGGGCCGAGTTCCGCCCGTATCGCGGCACGCGCTTCGAGGTAGAGGTCGACTTCGACAGTCCGGCGATCGGCCGCCAGGCATTCGCCGCCGACATCGATCCCGAGATGTTCCGCCGCGAACTGGCGCGCGCCCGCACCTTCGGTTTCATGCGCGACGTCGAGCGGCTGTGGGCCGCCGGCTACGCGCTCGGCTCGTCGCTCGAGAATTCCATTGTGATCGGCGACGATAACCGCGTGATCAACATGGAAGGCCTGCGCTTCGCCGACGAGTTCGTGCGCCACAAGACGCTCGACGCCATGGGCGATCTGGCGCTTGCCGGTGCGCGCTTCATCGGTTGCTTCCGCTCGTTCCGCGGTGGCCACCGGCTTAATGCGGCTGCGTTACGGCACCTGCTTTCCGACCCGACAGCCTTCGAGATCGTCGAGACGAATCGTCGTGCGCGCGGCCGGGCCGCCGAGATGATCGCCGTCAACGCGCCGGTGTATGCGCCTTGGGTGCTTTGAACGCTGGCAATCACAGCAGGCTTGGCCGATAAGGCCGAAATTACGGCGCTTGTCACAAAAAAGCGCCATTGCGTCCGGATAGCGTTGCCGTCGCGAGCGGTTCTGGTCTAAGGCTGCTCGCCTTCGGTTTTGTCGACGCCAGAGGGGCGAATCGAAAACATGTCGTTCATGCCTGCTGCTCTTGAAACCCGGCGCAATCGACGCGTCCTGACTGCCGTGGCGCTGATCAGCGCGCCGCTTCTGCTGTCGGCTTGCATGTCGAGCGAAGCAGACCTGGACCTTGCCACCTATGTCGAGCAGACCGAACCGGCCGACGTGCTGTACAATCAGGCGCTCGCCAATCTCGACGCCGGCCGCCTGACCGAGGCCAGCCGCAAGTTCGACGCCATCGATCGCCAGCATCCCTATTCCGAATATGCGCGCAAATCGATGGTGATGGGCGCCTTCGCGAATTACCGGCAGGGCAAGTACGAAGAGGCGATCGCGTCGGCGAAGCGATACGTTACGCTTTATCCATCGTCCCCAGACGCTGCTTACGCACAGTACATCATCGGGCTGTGCTATTTTCGGCAGATCCGCGACGTGACGCAGGACCAGAAGGAGTCGCGCCGCACCATCGAGGCGATGGAGGAACTCATCCAGCGCTGGCCGGAGTCCGAATATGTGGACGACGCGCGCGACAAGGTCCGCTACGCCCGCGACCAGCTTGCCGGCAAGGAGATGCAGACCGGCCGCTATTATCTGGAGCGGCGCGAGTACATCGCCGCGATCAAGCGCTTCCGCTACGTGGTCGAGAATTACTCCAATACGCGCCACGTCGAGGAAGCCTTGGCCCGCCTGACCGAGGCGTATTACGCCATGGGCCTGGCGTCGGAAGCGCAGACCGCCGCGGCGGTGCTCGGCCAGAACTACCCCGACAGCCAGTGGTACAAGGATTCCTACAAGCTGCTGCAGTCGGGCGGGCTGGAACCGCGAGAGAACTCGGGCTCCTGGATATCCAAGGCCGGGGCGCTTATCACCGGCGCCTGACGACCAGGGTTCTCCATGCTGGTCCGCCTTTCGATCCGCGATATCGTCCTGATCGAAAGGCTCGATATCGATTTTTCCCCTGGCCTTTCAGTGCTGACCGGCGAGACTGGCGCCGGCAAGTCGATCCTGCTCGATTCCTTGTCGCTGGCGCTGGGCGCGCGCGGCGACGCCTCGCTGGTTCGTCACGGCGCCGCGCAGGGCCAGGTCACCGCCGTGTTCGACGTGCCGCGCAATCATCCAGCGCGTGCTATCCTTACCGACAACGCGCTCGACGACGACGGCGACATCATCCTGCGTCGCATCCAGACGGCGGACGGTCGCACCCGCGTGTTCGTCAACGACCAGCCGTCGAGCGTCACGCTGATGCGAGACATCGGCCGGGCGCTGGTGGAAATCCATGGCCAGCATGACGAGCGCGCGCTGGTCGACGCCGGCGCCCACCGCGACCTGATGGATTCCTTCGGTGGCCATGTCGGCGAGGCGCGCGCGACGGCGGTGGCTTGGCGCCGCTGGCGCGATGCCGAGCAGGAGCTGGCGCGGCATCGCGCCAAGGTCGATGCGGCGGCGCGCGAGGCGGATTTTCTGCGCGCCTCGGTGGCCGAACTGGCGAAGCTCGATCCGCAACCCGGCGAAGAAACCGAACTTGCCGAGATGCGCGCCTCAATGATGCGCGTCGAGAAGATCGCCTCCGAGATCAAGGACGCGCAGGACGTCCTGTCCGGATCGGCGTCGCCGCTGCCGCAACTCGCCAGCCTGCTGCGCCGGCTGCAGCGCAAGGCGCAGGAGGCGCCGCAACTGCTCGACGACGTGGTCAAGGCGCTCGATGATGCGCTGATCTCGCTCGATGCGGCGCAGTCGGGTGTCGATGCCGCACTACGCGCCACCGAATACGATCCGCAGCGGCTGGAGCGCGCAGAGGAGCGGCTGTTCGCGCTGCGAGCGGCGGCCCGCAAGCACAACGTGCAGGTTGACGATCTGGCGCAATTGCGCGACGCCATGGTGGCTGACCTTGCCGACCTCGACGCCGGCGAGGAAAAACTGCACGGGCTGGACGCGCACGCCATGGCGGCGCGGCAGGCCTTCGACGGCACAGCCGCGCATCTGTCGGAACTGCGGCGGTCGGCCGCCGTCGCGCTGGAAGCGGCGGTCATGGCGGAGCTGCCGGCGCTCAAGCTGGAGCGCGCCGCTTTCATCGTCGAGATGGCGAGCCAGCCGGAGAACCGGGCAGAGGAAGGCATCGACCAGGTCGAGTTCTGGGTGCGCACCAATCCCGGCACGCGCCCCGGGCCGATGATGAAGGTCGCTTCCGGCGGCGAGCTGTCGCGTTTCCTGCTGGCGCTCAAGGTGGCGCTGGCCGATCGTGGTTCGGCACCGACGCTGGTCTTCGACGAGATCGATTCGGGCGTCGGCGGCGCCGTCTCCGACGCCATCGGCCAGCGGCTGGCGCGGCTGGCGCGGCGCGTGCAGGTGCTGACCGTCACGCATGCGCCGCAGGTGGCGGCACGCGCCGGCGCGCATTTCCTGATCTCCAAGTCGGGTGGGCGCGACCGCGTGGCGACCACGGTGGCCGAGATCGACCGGCGGTCGCGGCAGGAAGAGATCGCGCGCATGCTGGCCGGCGAGACCATCACCGATGAGGCTAGGGCCGCGGCGGAACGGCTGCTGCGGGAGAACAGCGCGGCCGCCTGATCGATAGCGGGGAATGCCCGATGACATTCGCGATCAAGGCGGAAATTCGTGATCCCCACACTGAAACGCTGATGTTCCACGGGCAGAAGACGATGTACGGCGGCAAGCATGTTGCCGAGGGCGACACGGTGTTCGTGTTCGCCAGCGAGAACGAGGGCGGGCTGGGGCTCGCCGCGAAGGGCGTCGTCACCGCAGCCGAGCCGATGGCGAGGAAGGCGGGCGTCGAGCGGCAGACGCCAAGGGTAAGCATTACCATAGCGTGCACGGCGTTTGCGAAGCGGCCGCTCGGGCGTCGCGAACTGAAGCGTTTCGCCGACTGGGACGACGGCCGGCCGGAAACCGAGCTCAACTTCAAATTCTACCGACAGGCCACCAACAAGATCGTCGGCATTTCCGACGAGACGGCCGCTTTCCTCGACGGGTTCTTTTGAACCCACGCGCCTCGTGCTCCGAACGTTATGTTGCCCCATGAGGCTGTTGTCGGGAAGAGTCAGCTGAGGCGGCTATCGCCCTGTTTGGCTGCGATTTTTGCGGTGAAAGGCTCCCTTCCTCCGTGGCCCTGATCTATTGTCGCCTGCCGCCTGCCAAAGGAAGCAGACCATGTCCGAAAAAGCCGCCGAGACCCTGACCGAGAGCGAAGCCGTCGCCGAACTGGACCGGCTCGCAACCGAGATCGCGGGGCACGACCGGCGCTATCATCAGGAAGACGCGCCGACGATTTCGGATGCCGAGTATGATGCGCTGCGGTTGCGCAACGCGGCGATCGAAGCGCGGTTTCCCGAACTGATCCGCGCCGATTCGCCGTCGCGCTCGGTCGGTGCTGCGCCTTCCGGCACGTTCAGCCAGGTCGTCCATTCCAAGCCGATGCTGTCGCTCGACAACGTGTTTTCCGAGGAGGACGTGGCCGATTTCGTCGGGTCGGTCCGGCGCTTTCTGTCGCTGGGGGCCGATGCGGAACTTGTCTTCACCGCCGAGCCGAAGATCGATGGCCTTTCCATGTCGCTACGCTACGAGAAAGGACGGCTGGCGACCGCCGCGACGCGCGGCGACGGCACGACCGGCGAAAACGTCACCGCCAACATCCGCACCATCGACGAGGTGCCGAACCGGCTCTCCGGCGATTATCCCGACGTGGTCGAGGTGCGCGGCGAGGTCTACATGCGCCGCGACGATTTTCTGGCGTTGCGCGAGCGCATGGCCGAGACCGGCCAGACCTTCGCCAACCCCCGCAATTCGGCCGCCGGCAGCCTGCGCCAGAAGGATCCGGAGATCACCCGCGCGCGGCCGTTGAAGTTTTTTGCTTACGCCTGGGGCGAGACCAGTGAGCCCTTGGCCGCCACGCAATTCGATGCGGTGAAGCGGTTCGCCGACTGGGGTTTCGTCACCAACCCGCTGATGGTGCGCTGCCCGTCGCTGGAAGCGATGCTGGCACAGTATCGCGCCATCGAGGCGAACCGCGCGACGCTGCCTTACGACATCGACGGCGTCGTCTACAAGGTCGACAGGCTCGACCTGCAGGAGCGGCTCGGCTTCCGCTCCCGCAGCCCGCGTTGGGCGACCGCGCACAAATTCCCCGCCGAGAAGGCCACGACGGTGCTGCGCGCCATCGACATCCAGGTCGGGCGCACCGGCGCGATGACCCCGGTCGCCCGGCTCGAGCCGGTGACGGTCGGCGGCGTCGTCGTCGTCAACGCCACGCTGCACAACGAGGATTACATCCGCGGCATCGGCAACAGCGGCCAGCCGATCCGCGACGGCCGCGACATCCGCGTCGGCGACACCGTGGTGATACAGCGCGCGGGCGATGTTATCCCGCAGATTCTCGATATCCTGCCGGAGAAGCGCCCGGCCGATTCCACGCCTTACGTATTTCCCGACGTCTGCCCGGTCTGCAACAGCCACGCGGTGCGCGAGGAGGGGGAGGCGGTGCGCCGCTGCACCGGCGGCTTGATCTGCGCGGCACAGGCGGTAGAGCGCATCCGCCATTTCGTGTCGCGCAATGCGCTCGATATCGAAGGGCTTGGCGAAAAGCAGATCGAGTTCTTCTACAACCACGCGGACCCGTGCCTGCAGATCCATGCTCCGGCCGACATCTTCACGCTCGCCCAGCGCCAGAAGGAATCGCTGACCAAGCTGGAGAACATCGACGGTTTCGGCGCCGTCTCGGTGCGCAAACTCTATGCCGCGATCGACGACCGGCGGCGCGTGGCGTTCTCGCGTTTCCTATTTGCGCTCGGCATCCGTCACATCGGCGAGACAAACGCCAAGCGGCTCGCCCGGCATTTCCTCACCTTCGACGCCTTGCGCAAGGCGGCGGAGGCGGCCAAGCCGCCGGAAGGCAAGGGCGACCCCGGCAATGGCGAATGGCAGGAACTCATCGGCGTCGGCGGCATCGGCGGCATTGTCGCCGAGGCGCTGGTTGATTTCTTCGCCGAAGAACACAACCGCAAGGCCGTCGACGACCTTCTGGCAGCCGGTGTTACCCCGCTGGAGGAGGAGCCGGTCGGCACCCTCTCATCGCCGGTCGCCGGCAAGACCGTGGTGTTCACCGGCGCGCTGGAGAAAATGTCGCGCGACGAGGCCAAGGCGATGGCCGAACGCTTCGGCGCCAAGGTCGCAGGCTCGGTGTCGAAGAAAACCGACCTTGTCGTCGCCGGACCGGGCGCCGGCTCCAAGCTGAAGCAGGCGACGGACCTCGGCATCGAGGTGATCGACGAGAACCAGTGGTTCGAGCGGGTGGGGCGGGGATGACGGCTCTGGGCCGTCCGTCAGCGCCGCTGATCGATCGTTCAACCGAATTCGCGTGACATTGCCAAGTCGGCTCCCTACCTACCGCTCGACCTCGGAGCCGAAATGTCAACTCAGGCGAGCATCGAAGAGGGCGGGCAGCGTCCCGCCAGCAGCGATTTTTTTGACGGAGCGCGGCTCAGCGTACCGGTGATCGTGTCGGCGTCACCCTTCGCCATGCTGTTCGGCGCGCTGGCGGTCGGCAACGGGCTCAGCGTCTTCGAGGCTACGCTGATGAGCCTGACAGTCTTCGGCGGCGCCAGCCAGATGGTCGGCATCGAGCTGTTCGGTCAGCAGGTTGCGCCGTGGCTGATCGTGCTGTCGATCTTCGCCGTCAATTTCCGCCATGTGCTCTATTCTGCCGCGATCGGCAGCCGGCTGGCCCTTTGGCCGGTGTGGCAGCAGGCCGCCGGCTATTTCTTCCTGACCGATCCGCAATTCGCCCTGGCCGAGGCGCGCGCCGAAAGCGGCCGCACGGTGGGTTTCGTCTGGTACATGGGCGTGGCGCTGCCCGTCGGCCTGTCCTGGGTGTTCTGCACCTGGCTAGGCGCCGCCTTCGGCAGCCTCGTGCCGAACCCGCAGGCGCTCGGCCTCGACTTCCTGCTGCCGATCTATTTTCTCGGCATCGTCATGGGTTTCCGCAAGCGGCCGTTGTGGCTGCCGATCGTGCTGGTCAGCGGCGTCGCCTCCATTCTCGCCTACAAGTTCGTCGGTTCGCCCTGGCATGTTTCGGTGGGCGCGGTCGCCGGCATCATTCTCGGCGCGATCTTCGGTCCCGCGCCCGACAAGGTCGAAGCCGAGGAGCCGACACCATGAGCACGACCGTCTGGGTCATCCTGGCGGCGGCCGTCGCGACGTATCTTACGCGCGTCGGCGGCCATCTCGTTCTGTCGCGCTTCGAGCGTGTCCATCCACGCGTCGAGGCAGGCCTGAACGCCGTGCCGGCTGCGGTGCTGACCACGCTGGTGGCGCCCGCCATGCTAAACGCCGGCCCGGCCGAGTGGATCGCCATCACAGTCGGTGGTTTGGTCGCGCTGCGCGGCGGCCTGCTGACCATGTTCCTCGCGGGTGCCGCCGTGCTGATCGTCCTGCGCCAGTTCATGGCGTGAGGTTGCATCAGGGGACAGTTTACTTTTCCGCTTGCACATCGGTCTGAGCCGTCGTCGCCTTTCTGCGGAAAAGTAAACTGTCCCCGGCCGCGCTCTACCCCTTGTGATCGTGCGGCAGCGGCGCCGTCGCCTGTTCCAGCCACGCCAGCGTCTCGCCGTCGAGCATCGGCCCGATCTCGGCAAGCACGCGCGCGTGATAGGCGTCGAGCCATTGCGATTCGTCCCGGGTCAGCAGGTCAATCCGAAGCATGCGCTTGTCGAACGGCGCCAGCGTCAGCGTCTCGAAACCGTGCATGGCGATGTCGCCGCCGTCGATCGGCTCCTCCGGCGTCACCAGGATCAGGTTCTCCAGCCGGATGCCGTAATGGCCTTCCTTATAGTAGCCCGGCTCGTTGGAGAGGATCATGCCTGTGAGCAGCTTTTGCACGCCGGTCTTGGCGATGCGCTGCGGGCCCTCGTGCACCGACAGATACGAGCCGACGCCATGGCCGGTGCCGTGGGCGTAGTCGAGGCCGTGCTGCCATAGCGCGGTGCGGGCGACGGCGTCGATGTCGGCGCCGCGGGTGCCGGCAGGGAAGCGCAGCATCGAGATGCGGATCATGCCCTTCAGCACCAGCGTATAGCGCTCGCGCATTTCTTCCGTGGGCGTGCCGACCGGTACGGTGCGGGTGATGTCGGTGGTGCCGTCCTGGTACTGGCCGCCGGAATCGATCAGAAACAACTCGCCGTCCGCCAGAACGCGGTTGGTGGCGCGCGACACGCGGTAATGCATGATCGCGCCGTTCGGACCGGCGCCCGAAATGGTCGAGAACGAGACGTCGCGCAGCGGCATCTGCGTCTCCTCGCCGACGGCGCGGCGGAAGGCCTCCAGCTGCTCGACGGTCCTGATCTCGTCGAGCGAGCCGGGCGGCTGGCGGTCGAGCCAGGCAAGCATCTTCGTCACCGCCGCGCCGTCGCGGCGGTGGGCGGCGCGCGAGCCGGCGATCTCGGCGTCGTTCTTGGTGGCGCGCGGGATACGGGCCGGGTCCTGCGCGTCGACCACCGTCCCGCCATTGCCGGCGACGAGCTGGCGCAGCTTTTCGGCGGCCAGCACCGGGTCGAGCGCAACGCGAGCGCCAGTCTTGGCCAGCGCGATCAGGTCAGGCTCCAGCGCCGACGGCGGACGCAGTGTCGCGAGCTGGGTGAGATAGGCCTCCGGCGTGATCGCCAGCTTGCGCTTGTCGAGGTAGATGCGGTGCTCGCCGTCGGCGGCGAGGATGCCGAAGCCGAGCGCCAGCGGCGTATGCGGCACGTCGCTGCCGCGAATGTTGAGGGCCCAGGCAAGCGACGAGGGGTCGGTAAGCACCGCATGGGTTGCGCCCTGCTTGCCGATGTCTGTCGCGAGCCGTGCCAGCTTGTCCCTGGCGAGTTCGCCGGCGAGCGCATTGGGATGCACCTCGACGGGTTTCAGCGGCGCGGCGGGCTGTCCGTCCCAAAGCGTGTCGATCGGGTTCTTGTCGACCGCGACCAGCTCGGCGCCCTTGGCTTCGAGTGCCGCCCGCAGCGCCTTGACCTCGCCGACGGTGTGCAGCCACGGGTCGAAGCCGAGGCGAAACCCCGTGCCGACGTTTTCCTTCAGCCAGTCCGGCGGAGGATTGGTTATCAGGCTCTCGATCGAAAACACCGCCGGATCGGTCTGCTGGCGGGCCTGCAAGGTGTAGCGGCCGTCGACGAAGATGACGGCGCGACTGGCGAGGATGAGCGCGGCGCCGGCCGAGCCGCTGAAGCCGGTCAGCCATTTCAGCCGCTCGGAGCGTTCGGCGACATATTCGCCCTGGTGCTCGTCCGAGCGCGGGACGACGAAGCCGTCGAGATCATGCGCCGCCAGCCAGCCGCGCAGCGCCTGCACGCGCCCGGCGCCCTCGGTCGGGTCGCTCACCTCGTCGAAGGTCTGGAACATGGCTTTTCGCCTCTTGCCGGATTCGTGAGGGCGACCGTATCGCCAGCCATCCGCCGTGGCAACGCGGCCGCGATTTATCCACGTTGGTCCAGCCGCCTCTCTTTGCGGATGGGTGCCATGCGCGATCGGCGCTTCCGAAAAGGCATGCCGGAGCCTACCTTGTCTAGGTGGAGGAGACGGCCCGTTCCAGGCAAGGAGAACGTCGATGACCGCCAAGTCCTCCAAAGGCTTTTTCAGCTCCGCGTTCAGCGCCATCGTCAGAGCCCGGCAGGCGCAGGCGGATCGCCATGTCGCCAGCGTGCTGCTTTCGCTGGACGACGCCGCCTTGCGCGCCGGCGGCTACGACCGCACCGAGTTGCGCAAGCGGGCCAAGGTCTCGTTCTTCTGACGAGCCGGTCGCTTCGGTCAGCGCTTCAAATGCAGCGTCACCCAGCCCTCGCGCGGCATGGTGCGGACGTGGCGGAAGCGTTGGCCGGCATAGGCGGCGACCACGGCGTTGCGCTGCCGCTCCAGAATGCCCGACAGGATCAGTGAGCCGCCCGGCGTCAGGTGGCGGGCCATCTGCGGCGCCAGCTGCATCAGCGGCCGCGCCAGGATGTTGGCGACAATCAGGTCGAACGGGCCGAAGGCCGCGAAAACCGGGTGGTGGAAGCCCGTCGCCGTCGCCGTGCAGATGCTGGTTTCCACGCCGTTGAGGCGTGCATTGTCGGCCGCGACCGCCGTCGCCACCGGGTCGATGTCGGTCGCCAGCACAGGAATGTGCGCCAGCCGCGCCACCGCGATCGCCAGCACGGCACTGCCGGTGCCGAGATCGAGCGCGTTGCGCGGCCGCTCGCGGCGCATCACCGTCTCGATCATCTCCAGGCAGCCGGCCGTGGTGCCGTGATGGCCGGTGCCGAAGGCCAGCCCGGCCTCGATCTCGATGGCGATGTCGCCGATGCGGCGGCGGTCGCGGTCGTGGCTGCCATGCACCAGGAAGCGTCCGGCGCGCACCGGCTTCAGCCCCTCCAGCGCGCGCGCCACCCAGTCGATGTCGGGCAGCACCTCGCGCAGAACCGTAGGGGGTTCGGCGAGGTCGCGGAGCAGGGCTGCGAGACAGCGTTCGGCGTCACCGGCGTCGCCGTCGATGTAGAGCGAAATTTCGTGCAGGTCGGCCGCCTCGTCGAGTTCGACCAGGGCGAGCGGCAGGCCGTCCTCCTCGAACGCCGCCTCGATCGCCGGATAAACCGCTTCGCAAACCGCCTTGCCGGCGGTGAAGAACAGCCTGGTCTGCCCCATCCCTCTTCTGCCGCCTCAGCCTTCGTCGACCAGCCGCTTCAGCTTGGCGATGGCCGTGTCGGTGTTCTCGCCATAGGCGATGGTGCCGAAGAAGCCGCCATTGCGGTCGAGCAGCAGCACCGTGGCGGTGTGGTCCATCGTGTAGTCGCCGCCCTCGAGCGGCACCTTGCGCGAATAAATCTTGAAAGCCTTGACCATCTCGGCGACCTTCTCCGGGTCGCCGGTGATGCCGGTGATGCGTTTCGACACGTTGCCGACATAGGTGTCCATCGCCGCGGCGGTGTCGCGCTCCGGGTCGACGGTTACGAAATAGGCGCGGATGTCCTTGCCCTCGTCGCCCAGCTTGTTCAACCAGCTGTCCATCTCGACCAGCGTGGTCGGGCACACCTCAGGGCAATGGGTGAAGCCGAAGAACACCGCCGACGGCTGGCCGCGGAACGCGGCTTCAGTGATCTCGGCGCCCTTCTGGTCGACCAGGATGAACGGCGCGCCGAAAGCCTCGGTGCCGCTGCGGGCGCGGTACCAGTCGTAGGTCAGCCAGGCGACGCCGGCCGCCATCAGGACCAGGATGCCGACGAGGATGGTGCGCATCATTAACGTTTTGCCTGTTCGTGGAAGAAGGAGTTGGGACCGTCCGCGGCCTGCCTAAAAACACCAGGACAGGCCGGACTGGATCATCGACATGAAGATGTCGGGTCCATGCGCGGCCCAGCCGGCAAAGGCGGCGCCCGTGCCGATCGCAAGCAGCGCGGCTATGGCGGTGTATTTCGCCACGGTCTGCATGTGGTCTTTGCTCGGCGAGATCATCCTGCGAAAATAGCGCCGGACGCTCGCCGGCGGAAGATGCCATGTTGCCGCTGCCGATCACGGGAACTTGCATTCGCCGTCCCGCCGTACCAAGTCTTGGCGGCGTCTGTTCGCCCGACCGGAGGATTTCATGCGCTTTATCGCGACGTGCCTTTCGACTGCCTTGCTCATGCTGTCCGCCGGCGCGGCTTCAGCCCAGCAGGTCGGCGAGGTCGGCGTCGATTGGCTCGGCAACGACATCATCATCGAGGCGATCAAGGACCCCAAGGTCGACGGCGTCACCTGCCACGTCTCCTATTTCGAGCGTGGAGTGGTCGACCGGCTGCAGAAGGGCAACTGGTTCGAGGATCCGTCGGATTCCTCCATCTCCTGCCGGCAGACCGGGCCGATTACCATCGCCGACATCGACCTCGGCGAGGCCGGCGAGGAGGTGTTCAAGCAAGGCATCAGCCTGATCTGGAAGAAGCAGGTGGTGAACCGCATCTACGACAAGACCAACCAGACGCTGATCTACCTGTCGCACTCGCGCCAGGTGCAGGACGGCTCGGCGAAGATGTCGATCACCACCGTGCCGCTGTACGGGCAGGAAGTTGTTTGGACGAACGGCAAGCCGCAATAACTTGCCGCCCCACTCGCGCCGGCGTAAAGCCCGGCGATGAGCAGCGAGCCCGACCAGCGCTTCAAGGACGCCGAACCGCGCATCCATCCGAGCGCCGAATTGAAGGGCTGCAAGCTCGGCCGCTACGCGGTGATCGGCGAGCGCGTCATCCTGCGCGAGGTAACGCTCGGCGACTTTTCCTATTTCGAGCGGCAAGCCGAGGCGATCTACACGACGATCGGAAAATTCTGCTCGATCGCCGCCAACACCCGGGTCAATGCGCTGGAGCACCCGATCGAGCGCATCACCAGCCATAAGGTGACCTACCGGCCGAATGAATTCTTCCGCTACCTCGGCGTAGACGGCGGCTTTCGCGAGCGACGGCGCGCCAGGCGCGTCGACATCGGCCACGACGTATGGATCGGTCACGGCGCGGTGGTGATGCCGGGCGTCAGGATCGGCAACGGCGCGGTGGTCGGCGCGAACGCCGTGGTGACGCGCGACGTCGAGCCGTTCGCAATCGTCGCCGGCGTGCCGGCGCGGCGGCTGCGGCAACGTTTCGAAGCGGACATCTGTGCGAGGGTCGAGCGGCTCGCCTGGTGGGACTGGCCGCTGGCTCGGCTGGCGGACGCCATTCCCGACATGCAGTCGATGCCGATCGAGGCATTTCTCGACCGTTGGGAAGGCGATAGCGCCGAATAAGCGCCGCCGCGTTCACCATACGACTTAACCTAAAAGATTAAAGTTAAGAAACGGAAAACGGTTGTACTGTTTCCGTGAATGCAATTTTTGATTGATTAACAAGTCATTAAATGGTTCGATGATCGTGGGTGGTAAATCTTCATGAGCGGAAGGGTCAACCAGAGCAAACAGGGAGAGCAATCATGAAGAAGTTGGCAATTGCATTCGCAGTCACAGTTGTTTCTTTCTCGTCCGTTTCGGCTTATGCCGGCGGCTGGGGCAAGAGCAACTCCGGTTCGCTGATCAACATCTCGCCGAAGGTCGACGTGGGCGACATCGCCGCCCTCAACGACGTGCTCAACGGCGCGGTGATCGGCAATGGCAATACCGTCGGGGACGTGCTCAGCGACAACGGCATCCTCAACGGCAACGTGCTCGGCATCCTGAGCGGCAACAGCTACAAGCTGAAGAAGCATTGAGCTGAGCCAAACGCGACGCAGATCGCGGGCGGGAGGGTTTTCGGCCCTCCCGCCATAATTCTGTTCGCTACGGCCATGGCCAACGACCAGTGCGGCAACCATTCCAGACGAGCGACCACCGACGTCAAAAGCTCTTGCGTACGGCGAGAAACGTGTCGACCGTGTCGATGCGTTCGTCGATCACGGTCTTGACCGTCTTCGACCAGTCGACGCGCAAGGTGACGGAAAAGTTGGAGGGAGCGTCGTAGCGTACCTGCGCGTACCAGCCGCGGCTGCGCTCCTCGTTCTCGAACAGCAGGTTCTGCTTGTTTTCCGAAAAGCCGCCGAGACCGACGGCCAATGGCTTGGTGATGCTGTAGCTGCCTTCGAGTTCGTAGCGGCGCAGCCACGACGCCAGGGGATCGTCCGTGTCCTGCGTCTCGAAGCGGGCGAAGGCGAGGCCGCGCAGCTGGAAGCTCTTGTACGGCACGGCGAACATCGCCTCGTAGCTGGGGCGCGCCTGACGAAAAATATCCTGTTCGCCCTGTAGCAGCTGCGTTCCAAGCGCAACGCGCACCTCGGCACCGCTGCTCGCCTTGGCACCGGCTTCCGCCTGCACCAGCATCACCCGGCTGCCGAGCGCCACTGGAGGGTCGCCGAGCGGGTCGACGTCGAGCCAGCGCGCCGCGGCGAGGCCGCCATAACGCAGCACGCCGACCGCCTGGACGAATTTGATCGACGCCTCGAACTGGCGCTGGTCGGGGTCGAGCTGCAGCGGGTCGGCGATGTCGTCCTCGAAATGCGTGAGGCCCGGGCGTTCGGTCGCGGCACCGAGCCCGAACACCAGGGTCCGCCCATCGCCGAGGTCGATGCCGAGCTGTGCGCCGGCGCCGCCGAGGAACTTCAGCTGGCGGGTGCCTAGCACGAAATCGCCGAACAGCAGGTCGTCGCCAACGTCGAGCACCGAAAAACTCAGCGTGCCGCGCAACTCCACCGCCGGGTTGAATTTCTGCGAAAATTCCGCTGACAGAGCGATGGCGCGATCGTCCTCGATCGGCACGGTGTCATAACGCGTCACCTCGAAGGCGGCGGCTAGCTTGGTGTAGCCGTCCTCGCGGGCGAAGGTGCGGTCGATCGAGCCGCGCATCAGCGTGTACCAGTCCGAGATGGCGAGCGGTTCGTCCAGAGCGTTGGTGGTGAAATGTCGCTGCACCTCGACGGTGACGGGAATGCGCGATTGCTTTGCATCGGCGCCGGCGAGTGCCGGGGTCGACAGGGCCAGGGCCAGAGCGGTCAGCGCATTTCCAGCGACAAGGCGCAGTGGTCGCGCATGCGGGATAGCACCGAAACAGGGAGATAGGACGCGCTCTGCCACACCACGCGCTCCGTCGAATCGAGGTACCCCTTCCGTCGCGGGGGTGACGAGACGGAAGGGGCAGGGGGTGAACCGCCGTTGAGCGGAAGGAGCAGGTGTTTGCCTGCACGCGAACAATGCGCCCGCAGCCGCGAAGATCCGGTTTGTGGGCGTTTCGCCTTATGCGTGCCCTTGGTTGCAATTTTAAATTGTTTTCGCTCAAATTGCTTCTTTCGGTTGCTGGTCGCTATCTACGGAACCTTCGCAAGTCCCGGAAGTTGTCGCCACGAGGGACATTTTCGAGGAGAACCCCAATGAAACGCAGCCTTCTGTTTGCCACCTCCATCGCGGCTATCGCCGCTTTTTCGATGCCGGCTTTCGCCGAGAGCCCGGCGCAGGCTGAAGACCCCGATTCCACCGGCCAGACCCAGATCAACCCCGGCGCGCAGCAGCTCAATGCCGAGGGCGAAGGTCAGGACATGACCACGACCGCCAGCGTCGGCAACATCGAGACGCTTGCTCCTGTGATGGCGGCAGGCACCACGACAGCCGGTCAGGTCCAGACGATACGCGAGGTATCGACGGTGCGGGTAGTCCGCGTCAACGACTGGGCAAGCGCCGACAAGCAGGCGTTCGACGCGGCGATGAGCCAGAACATGAAACCGGTCTCCGACCTGCAGGCCGCCCTGACCGCGAATGCCGCCGTCAATGCCCGGCTGTCCGAGCAGAAGGTAATGCCGGCCAATGTGGTGGCGAGCCAGATTCAGCCGGACGGCTCGATGGTCGTCTACGTGTATGAAGGCGGCTGACGCCCGTCGTTCCGAGTAGAGTTGCCATCAAAGTGCCGGCCGGTTTGGCCGGCACTTTCGTTTCGATACCTGCCAGTGGCCGGCTGCTTTCATCGCGCAACCTCCGAGCAAACGGTTTCTGCAGTCCGGTTGTGGCCGGTAACAAGGCCGGGCGCTGCATCAATGCTTTGCCGGCGAAAATACGACAGGTAGCCTCGCACTGATCGATCCACCCTGTCGCGGCCGTGCGTGCGCGGGCCGAAGGTAAGTCATGTCCGCATTCGCCCTCACGCTGGTGCTCTCGGCCGCCGTCCTGCATGCCAGCTGGAATGCGCTGGTGAAGGCGGCGAGCGACCGGGCACTGGTGATCGCGGCGGTGTCGGCGGCGCATGCGGGGGCGGGGGTATTGCTGATCGCGATCTCGGCGCCGCCGGTGATGGCGAGCTGGCCGTCGATCGTTATATCGACGCTGATCCACTACCTCTATTACGTGCTGTTGTTCCAGGCCTATCGGCTCGGAGACCTGAGCCAGGTCTACCCGATCTCGCGGGGGCTGGCGCCGGCGCTGGTGGCGCTTGGCACCTTCGCCATCATCGGTGAGACGCTGTCGCCGCAAGGCTGGATCGGGCTGGCCGGGGTGTCGCTCGGCATCGGGCTGCTGGCGCTGCAGCGGGGCGCGGCGCATGCCGACCGGCGGGCGGTGGGAGTGGCGGCACTGCTCGGCCTCACCATCGCCGCCTACTCGGTGGCCGACGGCATCGGCGTGCGGCTGTCGCAAAGCCCGCTCGGCTACATGGGCTGGCTGTTCCTGCTGGAATCGCCGGTGGTGTTCGCGATCCTGTGGAACCGCCGGGCCAACAACGGCACGATCTCGTGGAAGACCTTCGGGCTCGGGCTGGTCGGCGGCGTGTTCGCGGTGACCGCCTACGGCACCGTGCTGTACGCCAAGACCATCGCGCCGATCGGCGCGGTGTCGGCGGTCCGCGAGTCGAGCGTGGTGATCGCGGCGCTGATCGGGCTCGTCTTCTTCGGCGAGCGGCCGTGGGCCGGCCGGCTCGCCGCGGCTTTCGTGGTCGCGGCCGGGGTGATCACGCTTGCGGCGGCGGGATAGGCTCCGCGCTCTGAGCGGTCGCCGCCTTACATGTTGTTCAGGTGCAGGATGTTGCCGTCGGGGTCCTTGAACCAGACGGTCTTCATGTCGCCTGACACATGAATGTCGCCGACCAGCTTGGTATCGTCCATGTCGGCGTAGTGCTCGAAGACGACGCCCTTGGCCTTGAGACCGGCGACGATCGCCTCGATCTCGTCGCCGACGCCCCAGACGACGGCGTTGGCCTTGTTGCTGCCGGCAAAAGTGGAGGTGTAGACGACGAGGTGCGTGCCGCCGGTGCGGAAGGTGAGCACCTGGCCCATGAACTCTTCCTCGAGGTCGAGGCCGAGGGTGTCGCGGTAGAATTTTCTGGCGCGGTCGAGATCGCTGACAGCGACGATGGCGGCGGAGGATTTGTCCTTCAGCATGGGGAATCTCCCTTGTTGTCTGTCTGAAAGACGATCGGCGGAGAGCGGTTCCGACATTTTGGGCGAATGACTTGGCGCCGCCCCTTGCCGCCTGCCGGGACCTTCTCCCCGTGAAAACGGGGAGAAGGGGGCTGATCGCCGGTCAATCCTCCCCGGCCGCCAGCGCTTCCAGCGCGGCGAGGTCGTGCAATTCGAGGCGGTTGCCGCGTTTTTCGACCAGCTTCTTCTTGGCCAGCGCGCTCATCTCGCGCGAGACGGCCTCGCGGTGGGTGCTGATCTGCGCGGCGAGCTCGAAATGCGTCGGCGCCGGGGTGAGCGAGGCCTGCCTGCCGGTCGGCGCGGTGTCGCTGGCGCGGCGCAAAAGCTCGAGGATGAGGCGCTTGCGCACCACCAGGGTGCTGAACTCGAAGACGCGGTCGGTCATGCGCCTCAGCAGCCCCGAGAGATGCTGCAGCAGGCTCCAGCCGAGGTTCGGGTTGGCCTGCACGAGGTCGCGGAAGGCCACCGCCGACAGCCGCGCCGCCCGCGCCGGCTCGATCGCGACGACGCTGGCCGAACGTTCGCGCCCGTCGATGGCCGCGAGCTCACCGAAAACGTCGCCGGGCAAAAGGTCGCGATAGGCGATCTCGCGGCCGTCCTCGGAGAACAAGGTGACGCGGGCGCGACCCTCCAGCAGGAAGAAGACGTCGCGGTCGGTGTCGCCATGGGAAATGATCAGTTCGTCGGCGCGATAACCATGCGCGCTCCAGCGGGCGGCGAGCGCCGCGCGGTCGGCCTCGGACAGTCTCGACAGAAAGGCCGGAAAGCTGCTCACGGCTTGCGTTTTTCCTTTTCCATCAGAACTCAATCCTCCATGGCGGGCTGCGCGGACGCCCGTTGCGATGACCAGTTTAGCCGGCGCGGCCGGAAAACACCGGATTTTTCCGGCCTGTGCGAATCCTCACAGAAGCGCGGGCGCGACGCCCTTATTGTTCTCCTATCACCTGGACGGCGCCGATCTATGAAAGCCGGCGCATGGTGCAGGAGGGAACGACAATGGAACCGCTGACACTCTTCGCACGCCTGGCAATCGCGATCCGCGAGTTTTTCATCCCGACCTACCGGCCGGAGCTTTATTACATGCGCGGACCCGGCCCGGCCAGCCGCCGTATCGGCCTGCTGAAGCGGCCGCGGCTGAGCTGAGCCGAGAGAATTCATAGGCCAGCCGGACCGGACGGCGGAATTTTGGGTGCAGGCGGTCGGACGGCTCGACCTCCCCAAGCCTTCCCCCGCACCGGTTTCCCCCGACCGCTCCGGCTGGCGGCGTGACGGGCCGAGGTTCTGCGTATGGCCCGTCACGCCGCCCGGACTTTTGTCCCCCTGACAGCAGATGTCGTCGCCGCGCGGTGCAACACCGCGCTGGCCGTTCGTGCTTGTCTTTCGCGGTAGACGCGTCGATGTCATGACGTATCGGGCGACACCAGCACCCAGTGGGCGAGGCCGTGCACGACGTCCAGGACCTCGTGCACCTCGTGCACGGGTTTGCGGCGCCAGCCCGGCGGACGGCCGGGGCGCAGCGGCCACAGGCGGCGGGCCGGGGGTGTCCGATGCGATGTTCGGCCGCGCCGTACCCCCACCCCTGACCCCTCCCCACAAGGGGGAGGGGGATCTTGCGGCCGCATCGCCCGTGCCCGCCAGCGGGCGAAGCGTCTTGCCTGGCCGGGAAGGTCGTCGAGGGCGGCGGCCAGCGCCGCCAGGCGCGCGTTGAGCGGCGCCGCGTCGACGGGATCGTCGGGGCGGCGGACCGGGATCGTGAAGGGGACACTG
>QFCS01001111.1_pt1 | contig 97405 bp, 93 predicted proteins | sample 3576561 | NCBI WGS metagenome assembly QFCS01 | reverse complement strand
GCGAGGGCGTCCAGCAGCGTCTCGACATCGGCGGGGCCGTCGGCCGGGGCGTGTGCTGCGGGGTGTGTCATGCCCTCCATTGTCCGCCGGGGGTCCGACATTCACCCACGGAAAGCCCAGGTCAAGGTTGCTTCCTGTGGATAACCCTGCGGGTGCCACGTCTGGGGAGGAAGCGGCGTTTCGTCTCGCTGCGCTCGCTCAACGACCGGGTGGCGTTTGGGCTGGGGACGGCCCTTCGTCTCGCTGCGCTCGCTCAACGACCGGGTGGCGTTTGGCTGGGGACGGCCCTTCGTCTCGCTGCGCTCGCTCAACGACCGGAGGAAGCGGCGTTTCGTCTCGCGCAGCTCGCTCTACGACCGGGGGCGTTTCGTCTCGCTGCGCTCGCTCAACGACCGGAGGAAGCGGCGTTTCGTCTCGCGCAGCTCGCTCTACGACCGGGGGCGTTTCGTCTCGCTGCGCTCGCTCAACGTCCGGGGCGGTCAGTTTCCCAGGGAGTCGAGGAGGGTGAGGCCACGCTCGGCCCACTCGATCTCGCCCCGCGCGCGCTCGACCAGCCCTTCGTACGCGAACCGCTTGAAAGCGATCGTCCGCTCGCGGTCGGCGGGCGCCGTGATCTCCAGGCGCCGGGTGAGCATCGGGTTCGTGAGCGTGTCGATCCGGTCGATCTCGCCGAGCCACTGCTCCAGTTCGGCGCGCCACTGGGCGCGATGGCGCTCCAGGAACGCGCGCGCCTGCGCGGGCGTCGCCGACTCGAGATACGCCGCGCGCAGGTGTGCCGGATCGCGCACCCGCTGATAGTCCAGCGGGCTTCCCATCCACGTCAGAAAGGCCGCGTCTCCCGCGGCGGTGGCGCGGTACACGATGCGCGTGCCGCGCTCGCCACGCGCCTGGCGCTCGCCCTCGATCAGCCCGTCGGCCTCCATCTTGCGCAGTTCGGGGTAGATCTGCGAGTCGGGGGCGTGCCAGACGTGACCCACGGACTGCGCGAACTGCTTCTGCAGGTCGTAACCCGACATCGGTCCCACCCGCAGCAGGGCGAGAAGGGCGAAGCGAAGGCTCATCGGTGTCCCTTCCTCGGCTGCCGGCGTCCCCGAACATGCTAGAGGGGGCAGGATGCCGGTTCCCGCCCCCTCACGCCTTTTCGGGTCAGTTCTCGTAGCCGGTGCGCCATCCGCCCTGGTAGGTGGTGCGGGCCACGGTGGAGTACGGCACCGGGCTGACGACGGCGCGCACCGTGGTCTGCTCGTGGCGCTCGACGGAGGCCTTCGTCGATCCTCCGTCGGGCTCGCCCCACACCACGCGCAGTTCGGTGCCCTCGGGCACGTCGGGGTCGACGGTGGCCAGCGACAGGCCGCGACGCTCGTTGGCGGAGTATCCCGTGAACATCGAGAACCCGACCACCGTGCCGTCGGCGTCGACGACCGAGTCGTAGTTGGCCGAGCCGTAGTTGGCCAGGGGGAGGTCGAAGAACTTGTAGTTCGGACCGTCCACGTTCAGCAGCGACGTCCACACCCGGCCGAGGTCTTCGGCATCCCAGGCGAGCGTCACCTTCTTGCGCTGCGTGGCGGGGTCGATCTTCTCCAGGGCGTCGCGGCCGATGAAGTCGTGGTCGAACTTGACGAACGAGCCGTAGCCGAGCTCCCACGGGGTGAGGTAGTAGTCCTCGATGTCGTCGGAGACGAACGAGCCGGCGAGGGTCCCGGTGGCCTCGTAGCTGTCGACGCCGAGCCATTCGCGGTAGGCGCGCTCAGCCTCACCGGTGTAGATGGCGGGCAGCGGCGAGGGGATCCATCCCGACTCCAGGGTGTTCGAGGGGTAGGCGCGCGAGCCGACGGCGACGATCCCCAGGTCTGCTCCGGCCTCGAGGATCGCGTCGCGCACGGCGTCGTGGTCTTCGTACGGTCCCCAGATCTCCAGTCCGGGGGCGCCGGCCATGCCGTGGCGGAGGGTGCGCACGGTGCGCCCGGCCAGCTGCATCGTCGACATGTTGAAGAAGCCGAGCTTCTCCAGCGGTCCGCCGTTGAGCTTCTCGATGATCGCCCACGCCGAGGGTCCCTGGATCTGGAACCGGTAGTACTGCCGGGTGACCGCGTGCCCGTAAGGGCGGGAGGGTGAACGCCGATCGACGGTGATGTCGAGGTTGCCGTAGCCGCCGGTCTCGCCGTGGAAGAGCAGCCAGTTCGAGGCGGGCGCGCGTCCGACGTAGACGAACTCGTCCTCACCTTCGCGGAACAGGATGCCGTCTCCGATGACGTGACCGCTGGAGGTGGTGGGCACGTACTGCTTCGCCTTGTTGACCGCGAAGTTGGCCACCGAGTTGACGGCGGTGTCGCTGATGAGCCGGATGGCATCCGAGCCCTTCAGGAACACGTTGTCCATGTGGTGCGACTGGTCGTACAGCACGGCGGTCGAGCGCCACGCCTGCTGCTCCTTGATCCAGTTCTGGAAGTCGGCGGGGACGACCGGGTAGATGTACGAGCCGATCTGCGAGTTGCGCAGCAGGTCGACGGCGCTGGTCTGATCCAGCAGTCCTTGCAGGTTGTCAGCCATGGGGAACCTCTCTGTTCTGTGGTCGGGGGTGGTCGTGGGTCAGGTGATCGTGGTCAGGGAAAGACGATGGTGTGGTTGCCGTGGCGGATCACGCGGTCTTCGGCGTGCCAGAGCACCGCCCGCGACAGCACGGCGCGTTCGACGTTGGCGCCCCGCTGCTGCAGGGAGGCGGCGGTGTCGGCGTGGGTGGCGCGGGTGACGTCCTGCTCGATGATCGGCCCCTCGTCGAGGTCCTCGGTGACGTAGTGGGCCGTCGCGCCGATGAGCTTGACCCCCCGCTCCTTCGCCTTCCGGTAGGGGGCAGCGCCGATGAAGGCGGGCAGGAACGAGTGGTGGATGTTGATGACCGGCACCCCGAGGGCGGCGAGGAAGTCGGACGACAGGATCTGCATGTAGCGGGCGAGCACGACGAAGTCGACGTTGCCGCGCAGCAGTTCGAGCAGGCGCGCCTCGGCCGTCGATTTGTCGGGCCCCTGCGAGGGCACGTGGAAGAACGGCACCCCGAAGGAGCGCACGTCGTCGGCGGTGGTGGTGTGGTTGGAGATCACCATCGGTACGGTCACCGGCAGCTCGCCGCGGCGCGCCCGCCACAGCAGGTCGAGCAGGCAGTGATCGGACGTCGAGGCGAGCACCGCCATGCGAGGGAGCACCGCGAGGTCGCGCAGCCGCCAGGTCATGCCGTATGGCGTGAGGGTCTGGTCGAGGTCGCTCTCGATCTCCTCCAGCGCCGCGGCCAGGTCGACCCGGTGGAAGACCACGCGCTGGAAGAACGCGCCGCCCTCGGGATTGTCGGAGTACTGGTCGAGGGAGACGATGTTGCCTCGGTGGCGCGAGATGAGCGCGGTGATCGCAGCGACCAGGCCACCCTGGTCGGGACCGTGCACGATCAGGCAGGCGTGGTCGTGCGGCACCGGGCCGCGTACCCCGGCTGCCGGCACCGGAGAGGTCGCGACGGCGATGCTCATGCCCGGCCCGCCTCGCGCGCCCACTCGGCGCTGGCCCGAAGGCCGCCGAACGTGTAGAGGTGCAGCCGCACGTCGCCCGCGTCGGGGCGGTCGCCCAGGCGCGTGGCCAGGTCGCCGACGAAGCGGTCCGGTCCGGCGGTTCCCACCAGGTGCGTGAGCGAGAAGCCGTACTTCTTCACGATGCTCGCGTTGGCGCCGATGCCGAACCGGCGGGCGAAGCCGAGCAGGCGGGCGACGCCGGCCGGGCCGGGGATGCCGATCCGCAGCTGCGAGCGGATGCCGAGTGCCCGTACCTGATCGATCCACGCGATCACGGGGTCGACGTCGAAGGCGAACTGGGTGAGCACGACCGCGTCGAGCTCCTGCTCCGACAGGGCGGCGGCCTTGGCCTCCAGGTGCTCCCAGAGCACGTCCGTCGCGATGTCGGGATGTCCTTCCGGGTAGCCCGCGATCGACACCTCGGTGGTGCCGTAGCGGGCGAGCAGCCCGGTGCGGATGACGGAGAGCGCGTCGGCGTAGGGGCCCTGCGGAGTGGCGGGGTCGCCGCCCACGCAGAACAGGTGCGAGGTGGCATCCACCTGCTGCAGGCGGTCGAGGAAGGTCTCCAGCTCGCGCTGCGATCCGAGGCGGCGAGCCGAGATGTGCGGAACCGGCACGAATCCGCGCTCGCGCACACCGGCCGCTGCGGCCACCCGCATGTCGAGGTCTTCGTTGCCGAGGAAGGTGATGTTGATCTTCGTCCCGGCGGGGATGAGGTCGGCGGCCGCGTCGAGGGCGGGGAGATCTTTGCCGGTCATCTCCAGCGAGTACTGCCCGATCAACTCGGCGGCAGCGGGGAGCGGAGCGGGTGCGGTGTCGGCCACGTCGGTTCCTTTCGGCAGCGCGTCGGTGCGCCTCCGTCAGGAGTATTACCTATGGCCATAGGTATTGGCAATAGTCAAATGTTGAATGATCTCACCCGCACCCCGCCGCGCCTCAGCGCCGCGTCAGCGCCGCGGGGCGCGCGCTCCACCGCGGAAGCTCGCGATCCGGCGGCCCTCTTCGTCGCGCACGGTGACGTCGATGAGCAGGCTCGACCGCGTCTGCTCGACGACATGGGCATCGGCGATGATGCGGGCGCCCAGCGGCGCCGGGCGGTGGAAGCGAATGTCGGCGTCGGCGGTGAGGGCGCCGGGGAGCCGGGTGGTGGCGGCGTAGCCGAAGGCGGTGTCGGCCACCATGAACACCCAGGCGCCGTGTGCCACCCCGGCGCCGTTGACCATGTCGGGGCGGATGGCCAGCGACACCGACACGCGGCCGTCGGCGACCTCCTCGACGGCCATGCCCTGCGCGACGAAGGTGGCATCGGCCCGGCGCAGCGCCTCCACGCGCTCCGCGGGGGTGGTCTCGGCCTCGGGAGGGGTGTCGTTCATGCGTCGATGCTCCGTTCGATGTCGGCGAGGTGGTCCAGCGCTGCGGGACGCCAGGCGGCCTCGCGGTGTGCGTACAGCTCGCGCGCGGCACGACGCGGCCAGGGCGCCGGCAGCAGGTGGTCGGGCAGGTCGGGGTCGACCAGGGGGAAGTGCCGCCACGACGTGACCAGCTCGATCCACGCCGCCCAGGTCTCGGTGGCGTCCGTGGGATCGAGCGCGCTCACGCGCGAGGTGAACTCGTCGTACCGGTCTCGCAGTGCCGAGAGGTCCCACGCGGCTTCGGCGAGTCGCTTCGGATCCGGGTCGGCGTAGGTGGCCGACCGGAACAGGTGCACGTCGGCGAGGCCACCGGCATCCGCGAGCAGCGCCCGGATCTCCGTCTCGCTCTCGGCGTTGGGCGAGATCCAGACCCCGCCGCCGAGCGACCCGAATCCGAGCCATCCGAGCTGGGTCCGGAACCGGTCGCGCAGCGAGCGTGCCTGTTCGGGAACGCTCAACACGAGGACGAGCCATTCCCCGGTGCGGTCGGTGTCGAGCCCGAACCGGTCGACGCGCGCGGCGCCCTCCGCGAGGCCTCGACGGTGTTCCTCGGGCACGCGCAGCCGGGTGCGGCGCCCCTCGCGGGTGCTCGTGAGCCATCCGGTCGCGACCGCGCGGGAGATCGCCTGGCGGGCGGCCGCCTCGCCGGTGCCGAGGTCGACGAGCGCCCGCACGTACGTCTCCTGCCACAGCGAGAGGTCGCTCGGTGCGACGGCGGAACCGAGGATCGTCAGCAGGAGGGTCTTCGTCTTGCGCCGCGGCGGTGGGGCGGACGGGGAATCCATGTCGCCACCGTAGTGCCCGGGCGACGGCGACGCTCCGAGAAATGACAGTGTGTTGACGATCGTGGACAAAAAGTAGTACGTTCGTGGCGGATCGGCACCGCCGTCGATCCACCGCGTGGCGAAGGGGCCCCATGACGATCGATCTGGATGCCGTATCGGCCATCGACGTCCATGTGCACGTCGAGGCGTCGGTGAACAGTTCCCCGGCGGACCGCGTGCACCCGGTCCTCGGCATCCTGCTCCCGACGGTTCCCGAACTCGCCGACCTCTACCGGGCACTCGGGATGGCGGCCGTGGTCTTCCCCGTCGATGCCCCCCACTCCCTCGGCCACCCGGTCGGCAACGAAGAGGTCGCCGCCGAGGCCGCGAAGGCCGCCGACGTGCTGATCCCGTTCGGCAGCCTCGACCCGACCCGCCGTGCCGATGCCCCCGAGCAGGCCCGCCGCCTCGTCGAAGACCACGGCATCCGCGGGTTCAAGTTCCACCCCGCCACCCAGGGCTTCTTCGCCAACGACCCCGTCGCCTACCCGCTCTACGCAGAGCTGGAGCGCCTGGGCGTGCCCGCCCTGTTCCACACCGGACAGATCGGCGGCGGAACCGGGGCGCGCCTGAAATACTGCGATCCGCTGCCGCTCGACGACGTGGCGGTAGATTTCCCCGGCCTCACGATCATCATGGCCCACCCCTCCTACCCCTGGCAGGACGTGTCGCTGTCGATCGCCGCCCTCCGGCCGAACGCGTTCATCGACCTGTCCGGCTGGTCTCCCCGCTACTTTCCCCCGCAACTCGTGCAGCAGTCCAACACCCTCCTGAAAGAGAAGGTCATGTTCGGTTCCGACTATCCCGTCATCCACCCCGAGCGGTGGCTCGCCGACTTCGCGCAGGCCGACTTCCGCGACGCGGTGCGACCCGCGATCCTCAAGGGCACCGCCGCGCGCGTGCTGGGACTGTCATGACCGCGCCCCAGACCGTCCACGCCCTCCTCGACACGCACGCCCGCGAGCGCGGCGACCACCCCTTCCTCCTGTTCGGCGGCACGCGCACGACCTATCGCGAGATGGCCGACCGCACCACACGGCTGGCGAACGCGCTCGCCGCCCGGGGCATGGTCCCCGGCGACCGCGTGGCCATCATGAGCGCCAACCGACCCGAGTTCCTCGAGGCGTGGTTCGCGAGTTCTCGCCTGGGAGCCATCGAGGTTCCGGTCAACGTGGCGCTGCGCGGCCGGTTCCTCTCCTACCTGCTGGCCGACTCGGGCGCGCGGTTCCTCGTGGTCGAGGCGCCCCTGTTGGAGCACGTCGCCGCCGTCATCGAGGCCGTGCCGGGTCTCACGACGGTGATCGTCGTCGGTGCAGGCGAGGGTGATCAGGATGCCGTGCTCGACAGCGCCGTGTTCGACCGTGACGTCGTGTCCTTCGACGAGCTCCGCGACTCCGGGGCCGACACCCCGATCGAGATCGACGTGGACGTCACCGACACCGGCGTCATCGGCTACACCTCCGGCACCACGGGGCCCTCCAAGGGGGTCATGCTCTCGCATCGCGCCGCCTGGTACGCCGGGTCGGATGCGGCAACCGAGCGCGGCCTGACCGCCGACGACGTGTTCTCGACGAGCCTGCCGCTGTTCCACCTCAACGCGCAGCACCTGACGACCATCGCCGTGCTGTCGGTGGGGGCCACCCTCGCCCTGGAGCCGCGGTTCTCGGCCAGCGGCTTCTGGCAGAGCCTGGCCGACGTGCGGGCGACGCACGTCAACGTGATCGGGGCCATGCTCGGCATCCTGCTGCGGCTTCCCGAGACCCCGGTCGAATGGACCGACTACCCGCGCATGACCTTCGCCGGTCCGCTCAACGACGAGCTCATCCGCGAGGCGCGACGGCGGTGGAACCTCGGCTTCGTCACCGGCTACGGCGCGACCGAGTCGGGCATCGTCACCTACGCCGGCACCGAGGGCCTCCCCGACGGCTCGTGCGGCAAGCCCAGCCCGCACTTCGAGGTGGAGCTCGTCGACGACGACGGGGTGCCGGTTGCCGTCGGCGAGGTGGGCGAGTTCGTCACCCGGCCACGACGGGCGGGATCGATGATGACCGCCTACTGGGGGATGCCGGAGAAGACCGTCGAGGCGTTCCGCGACCTCTGGTACCACTCGGGCGACCTCGGCCGCCGCGACGAGAACGGCTACCTGTACTTCGTCGACCGAAAGAAGGATGCCATCCGCCGCCGCGGCGAGAACATCTCCTCCTTCGAGCTCGAACAGGCGCTGTGCGACTACCCCGGCGTCGTCGAGGCCGCAGCCCTCGCCGTGCCGTCCGCGTTGAGCGAGGACGACGTCAAGGCATGCCTGCGGGTCTCGCCGGATGCCGAGTTCGACCCCGCCGCCTTCCTGACGTGGGCCGGTGACCACCTCCCGCGCTACATGATCCCGCGCTACATCGAGGTGCTCGACGAGTTCCCCCGCACGCCCACGCAGCGGGTGGAGAAGTACCGGCTGCGCGAGCTCGCGCTCTCGCCGACCACGTGGGATGCCGAGGCCGGCGGCTATCTCGGGAGCGACTCGTGATCGTCACCGCCGAGGTCGGCATCGCCTCCGGTGCTGTCTCCGACCTCGACGCCTGCCAGCAGGTGGCTGTGGCGTTCTGCGAGCTGCTCGACGCCGGCGACACCGCGCAGGCCTTCGAGCTGCACTCCACCGATCTGGCGTTCTTCCCCCCGGGAGCGCCGGCCCCGCTCGGTCGCGACGCGGCCCGCGCGGGCGCTGAGGGCATGCGGCACGCCTATGAGGGCCGGCGCACTCTCCACGTGCTGGGCAACTTCATCGGGCGCGTGGTCTCCGCCGACCGGGTTGAGGCCCAGTACGTCGTGACCGTGTATGAGCTGACCCGCAACGTCGACGGACGGGCCGAGGAGCGCGACGTTCCGGTCGTGTTCGCCCTCGCCCACGAGCGCGTCGTGTTCGCCCGCGAAGAGGGCCGGTGGCGCTATCTCGAACAGCGCATGGTGCCCATCGCGCCGCGCGACCCCTTTGCCGGGGGCCGTTCATGAGCGGGCCGTCGTTCGGAGACGCCGGCGTTCCCACCCTCGATGACGCCCTCGCCCGCCCGGGCCTGCCGTCGGCCGGGCGCACGGTGCTCGTGGTGGGCGGTGGGCTGAGCGGATCGCACGGATCGATCGGCTTCGCCACCGCGTTCAGCCTTGCCCGTGACGGCGCGCGCATCATCATCGGCGACCGCGACCGCGACGCCGCCGAACGGGCCCGGGAGTTGATCGTCGCCGAGGGCGGCGAGGCGGCCGTCGTCGTCGGCGAGGTCGCCTCCGACGAGGGCTGCGCGCAGCTGGTGGCCGATGCCGCCGCCGTCTACGGCGGATTCGACGGCGTGGTGACCACTGTCGGCCGCGGCGACCTCGACGGCATCCTCGACGTCGACCGCCACGGCTGGGACGCGATGATCGAGGTCAACCTCACCGCGGCCTGGCAGCTCATCCGTCACGCGGCGCCGCACCTGCCGCCCGGCGGCACGATCGTCACCACGTCGTCCGGTGCGGCGGGATCGCGTGGTCCTGGAACCCCGTACAACGTCGCGAAGGCGGCGCTCGAACAGCTCACGATCGGGGCCGCGGCCACCCTCGCCCCGCGCGGGGTGCGCGTGAACGCGGTGCGCGTCGGCACCATCTGGTCGACGTTCGCCTCCCGCGCCTTCGACGAAGAGGTGCGCCGTCAGCGCGCCGAGCAGGTGGCGCTGCGCACCGAGGGCACCGTCTGGGACATCGCCCAGGCGATCGCCTTCCTCACCGGCGAACGGGCACGCTGGGTGAGCGGCCAGATCCTCGCGATCGACGGGGGCGGTCCGACCCCCGCGCCTCCCGGGCACCGCGGTGCCGAACCGACATCCGCCACCGAAACCGAACCCTCCGTCGAACAGGATCCCTCATGACTGAACGCGTCGCCCTCGTCACCGGATGTGGAAAGCCCGACGGCATGGGCCAGGCCATCGTGCGCCGTCTCGCTTCCCAGGGGTATCGCGTCGTCGCCTCCGATGTCGCGCCCCAGGGGCTCGCCAACGACGCGCAGCGCGATGACGCTCCCGTCGATGGATGGTCGGGGGTCTCCTCGCTCGTCGAGCAGGTGCGCGCGACGGGCGCCGAGGCAGAGTTCGTGCTCGGTGACATCTCGGTGGAAGAGGATGCCCGGAGAATGGTCGACGAGACGGTCGCCCGGTTCGGTCGCCTCGACGTGCTGGTGAACAACGCCGCCGCGCCGCAGGGCGATGACCGCGCCGACGTCGAGGACGTGCCGGTGGCCACCTTCGACCGGATCGTTGCCATCAACCTCCGCGGCACGTATCTGATGTGTCTGGCTGCCGTGCCGGTGATGCGTGCGCAGCGCTACGGCCGCATCGTCAACGTCGCCTCGATGGCCGGTATCGAGGCGATGCCGTTCGCCACCGCCTACTCGGCGTCCAAGGCGGGTGTGCTCGGCTTCACCCGGGCTCTCGCCATGGACGTGGGCGCGTGGAACATCACGGCCAACGCCGTGTGCCCCGGGCTCGTGTGGACCAGCCGCGGCCGGTTCGGCGTGCACGACGCCCAGCAGGAGCAGGCGGCCCGTGCCCGGTTCCAGGAGGGGATCGTCGCCGGCCGCGTCGGTGTGCCCGATGACATCGCCGGTGCGGTGGCCTATCTCGCCGCGGAGGAGACCGGATACGTGACCGGCCAGGAGATCCACGTCAACGGCGGCGGCATCAGCGTCTTCCCGCGTCCGCGCCCCGAGTAGTCGGGTCGGGTGCGGCGTTTCGTCTCGTCGCTGCGCTCCTCGCTCACCGTCCGGTGGTTACCGCTCCCGGTCGTTGAGTGAGCGGGCTCCCCCCCCGGTCGTTGAGCGAGCGGAGCGAGTCGAAACGTGGTTCCTGCCGGACCCTCAGCGCACGCGGGGGTCGTCGAGCTCGGTGCCCTCGCGATACGGGCCGAAGAAGAGGTCGGCGCCGTCGGCGGTGAGCGTGGTCCCGGATGCCGTGGCGCCGTCGAATCGGGCGATCCGCGCGAACGGCAGCCGCTGACCCGGGTCATCCGGATCGGCGATCGACAGCATCCATGCGTCCGCCGCGGGCTCGATCCACGGCTCCGCGATGACGACCCGCATCATCCCGTGGTGCCCCGAGAAGGTGACGCGGCCCGAGAAGCGGCCCGGAGTATCGGTGGCGGGAAAGCCGAACGCCTCGCCTAGATCGGTGGCGCCCTCCAGCACGATCCGACCATCGGTCATGCCCCGCACGTATCCGACGAACGAATCCTTCACCGACCACGCCAGCATGGTTTCGCCGCTCACGGTCGCGGCCCCGGCCAGCGAATCGACCGCGCGAAGTCGATGAGTGCCCGCGTGCGGCGGTTGGCGGTGTGACCGGCGGGCCAGATGACCTCGATCCCCACCGGCGGCACCGGCGGCTCGATCTCCTTCATGACCACGGGGAGCCCTTCGTAGCTGGCGGTGTTGGCGGGCCTCTGTACGAGGATGCCGTAGCCGAGGCCACGGCCGACGAGCGTGCGCACGGCCTCGTAGCTCGTCGTGCGGTGGCGGATGCGGGGGGTGAGGCCGCGGCGGGCGAACAGCGACAGGGTGTGCTGACTCGACGGGGGTGCGTCGAGGAGGATCAGGTCGCGCTCGGCGAGGTCTTCGAGGCGCACGCGATCGGCGCCCGCGAGCGGGTCGTGAGCGGCCACCAGGACGTGTGCCGGCAGCTCGAACAGGCGCTCGCGTCGGGGGTTGCCGGGGATCAGCGTGTCGTAGACGAAGGCGACGTCGACTTCGCCGGTGTCGAGCCGGCCGTCGAGGGCGTCGTGGGTGGCCTCGAAGATGTGCAGGTCGACGCGCGGGTGGGCTCTGCCGAACTCGTCGAGCAGCGGAGGCAGGATCGTCGGGGCGAGGGTGGGATAGCAGCCGATCGTGATCGGTCCCACCAGCTCGTCGTCGTCGGCGTGTAGGGACAGGCGCAGCTCGTTGGCGTCGTCGAGCAGCCGCCGGGCACGCTCGACGACGCGCGTGCCCGCGGAGGTGAGGGTGAGGCCGTGGGCTCGCCGCCGCACGCACAGCGGTTCGCCGACGGCCCGTTCGAGTTCGGTGATGGCATCCGACAGGGCAGACGGTGACACGTGCAGCCGCTGGGCCGCTCCCGCGATCGTGCCCTCGTCGGCGGCGGCGACCAGGTAGGCGAGCTGCCGCAGGGTGAAGTCCGGGGGGAGCATACGTCGTCTCAGTCGTTGTAGAAGGCGGGATATCCCCGCTTTTGGTTGATTGGTCTCCCGAGGATACTCGATGAAGACCCGAGCTGAACACGAGGACGTGACATGCCGACCACTCCGCCTCCCGTCGCCGACTGGGTGACGATCCCCGAGCTGTACCGCGATCCCTTCCCGATCTACGAGCGCCTGCGCGCCGAGGGCGGCGTGCACTGGGTGCCGGCCGTGCGCCGGTATCTCATCACCTCCTACCAGGCGGTGCACGAGACCGAGCTCGATCAGGAGCTGTTCTCGGCAAACGAGGAAGGCTCGTTGCAGATCCGCGCGATGGGGCATTCGATGCTCCGTCGCGACGACCCGGAGCACTACCTGGAGCGGAAGGCGTGGCAACCGGTGCTGCGCCCGGGGGTGGTGCGGCGGCAGTGGACTTCGGTGTTCGAACGCAACGCCCGTCGCTACCTCGACGAGTTCGTCGCCCGCGGCGACGAGGCCGACCTCATCTGGGACTTCGCTGCCCCCTACGCCGCCGAGAACCTGCGCGAGATCATCGGCCTGCACAACGCGCGTCAGGAAGATCTGCAGCGGTGGTCGCAGACGCTCATCGACGCCACCGGCAACTACGCCGACGACCCGGAGGTGTGGGCCAAGGGCAAGGCGTCGTTCGACGAAGTGGATGCCGCGCTCGACGAGATGCTGCCCTGGCACGCCGCCCACCCCGACCACTCCCTGCTGTCGCAGCTGCTGCGCATTCCCGACTACGAGATGCCGATCGAGCGCATCCGGGCGAACGTGAAGATGACCATCGGCGGTGGTCTCAACGAGCCGCGCGACGCGCTCGGTGTTGCGGCGTGGGCCGCGCTGACCCACCCCGCCCAGCGTGCGGCGGCCGAGACCGACCCGGCGCTGTGGCACGCGGTGTTCGACGAGTCGCTGCGCTGGATCGCCCCCATCGGCATGTACTCGCGCCAGGTGACGCGCGAGACCGAGCTGGAGGGTGTGACCCTCCCCGCCGGCGCGAAACTCGGCATCTGCATCCTGTCCGCCAACCGTGACGAGACGGTCTGGCAGGACGCCGAGCGATTCGACATCCATCGCGAGGTCAAGCCGCACCTCTCGTTCGGCAAGGGCGTGCACGTGTGCCTCGGGGCGTGGGTGGCGCGCGCCGAGGTCGCCGATGTCGCCCTGCCGATGCTGTTCGACCGGCTCGAGGGGCTGCGGCTTCATCCGGAGCGTCCGGCCACGCTCGGCGGCTGGGTCTTCCGAGGGATGACCGCCCTCCCGGTGGCCTGGGACCGCGTGCGGCCCGGCGCGGCTGCGGATGCCCCGTCCGGTGCCGTTGAGAAGGGCGCCGACGAGCCCGCGCCGCGGATCGCCGTCATCGGGGCGGGACCGGCTGGCTGCTTCAGTGCGCAGGCGCTGCACAAGTCGTTGCCGGCCGCCACGATCGATGTGTTCGACGACCTCCCGGTGCCCTACGGGCTCGTGCGCTACGGCGTGGCCGCCGACCATCAGGGCACCAAGTCGATCACGCACCAGTTCGACCGGATGTTCGCCGGCGACCGGGTGCGCTTCCGCGGCAACGTGCGCGTCGGGCGCGACGCGAGCCTCGAAGACGTGCGTGCGGCGTACGACGCGGTGGTGGTCGCGACAGGCGTGCACACCGACGCGCGACTGGCCGTGCCCGGTGCGGATCACCCCCGCGTGCACGGCGCGGGACGTCTCACCCGGCTCCTGAACTCGCACCCCGACGAGCGGGACGTCCCGCGCCTGGGCGAACGCGTCGTCGTGGTCGGGCAGGGCAATGTGGCCGTCGATGTCGTGCGTCTCCTCGTGCGTGACGCCGAAGGTCTCGATGGATCCGACATCTGCGACGACGCGCGCGACGCCTTGGCATCCGATGTCCGGGTCGTCCACGTGGTGGGCAGGTCGCAGCCGTCGGCAGCCAAGTTCGACCCCGTCATGGTGCGAGAACTCGCGGGGATGCCGGGGGTGCGGCACGTGGTGCACGGTCTCGACGACATGCCCGTCGACGGAAGGGACGCCCGCATCGACGCCGTCGCGGGGCTGACGCGCCACACGCCCGCGACGGAGCGGGTGCGGGTGGAGTGGTGGTTCGGGCGTACGCCGGTACGCATCGATGAGCGAGGCGACGAGCGGGCGGTCGTGTTCGCCGGGGCGGACGGTGAGACCGAGATCGCAGCCGACGACGTCGTCACCGCCGTCGGGTTCACCGCGGATACCGGTGCGCCGCTCACGCCCGGTTCGCACCCCGAGGGGCGTGTCGAGCCCGGACTGTATGCCGCGGGATGGGTGCGCCGCGGCCCCCGCGGGACGATCCCCGACCAGCGCTTGGACGCGCGAGGCCTCGCCCGGATGGTGAGCGACGATCTGGCATCCGGTGCGGTGGGCTCGGGGGCCCCCGGCCTGGCCGCCCTCCCCGGCGAGGTCGACATCGACGGCTGGCGGCGCATCGACCTGCGGGAGCGGCTCGGTGCTGCCCCGGGGCGGGAGCGCGCCAAGCTGGCCACGCGCGAGGCGTTGGGGGAGACCGCGAGCGACCGAACGATCGTCCTCCCCGAGCGCGAACGGAACGCGGTGTCGGTGGGCGGCTCGCTGCCGCCGGTGACCATTCTGTTCGGCACGGAGTCGGGCGGGGCGGAACTGGTCGCCGAAGAGCTGCGGACGGTGCTCGGATCCGACGCGGATGTGCGGGTCGCCGATCTCGGTGAGACCCTGCCGGCAGATCTCGACCCGTCGCGGGCGCACCTTCTGGTGTGCTCGACGTATGGCGACGGCGAGGCGCCCACCTCGGCCCGCGCGTTCCTGGCAGCCCTCACCGAGCACCGCCCCGACCTCACGGGACTCGCCTACGCCGTGTTCGGGATGGGCGACCGGTCATACACGCGCACGTACTCCCGAGGCAGCGAACTGCTCGACGAGGCGCTCGCGGCGTGCGGCGCCACACGCTTCGGCGAGTACGGCCGCCACGATGCCGGTGGGCCGGTGCTCGCCGCCGACGCCGCCGTGGAGTGGCTGCACGGCATCCTCGCGGCGTCGTTGCCCGCCCTCACCCCCGCCCGCTGAGCGAGCGGCCGCCCCCGGGTCGTTGAGTGAGCGCCCCGCCCCCCCGGTCGTTGAGTGAGCGCAGCGAGTCGAAACGCCCTGCGGTGCGGTCAGAACACGATTGTGTGGTTGCCGTGCGGGATCACACGGTCCTGGGCGTGCCACAGCACCGCACGAGAGAGCACCTGTCGCTCCACGTCGGCGCCACGGCGGGCGAGCTCGGCCACGGTCTCGCCGTGGGTCACGCGGATGGTGTCCTGCTCGATGATCGGCCCCTCGTCGAGGTCGCTGGTCACGTAGTGGCTCGTGGCTCCGATGAGCTTCACTCCGCGTTCCTTCGCCTTCTTGTACGGCTCGGCGCCGATGAACGCGGGAAGGAAGGAGTGGTGGATGTTGATGACGGGAACCCCGACCTGCTCCAGGAACTGCGGTGACAGGATCTGCATGTAGCGCGCCAGCACGACGAAGTCGACGTTGCCGATGAGCAGCTTGAGGATCTCCGCCTCCGACGCCGACTTGTCGGGCCCCGCCACCGACGGCACGTGGAAGAAGGGCACCCCGAAGCTGCGGACGTCTTCGGCGGTGGTCGTGTGGTTCGAGATCACCATCGGGATCGTCACCGGAAGGTCGCCGCGGCGGTGACGCCACAGCAGGTCGAGCAGGCAGTGATCCTGCTTGGACGCCAGGATCGCCATCCGCTTGGGGATGGACTGGTCGGTCAGCGACCAGTCCAGCTCGAACGGGGCGAGGGTCTGTGCCACCTCGGCCTCGATCGCGGGGCGGTCGGCGGCGAAGTCGGGACGGTGGAACACCACGCGCTGGAAGTAGGCGCCGCCGCGCGGGTCGTCGGAGTACTGGTCGAAGGCGACGATGTTGCCTCCGATGCGGGTGATCATCGCCGAGACGGCGGCGACGATGCCGGGGGAGTCCTTGCCGTGCACGATGAGGCAGGCGTGGGCAGGGAGCAAGTGCGGGTTGTGCACGGGAGACATGCATCGATTCTGCCGCGTCGGCCGCGTTCTCCCGGCATCCGGCCCGCCGAGCCTGCGGCGACGCTCAGGTGCGCAGCGCGGGGTGGGTCTCGGACGCGGGGCGCGTCGGGATGAAGGCGGCCACCACGAGGGCCACGACAGCCGCGGCGCCGCCGAGCACGAACGTCAGCTGGAACGCGGATGCCGTGGGCACCTGCACCCCGTTCTGCGTCGTCGACATGGTGGCCAGCACCGCGCCGACGACCGCGGCGGCCGTGCTCGTGCCGAGGGATCGGAACAGCGCGTTGAGGCCGTTCGACGCGCCCGACTCGCTCTGGGGCACCGAGCGCATGATGAGCATCGGCATCGCGGCGTACCCGAACCCGATCCCCACGCCGATCAGGATGTTCGCGACCAGGATGTGCCACACCTCGCTCGACAGCAGCAGGGTGAAGCCGTAGGCCACGATGAGCGCGACGGCACCGGCCAGCAGCAGCCGCCGAGGCCCCACGGTGCGCGCCAGCTGGCCCGAGAAGGGCGAGAGCACCATCATCACGAGGCCCGCGGGCATGATCACCAGGCTCGCCTGCAGCAGGGGCAGCCCGAAGCCGATGGGCTGCGGAAGCTCGAGCAGCTGGGGGTACGACACATTCGAGCCGAAGAGCGAGAATCCCATCGCGATCGAGGCGATGTTGGTCAGCAGCACCGGCCGGCGCGCGGCGACCCGCAGATCGAGCAGCGGCTCGGCGATCCGCAGCTCGTACCATCCCCACACCAGCAGCACCGCGAGTCCGCCCAGGCCCATCGCCAGCACCGGAGGGGAGGCCCAACCCCACTCGTTGCCGCGGGAGATGGACAGAAGGATGCCGGAGAGTCCCACGGCGAGTCCGGCCGCGCCGAGATAGTCGAAGCGGCCCGCCGTGCGCAACACGCTCACCGGCACCACCCACAGCACGAGCGCGAAGACGACCACACCGAGGCCCGCCGACATCCAGAACAGCGCGTGCCAGTCGGCGTATTGGGTGACCAGCGCGCTCAGCGGCAGTCCGAGCGCTCCGCCCACCCCGAGCGTCGCGCTGATGAGGGCGATGGCAGAGTCCACGCGCTCCTCGCGGAGGATGTCGCGGAGGATCGAGATGCCGAGGGGAACGACGCCAGTGACGGCGCCCTGCAGTCCGCGCCCGACGATGACGCCGATGATGCTGGTCGACAGCGCCGCGATCACCGACCCGACCACGAGCGCCGCCAGCAGGGCGAGCACGATCCGCCGTTTGCCGTACATGTCGCCGAGCCGTCCGGCGATCGGGGTGACGATCGCCGCGACCAGCAGGGTGACGGTCACCACCCATGCGGTGTCTTCGCGGCTCGCGTGGAGCAGTTCGGGAAGTCGCGCCTGGATGGGCACGACCAGGGTGAACATGAACGACGAGCACAGACCCGCAATGGCGAGCACCGCGACGGCGGCGCCCTGCGGGGGGATTCGCGTGAGGCGCCTGCGGGCATCCTCGTCGCGAACCATTGGTTCAGGCTATCGGCGCCCGGAGGGGTCGAGGGTCGGCCGTGCGCACCCCGGTCGCCCCGCGACGAGCGCAGCGAGGAGTCGAAACGCGCTCGACTGCGGGTCGGGCGTAGGGTGCTGGCATGGTCGAGTTCGAAGACGCTGCCGCGACCGAGTTCGAAGACACTGTCGCGCCGGAGGAGATCGAGATCCGCTCGCTCGACACGATCGAGCAGGTGTTCGCGGCATCCGAGGTGCTGTCGCAGGTCTGGGGTGGCGACCGCACCGGGATGCCGCCCGATCTTCTGCGGGCGTTGGCCTACTCGGCGGTGGCGAGCACCTCGAACCGGTGCCCCCCCCGGCACAGGGCCTGTATGTCGGCCGCTGGAGTGAGAGGAATCAACATGGACCAGGGGCCGATCGATCCCGCTGACCCGGAGTACGAGCTGAAGGTCGCCGAGTGGTTTCAGAAGACTGTCAACGGTTCCCATGAAGGAGACAACGCGATTGTCGTAGTAACCGTGCGACAAGCTCAGAAGATCACGGCGATCATGGGCGCTGTGTTGCGCGGACATTCTGCCTACAACGAAGCGCTGCGCGACGCATCCTGGTTACTCGACTGCGCCGTCGTCGAGGCCAACCCTGGACCCGCGCAGACCTCGCTCACGGCAGTGGAGGCCTGGGCCCGCGTCGAAGCTTGGCCATGGCCTCGTCCAGGCGGGCCCCGCGAGAATGCTGGCCAATAGAGACGCGCGGACGGGCGGGGTTCGGCCCGGGATGCGCTACGACGCCGAGCTATTGGGCGCTACCCTGACCGGCTGAGCCTTGAGCGCGTGGGTCACCACGAGCCGCACTACCTAATACAGCGCTGCCGCGACTACAAGGAACGCGATGGCAGTGGGGGTGATAGACATCGGAAAAGAGCACGGGCAGCGTTCCGGGGAGTTGTCCAGATCGCATCCGATCACCCCGGGCAGACGCCACGATCTACATAGTGTGGCCGATCGATGTCTTCGATTGCGTCGCGCCGTCGCGTTGCCCTCGTTGTCGCACCGTCATGCACAGCGGGCGCGGCTACCCCTGTGGTGGATGCCAGCTGCGGATGCTTGGTGGACTTGATGACGGCCGTGCGGCGCGAGAGATCAGTATCCGATCCGGTTCTCAGTCCACCGGTACTCGCGCGGGTAGACGTACTTGGTGCTAGTCACGGAGCCCAACTTTATGTATTGCTGAACCACTGTGTACCTGTCATACACCTCCCGGGTCTGCAGGTAGCCGAGCTTGCCAGACTTGATGGTGCCCGTGTAGGTGATCGTGTTGGAGAAGGACTGGGTGATGTTGAAGCCCACAGCTGCGCTGACGGCGCTCTTGGAAGCGCCTAGGGTGCCGGTGTAGCTGTTCGAGTGGCTGGAAGTGATCGTTCGTGCCAGGCTGCCCGGCCCCCACCCGGTTGCGTGGGTTGTCCATCCGCCGTAGGCGCGCACGGGTCCCGAAGTTGACTTGATACGCCATTGCCCTTGCATGCACGCGATGCAGTTCGGCGAGACACCGCCCGAAGTCGACTGTGACGGCCTGGTGTCGTCGATGACGATCCATCCATCTGACGTGACCGTGTAGTCGCCGGCGGCCATCTTCTGGTCGATGTAGGCGGACTCGCTGAGCTGGACTGCTCCCCCGCCATCAGGGCTGGGAATGGGTTGGGCTGCTGACGCCGCTGGTCCCACCGCGAGCATCCCGGCGATCGCGACCGTTGTCACGCCGATTTGGAGCATACGGCTCCGCTTGAATCGCTGCATTCTGAACTCGCGGCACTTGTCATGCTGCCGGTTGGGCTGTCACTCTAGAAGGCATGTCACGAGACCGTCAACGTTCGATGCTCGTTACCGTCGGAATTGGTGGTTTGAGCATCATCGCAGGACTATTGCTCCTGCAAACGAACTTCTTGCTCGTTGAGTTCGCGCGCATTTCCGGAGTGAACTTCGTACACGACGGCGAGCCGGTTAGCTACGCAGCGCCGGGGCTTCTCTTTGTCGTGCCCGTACTGTTGGTCGTTGCGGGTGGGATTGCGCTGGGCGGCGGCGTGGCAGCGATATTCCGAAAGACAGCGACCGCCGCCCCCCCTCTGTAGGGGCCGCAGGCAGTTGTCTCGGATCAACGATCAGTATGCTCTCCGTTCGGTGAATATCCAGCGCGAGCACGATGCGCCGCTTTCCGTACATGTCGCCGAGGCGCCCGGCTATCGGCGCGCCGAGGGGTCGAGGGTCGGCCGTGCGCACCCCGGTCGTTGAGTGACGAGCGCAGCGAGGAGTCGAAACGCCCCCGGCTCTCCGCCGGGCGTAAGGTGCTGGCATGGCCGAGTTCGAAGACAGTGTCGCGCCGGAGGGGATCGAGATCCGCTCGCTCGACACGATCGAGCAGGTGTTCGCGGCATCCGAGGTGCTGTCGCAGGTCTGGGGTGGCGACCGCACCGGCATGCCGCCGAACCTGCTGCGGGCGCTGGCGTACTCGGGCAACTACGCGGTGGGTCTCTACGACGGCGAGCGGATGATCGGGGCGTCGGTGGCGTTCTTCGCGGCACCGGCGTCACGATCGATGCACTCCCACATCACCGGGGTGCTGGACGGGTATCGCTCGCAGGGCCTCGGGCGCATGCTGAAGCAGCACCAGCGCGCGTGGGCGTTCGCCCGCGACGTCGGGCACATCACGTGGACCTACGATCCACTGGTGGCCCGCAATGCGCATTTCAACCTGCGGGTGCTGGGCGCACGCATCACCGACTACTTCGTCGACCACTACGGAGCGATGGACGACGGAGTCAACCGGGGCGACGAGTCCGACCGGCTGATGGTGTCATGGGCGCTGGCCGCTCCGGCATCCGCTCCGCGCGAGGACGACGTGGTGACGGCCGTCGCCGTGCCGTCCGACATCGAGAAGCTGCGCCGAGAAGACCCGGCCGAGGCGCTCGACTGGCGGTACCGGGTGCGCGACGCGTTCCAGGGGCTGCTGGCCGACGGGTTCGTGGTGGGCGGCTTCGACGACCGCGGCTATCTGTTCGTGCGCGGCTGAGCCCCACCCGCAGATTCGGAGATCGTCGGCGGGCTCGGAGGATTTCTGCCAGAGAGTCCGGATCCGGTGCCATTGTCCGTCGTCAGGGCTGACGGCAGCACGCACCGGCGCGCGCCGGGTCGTACGCTGGCGTGCATGCCGATCGTCGACCTCAGCCACCGCATCCGTGCCGGGCTCACCACCTATCCGGGGCTGCCCGCCCCCACGATCACCCCGCACCTCACCCGCGAAGCCTCGCGGGCCACGTATGCCCGGGGCACCGAGTTCGCGATGGATGTGATCACGATGATCGGCAACACGGGCACCTACCTCGACTCGCCGTTCCACCGCTACGCCGACGGTCCCGATTTGGCGGGACTGGATCTGGAGACCCTGGTGGGGCTGCGCGCCGAAGTGTTCGACGCGACCCGCGCCTGGTCGGCCGAGGCGCGCGGTGTGGGCGCGGGCCTGTTCGCCGGTCGAGACGTGACGGGCGCAGCAGTGCTCGTGCACACCGGGTGGGACCGCCTGTTCGGCACCCCGGACTACGGGCGCGGCGCACCGTTCCTGGCGACGGATGCCGTGGAGCACCTCATCCGGGAGGGCGCCGCGCTCGTCGGCATCGACTCCCTCAACATCGACGACACCGAGAGCGGTGGTGAGCGGCCGGCCCACTCGCTGTTGCTGGGGGCGGGTGTCCACGTGGTCGAGCACCTGACCCGACTGGCGGACCTTCCCGCCACCGGTGCGCGGTTCACGGCGGCGCCGCCGGCGGTCGAGGGCTTCGGCACCTTCCCGGTGCGCGCGTTCGCCGAGGTTCCCCGATGAACGGCGGCCGGTGATGACCGACCGAACGCCGCATCGCCGCGACGACGGCGAACTGCTGGGCTGGATCACCCCCGCAGGTGACTTCTGGACCGCGATCGACCTCCTCGGGCGCGAGGTGGTCGCGCGCGTCGAGTGGCTCGAGGCTGAGGCGGCACTGGAGCACCGCGGACTGTCGTATCTCGCCGAGCCGTGGATGCTCGAGGGCGAGGGGGACAGGCCGGTCCGCGTGCGACTGGTGGAGGTGACTCCGGCGCGCATCGTCGTCAAGCTCGACGATTTCGGGGCCGTCGACGCCCCGACGCGCACGTGGGAGCTGCCCTGGCCGCTTCCGCCACGGCTACGGCCGCCGCGCGCCGACGATCCCGACCCGTTCGCGATCTCGCGCTGACCGCTTTCGCGTCATAAACCCGCCTCCGGCCCGTCTCATGGGCAGGAGGATGCCATGCACCAGCTGTTCGAGGCGATCGCCCGCGTGTGGCGCGGGCGGCGAGAGCCGCAGGCGCGGCGCGCGACGTTCGTGCCCGTGCGCGATCGCATCCTCTCGCGCGGCCTGCGCTGACTGCCTGCGGTCGGCACAGTCGGCCGACCCCGGCGGTAGCCTGACCCCATGTCGATGGATCGTCCCGCAGCGCCCGTGACGCTCGACGGTGTGGAACTGCGGGTGCTGCATCTCCCGCTCGTCTCGCCGTTCACCACCTCGTTCGGCACCGAGACCGTGCGCGAGGTGATCGTCGTGCGCGCCTTCGGGTCCGACGGCGACGACGGCTGGGGCGAGATCGTCACCCAGCAGGCGCCGCTGTACTCCTCGGAGTACACCCGGTCGGCCTGGGATGTCGCCCAGCGCTTCCTCGTGCCGGCCCTCCTGGCTCGGGCGCAGGTCGCACCTCGCGACGTGGCCGGCATCCTCGAGCCCTTCGTCGGTCACCGCATGGTCAAGGCCGGTCTCGAGCTCGCCGTCCTCGATGCCTCCCTGCGCCGCGCCGGCCGCTCGTTCGCGCAGTTCGCGGGCGCGACCGTCGACCGGATCCCCTCCGGAGTGTCGGTCGGGATCCAGTCCGATCCGGAGGCGCTCGTCGAGACGATCGGTGGGTACCTGGATGAGGGCTACCGGCGCATCAAGATAAAGATCAAGCCGGGCAGAGACGTGGCCGACACCGCGGCGGTGCGGGCCGCGTTCCCCGGCATCGCGCTGCAGGTCGACGCCAACTCCGCCTACACGCTCGCCGACGCCGACATCCTGGCGGAGCTCGACGCCTTCGATCTCCTGCTGATCGAGCAGCCGCTGCAGGAAGACGACCTCGTCGACCACGCGCACTTGGCCCGGCGGCTGCGCACTCCGGTGTGCCTGGACGAGTCGATCGTCTCGGCCAAGTCCGCTCGCGACGCGATGGAGCTGGGCTCGGCATCCGTCATCAACATCAAGGCCGGGCGCGTCGGCGGCTACCTCGAAGCCATCGCGATCCACGATCTGTGCGTGAGCGCGCAGGTGCCGGTGTGGTGTGGGGGGATGCTCGAGACCGGCATCGGCCGCGCCGCCAACGCCGCGCTGGCTGCCCTCCCCGGTTTCACCCTTCCGGGCGACGTCTCGGCGTCGGCGCGCTTCTACGCGCACGACATCGTGACCGATCCGATCACCCTCGACGATGGCTACGTGCACGTGCCCACGGCGCCCGGGCTGGGCATGGACATCGACCGGGATGCGCTGGAAGCGGTGACGGTCGACCGGGTCGTGCTGAGGCGATGAAGGGGTTGCGGGGATGACGCGGCGCGGCACAACTCCTGCAATCCGTCGCGCCGAGGGGCTCATGCGGGTCGGTCGGGGGCGTATCGCGCGGACGTGGCGGAGTTGTGCCGCGGTCGTCGCGCTGACCGCGGCCGGGTGGATGCTGTCCGCGTGCGGTGCGGGTCCAGGCCCGGACCCGGGTCCGTCCCAGACGGCACCGACCCCGGCGGCGTCCGCGTCTGTCGGCGCGCTCCCGGCCGGGGTCCAGGTGGAGCTGCGGCAGTCACGCGCCGACGTCGCGGCCCGGCAGGCGATGCTCTCGGTGACCAACGGGTCCGAGCGGGTGGTCGAGGTCGGCAGCGTCTCGATCGACGACCCGCGCTTCGAGGCCCCCGCCGAGCGGGTGGTCGCGCGCACCTCGCGCGTTCCCGCGGGAGCGACCGTCGACATCCGTCTGCAGCTGGCGGACATGCGCTGCGACGTGCCCGACACGGCGCAGGTCACGGCAGCGCTGGAGGTATCTGCAGACGGCGGTGCGGCCGCGACGGTGACGGTGCCGGTCGTCGACCACGTGCCGTTCCTCACCGACCTCCACGCCAGGGAATGCCTGCAGCAGCAGGCGCTGCGTTCGGCGGCGATCGAGATCGACCGGTTCACGCCGTCGCCGGCGGGGGAGCCCGCCGCACTCCGACTGGTCGTGACTCCCGCTCCCGGCGTCGGCGCGCTGCGCATCACCGGCATCCGCGAGACGAACCTCTTGACGTTCGAGGGCGTGGTCGACGGCGTCCACCGGCTCGACCTCGATCAGACCGGCGCCGACCGCGAGACGCAGACGGTCGACGTGCCGCTGCTGCCGCTGCGATGCGACCCGCATGCCGTGCAGGAGGACAAGCGCGGCACGGTGTTCCGGCTCTTCGTCGAGGTCGACGGGGCGCCCGGGTCGTTCGACCTCGCGGCCACGCCCACTCTCCGCGGCGAGATCCTCGACTGGATCGCCGCCTGGTGCGCCTTCTGAAACGCCGAGTGTCCACGACGCGCCGTCCCGGTCGCGCGACCGGCGGCGTGTCGTGGACACTCGTGGGGTGGGATCAGGCGGTGCCGTCGGTGCCGGCGGCGAACTGACGGCCGACCTCCTCGGCGCGGGCGATGGCGGCTTCGGCCTCGGATGCCGGATCCGCCGCGGTGCCGGCGTCGCCGGCCGTCGTGCGGCGCGAGCGAGCGCTCGACTTCTCCTGCTGGTTCTCCTGCACGCCCTGGTTCTCGTGCAAGCCCTGGGCGACGCCGCGGCCGGTGGCCTGCCCCTGGATGATCTGGCGCAGGTCGATGCCGGTCGCCGCCTCGACGGCGTCGAACGTGGCGCGCATGCCGGATGCCGATTCGGCCGCGATGTGGCTGGATGCTCCCTGCCCGCCGAGCACGGTGATGGACCCGACCTTGTCGAACCCTCGGGCGAACTCGGTCATCATCGGCACGAGCGCCTCGAGTGCGCGCTGGGCCAGCAGCGCCTCCTGGTTGCGGGAGAGCGCTTCGGCCTCGGCCTCGATGGCCTGGGCGCGGGCCTCACCCGTCAGACGCACGGCCTCGGCCTCGGCCTGAGCGCGCAGCCGCGTGGCCTCCGCTTCCTGCGCGGCGATCTGTGCGCGGGCCTCGGCGGCCTTGACCTCGGCGTACGCGGCGGCATCCGCGGCGCGCTGCCGCTCGTACAGCGATGCGTCGGCGACCTTCTTGATGTCGGCGTCGAGCTGGGCCTGCTTGTTCTCGGCGCCCTGCAGTAGCACGGCCTGCTCACGCTCGGCGCGGGCGAGCGCCTCGGCCTGGTCGGCCTCGGCGCGGGCGCGACCGACCTCGGCCGCGGCGGCGGCGGAATTCTTGTCGAACGCGGTCTGCTCGACGAGGTTCTGCTCGTCGGTCGCGATCTGGCGGGCACGCACCTCGCGTGCCGCATTGATGCGGGCCACCTCGGCCTCGCGCCGCACTCGCTCGACCTCGGTCGCGCCGAGCGCGTCGATGTAGCCGTTCTTGTCGGTGATGCCCTGGATCTGGAACGAGTCGAGGATGAGGCCCTGAGCGAGCAGGTCGCTCTTGATGCCCTCGGCGATCTGGTCCGACAGCTTCTGCCGGTCCTTCATCAGCTGCTCGACGGTGAGCGTGGCGACCACGCCGCGCAGGGCACCTTCGAGCTGCTCGGTGGTGAACTGCTCGATCGCACCGTCCTGCGAGAGGAACCGCTCGGCGGCGCGGCGCACGAACTCGGGGTCGGAGCCGATCTTGACGAGCGCGACACCGCTCACGTTCACCGTGACGCCGTTGGATGCCTGAGCGGTCGGCTCCATCTTGATCTGCCGGGCGCGCAGCGAGATCATCTCGGCGCGCTGGGTGAGCGGGTTGACGAGCGCGCCGCCGCCGGTGATCACCGAGATGCGCGACGACTCACCCGAGGCGTTCTTCTGGCTCTTTCCGACCACCACCAGCGCCTGGTCGGCCTTGGCGACCTTGTACCAGGCGCGCACGACGATCAGGGCGATGATGAGGATGATGATCAGGGCGACGACGCCGATGCCGATCAGCACGAATGCGCCTCCGGCTGCGAGCAGTTCTCCCATGGTGTTCCTTCCTGGGCGGAGCATAGGTCCTTCGACCGTATCGCGTCCGGCCTCGGGCAATTCGGGCTAGCCGGATGTGCGGAACGGCTTCGCGGTTCTAGGCTGATGCCGTGACCACTCCTCCGCAGCCTCCGCAGCAGCCTCCCGTTCCGCCGGCGCAGCCGCCGCATCAGCCTCCCTACGGCGGCCCCCAGTACCCCGCTCCGCAGCCGATGAACCCGGCCGACGAAAAGCTCTGGGCCACGCTCGTCCACGTCGGCGGCATCTTCTTCGGCTTCCTGGCCTCCCTCATCGGCTACCTCGTGCTCAAGGAGCGTGGACCGTTCGTGCGCCGCCACACGGCGACGGCCCTCAACTTCCAGCTCACGATGATCATCGCCGAGGTGGTCGGGTGGCTCACGTCATGGCTCATCATCGGCTTCTTCATCGTCGCGGCCGTCTACATCGTGCGCTTGGTCTTCTCGATCATCGCGGCGGTCAAGGCCAACCAGGGCCAGTGGTACGAGTACCCGCTGGCCATCAAGTTCGTCAGCTGACACGCGACTAGACTGGACGGATGCCGGGAGCCCCGGCATCCGTCTTTTTTCGCGTTCGCGAACCCCGACCATTTGGAGCCACCTGTGGCCGAGCAGTCCCGTCTCGACAAAGTCATCGCCCTCGCCCGTCATCGCGGCTTCGTGTTCCAGGCCGGTGAGATCTACGGCGGCTCGAGGTCGGCATGGGACTACGGCCCCCTGGGAACGGAGCTGAAGGAGAACATCCGTCGGCAGTGGTGGCAGACCTTCGTCCGCGGTCGCGGCGACATGGTGGGCCTGGACTCGTCGGTGATCCTCCCCAAGCGCGTGTGGGAGGCGTCGGGCCACGTCGCCACCTTCACCGACCCGCTCGTGGAGTGCCTGCACTGCCACAAGCGCTTCCGCGCCGACACCCTCGTGGAGGACTTCGAGGCACGCAAGGGCCGCACAGCCGAGAACGGCCTCGCCGACATCCCCTGCCCCAACTGCGGCACGAAGGGCCAGTACACCGAGCCGAAGGCGTTCTCCGGTCTCGTGAAGACCTATCTGGGCGTCGTCGACGACGAGTCGGGCCTGTCCTTCCTGCGGCCCGAGACGGCGCAGGGCATCTTCGTGAACTTCTCGAACGTGCTCACCGCATCGCGCAAGAAGCCGCCGTTCGGCATCGGCCAGGTGGGCAAGGCGTTCCGCAACGAGATCACGCCCGGAAACTTCATCTTCCGCACGCGCGAGTTCGAGCAGATGGAGATCGAGTTCTTCACGCCGCCCGCCGAAGCGCAGCAGTGGTTCGAGCACTGGGTGCAGGCGTGCTGGGACTGGTTCATCGACCTCGGCCTCGACCCCGAGAACATGCGTCAGTTCGATGTGCCCGAAGACGAGCGCGCCCACTACTCGGCCGGCACCATTGATTTCGAGTACCGCTTCGGATTCCCGGGCAAGGAGTGGGGCGAACTCATGGGCGTCGCCAACCGCACCGATTTCGACCTGTCGAGCCACATCGAGGCCTCCGGTCAGAAGCTGCAGTACTTCGACCAGGCCTCGGGTTCGACCTATGTGCCCTATGTGATCGAGCCCTCCTTCGGCCTCACGCGCTCGATGATGGCCTTCCTCGTCGACGCGTATCGCGAGGAGGAGGTGCCCAATGCCAAGGGCGGCACCGACACCCGCACCGTTCTCAAGCTCGACCCGCGCCTGGCGCCGGTCAAGGTCGCGGTGCTGCCGCTGAGCCGCAACGAGAACCTGTCGCCGCTGGCGCGCGAGACGGCCGACGGCCTGCGGGCGCAGGGATGGAACGTCGACTTCGACGACGCGGGCGCCATCGGCCGCCGTTACCGCCGTCAGGACGAGATCGGCACGCCCTACTGCGTGACGATCGACTTCGACTCCCTCGACGATCACGCGGTGACGGTGCGCGACCGCGACACGATGGCGCAGGAGCGCGTGCCTCTCGACTCGCTCACGGCCTACCTCGCCGAGCGCCTCCGCGGCGCCTAGCTCGAGTGCGCGCACCGCGAACCTACAGCGCGCGCACGACCCTGCAGCGCTGCACGTGAGGCTCACGTGCGCGCTGTAGGTTCACGCGATTGGCTGCGGGTTAGCGGGCGACCTTCGCGGTCTTGCTGCTCGTCTTCGACGTCGTCAGGTAGCCCGTCTTGGTGACCTTCACGGTGACCGTGATGCGCTTACCGGCGACCTTCGAGGTGACCTTGTAGGTCTTCTTCGTCGCGCCCGCGATGGCCTTGCCGTTGGCCTTCCACTGGTAGGTGATCTTGCTGGGCTTGGGCGACCAGGTGCCGGCCTTCGCGGTGAGCGTGCGTCCGACCTTGGCCGTGCCGCTGATCTTCGGCGCCGGCTTCTTGGCGAACACCTTGGCGATCGCGCTGGTGAACGACGACGTCTTCGTGGCGGGAGTGACCGCGGGGCGCGATCCGGTGACGCTCACCTTGATCTTCTTGCCGGCATCCGCCTTGGTCAGCGTGTACGTCGACTTCGTGGCGCCCGGGATCGGCGTCTCGCCGCGGAACCACTGGTACGTCGCGCTCTTCACCGACGGGGTCCAGGCGGTCTTCGCGGTGAGCTTCGACCCGACCGCGCGCGTGCCGGCGAGGGTGGGTTTGGGGGTCTCGGTGAAGTCGACCACCGCGAGCGGCGACATGATGAGCTCGCCCGTGCCGTAGACGTTGTCGATGCCGGTGGCCCCGCGGTCGACCGTGTGGGTCTTGCGCAGGTAGCTGATGAGCACCGAGGGCTTCATCGTGTCGAAACGCTGCAGCGCGGCGGCGGCCGCGCCGGCGACGACCGGGGTGGCCGCGCTCGTGCCGTTGAAGCGCCCGCCTTGGTTCGCGTACGCGCGGCTGGTGAAGTTCGACCCGGCGCTGAGCTCGGGCTTGACCCGGCCATCGTTGGTCGGTCCCTGCGAGCTGTATCCGGCGATGGTCACGCCCTCGACGGGGTCGACGGCGCCGACGGTGGCCATGCCCTTGTTCTTGCTGTCGTTGAAGGCTTCGGCCGCGCTCCCGGCCGACGAGGCGGTCATGTAGATGTCGCCCGAGTTGCCGGCGAGCTCGAGCACGTCCTTCGAGGTGCCGCTGCCCTTGGACACGAGCTTGATGCCGACTTCGATCCATTCGCCGTTGCCACAGCGGAAATAGTCGTCGCTGCCGTTCTGGAGTTCGAGCGGAGGGACGCCGGCCTTGCTCTGCTTGTTGGGGGAGTAGCCGGTCTTCATGACGTTGCCGCTGCCGTCGATCCGGTAGATGTCGTAGTCGGTGGGCTTGCTCGTTCCCCAGTCGCTCCACCGCAGTCGGAAGTAGGGCGAGCAGGCGATGCTCATCGTCTCGGAGTACAAGACCTCGCCGGTGAGGGCGCCGTTCGCGTCGATCTCACGGTGGGCGAACTCCATCCACCCGTTTCCGTTCGTGTCACGCCAGGTCTGACGCCAGTAGCCGCCGACGAGGGAGACACCCGACGGGCTCTCGCTGTCGCTGATCGGATACGCCCCAGAGTTGCCGGCGGAGTTGAACCAGGTGATGCCCTTCTTCACCGCATAGTCCACGAGCTTCGCCGACGGACCCGTGCCGTCGCCCGGGCCGTCGTAGAACCCGCCCAGCGAGCGGCTGAGGATGCGGACGCCCTTCGAGGCGAAGTAGTCGATCGCCTTCTTGAGGTCTTCGTTGGAGGCGGCCGTGGCGAGGTAGAGCTTCGCGCCCGGGGCCATGTCGTGGATGGCTTCGGCCACCGCGACGCCGTGCACCTCTCCACCCTCGTAGACACTGCACTTCTGGCCGCCCCAGCGGCAGAACGTGCCGGCCGCGGCGGGGACATCGCCGGAGGCGCGGGAGGCGTTCCACGCACTCTTGTCGAAGTAGTCGACGATGCCGACCGAGATCCCCTTGCCTGTCAGGCCCAGGCCGTTCCACTGCGAGATCGCGGTCTTGGTGTAGATGTCGTCGCCGCTGCCACCCACCGTCGCCGGCACCGGCGAGGTCTCGGCCGGTGCCAGTGCAACCGAGGGGAGGGCGACCGAGGCGACGGCCGGGTCGGCGTCGAGAGCGGCGACCGAGCCGGCGGGTACCGTGGCGGCCAGCAGCGTGTCGGTGACGACGGCGATGTCCGATCCTCCCGCCGCGGTGACGGCGGAGCGTGCGGCGTCGAGGTCGTCGAAGGTCACCTCGACACGGATGCCGTCCCCGTCGATGACGGCCTGGCGCGCCAAACCGCCCGCCAGCTCATCGCCGCCGAGCACGGCATCCACGACGGTCGACAGTGCGCCGTTGCCGAGCGCACCGCGTTCCGATGCGGTCGGGTCCACTCCGCTGAGGTCGCGTACCGGGGCGCGGCCGGGGAGGGTGTCGGGGGCGTCTATGCCGCCGCCGGGTGCCCCGACCGAGCGCACGGGTGCAGCCAGAGCGGATGCCGAGGCGACGGTGTCGGTCTCGGCCACGGCCGGCGCGGCGAGCGCTCCTGCGGTGACGACGGCGAGGGCGGCGACGATCGCCGTGGCGCGGTACTTCACAGATTCTCCCGGGGTGTTGCTCGGGTCTGTCGACCGCTGCAATGTGGGTGGTGGGCGCGCCGCGATCGGCGCACGAGGTCAACGATCCCGTACGCCGTCATTCCCGGCAAGTCCCAGAGGCAACCGTGACCTCGGCGATATGCGCCGGCGGTGTCAGCCCTTCGCCGCGGCCTTCATCGCTCGCTTGTGTTCGCGCACCTTCGTGAGGGATTCGGGCGAGACGATGTCGGCCACCGAGCGGAACGACCCGTCTTCTCCGTAGGGTGCGGACGCCTCCCGCCATCCCTCGCCCGTGAAGCCGTACTGCTTGCCCAGCAGCGCCAGGAAGATCTTCGCCTTCTGATCGCCGAAGCCGGGCAGCGCCTTCAGCCGCTTCAGCACCGTCGGGCCGTCGGCGCCCTGCCACAGCGCGCTCGCGTCGCCATCCCAGTCATCGACCAGCGCCTGGCACAGGGCCTGCACCCGCGCGGCCATCGACCCGGGGAACCGGTGGACGGCGGGTGTCTCCTTGAACACCGCGGTGAGTGCGTCGGGGTCGTATCCGGCCAGGGCGGCTGCGTCCAGACGCTCGCCCGCATCGGTGCGCTCGGCGATCTTCAGCGGGCCGGTGAACGCGGTCTCCATCGCGATCTGCTGATCGAGGAGCATGCCGACCAGCAGCGCCAGAGGATCGTCGGTGAGCAGTCGGTCGGCGGCGGCGTCGCCCGTGATGTGCAGAGCCATGTCTCCAGTGTGCCAGCGGCATCCCGCGCCGGGCAGGGTCCGCGCCGACAACCTACCGACGCGGCCACGACCTACCGACGTGGCCACGGCGCATAACTCAGGCAGATTGCGCCGCAGGCGGCGCGATTCGGGGGAACTGACGGCACTCTGCCTGAGTTATGCGCCCTGGCGAGGCCGCATCGAACGCTCAGCCGTCGCACCTGGTCGAATGCGAGGATGGATGCCATGCCCGACGCCTCCGATCTGATCGACCGCGCTCGCCGCACGAGCGTTGTCGTCGTCGGCGGCGGGGTGGCCGGGCTGGTCGCCGCGTTCGAGTTCGCGAAGGTCGGGATGTCGGTCACCGTCCTCGAGCGGTCGGATCGGTGGGGCGGCGCGCTGGCTGCCGCCGACCTCGGCGGCATCCCGGTCGACCCGGTCGTCGACGCGTTCGATCCCGATTCGCCGGCGCTGCGCACCCTCCTCCATGAGCTCGACCTGTCGACGTCTGTCGAGCCGGTTGCTCCCGCGCCGCCGCGGATCGGCACGGTGACGCTGCCCGCCGAGAACCTGCTCGGCATCCCCGCCAACCCGTGGGACCCGGCCGTGCGCCGCGTGGTCGGGTGGCGCGGCGTGTGGCGTGCCTACCTCGACCGCCTGCGCCCCCCGCTCACCATCGGACATCAGCGCAATCTGGGCGCATTGGTGCGCGGACGGATGGGCGAGCGCGTGTGCGCGCGCATGGTCGCGCCTGTCACACGGGCCACGCTGGGGCTCGATCCCGACGAGGTCGATGTCGAACGCGTGGCGCCCGCGTTGCTGACGGCCCTCACCCGCACCGGCTCGCTCGCCGGCGCCGTGGCCGAGCTCACGGGACGGCCATCGCCTCGGTCGCGGCTGTCGGGCGGCACCCATCGCCTGCCGGCGGCGCTGGTCGATCGCCTGTCGCTGCTGGGCGCCGACCTGCGCACAGAGCGGGCGGCGCAGACCGTCCGCGAGGCCGACGGTGCCCTCGTCGTCGAGACGGACGCCGAAGACGGGGCGGAGCCGCTGACGGCGGACATCGTCGTGGTGGCGACCGGCCCGCACGACGCACGCGGACTTCTCGCGGATGCGATCACGCTTCCCGAAGCGCCGACCGTGTCGGTCGACATCGTGCTGCTGCGCACGTCGGCGGCCGTCGCGGGCGCTGCCCTCGATGCGCACACCCTCGAGTCGGGTGTGGCGCGGCGGGTCACCGGGGTTGTGCCGCCCGCTGCCGAGGGGTCAGCTGCCGGACAGGGCACGGTGCGCGTGCTCTCCGACGGCGATCCGGCCGCCACCGACGACGAGCGGGTGGAGCGGGCGCGAGAGGCGGTCTCCGCTGTGCTCGGGATGCCGGTTGCCGCCGCCGAGGTCACGGCATCCGCGTGCGTGCGTCTCGAATGGCCGGTCGTCGCCGACCTCGACGCCGACGCCCGCGAGGCTGGGATCGCCGCTGCCCTCGCCGCGACTCCGGGCCTGGCGGTGGTCGGTCGCTGGGCGAGCGGCGGAGGGCTGGCCGAGACGGTCGCGCACGCCGTCGAGTCGGCTGATCGCCTGCGCCGCGCGGCGCTGTGGGCACCGCAGGGCGACCGTGACGGCAGCGACCTCTAGCATCCTCGGCGGCCTGGCGTAAGGGGGTATGCCGGTTTCGGAATACCGGGGCTACGCTGGAGTCTCTCGACATTGTTCACCCGCATCATCGACCACGTGAGGAGACCCCATGAGGGGCAAGATCGGAATCGTCGTCGGACTCGTGGCGGGCTACGTGCTCGGCTCGCGCGCCGGGCGTGAGCGCTACGAGCAAATCAAGACCGGCTTCCTGAAGGTGTGGAACACCGACCCGGTGCAGAAGCAGGTGGAGAAGGTCACCGACCTCGGCAAGTCCGCTGCCATGGCGCTGCCGAGCGCGCTGTGGGACAGTGCGGTAAAGATCACCCGCGCGGCGTCGAAGAACACGACCCCCGGTCAGCGACTCGACGCCGCCATCAAGGCCGGCAAGGACTCGGCCGACGAGGTGACCCGCGCGGCGGAGAAGACCGCCAAGACCGTCGCCGACGATGCCAAGAAGACCGCCGAGAAGCTGGTCGACGAGGTCGAGAAGGCGGCGGAGAGCTGAGATGAGCACTCCTCGCGGCTTCCGCGACCGTTCCGACGACGGACTTCTCACCCTGCTCGGAGAAGTCCCCGAACTGGTGCGCAACCTGGTGATGGCGGAGATCACCTCCGCCAAGAAGTGGGTGGCCAGTGCCGGCAAGGACGTCGGGATGGGCAGCGTCTGGTTCCTCGTCGCCCTCTTCTTCCTCTTCTGGTCGCTTCCGGCGCTCGCCGCGTTCGCGATCATCGGCCTGTCATCGTGGATGCCGGCATGGCTGGCGAGCCTGATCGTGGTGATCGTCGCACTGCTGGGTGCCGTGATCTTCGCGTTCCTCGGGCTGGCCCGTTTCCGGCACCTCAGTCGCTCGGAGAATCCGGCCAAGGCCGTCGCCACCGATACCCGCATCGTGAAGGACGTCGTCGATGAGTTCTGAGATTCCGCTTCCCCGCACCGCCGTTCCCCTGGGGATCACCGATCCGGTGGAGAAGGCGCGCGCCGAGCTGAAGGCCGCCCTGGCCGCCATCGAGGAGAAGGCGAACGTGCCCAAGCGCGTGGCCCGCGCCACCGATCGCGGGGTAACGAAAGCGCGTCGATTCTCGCGTGAGAACCCCGGTGCCGCCGTCGCCGCCGTCGCCGCCGCGGCCGTGATCACGGGCCTGGCCGTATGGGGACTGGTGCGCCTTTACACCCGGTGAGCGGCCGCTCCGAGGGCAAGCGCCTCCCCGCCCGGGGGTAGTATCCATCTACAGGCAGTGGCGATGAGGCAGATGCTGCCGGCGATGCAGACCCGAACGCACGCGCACCGAGCGCCCCGGGGCTTCGCATGGTCGGGCGATCTTCGTACGTCCGACCTCCCCCCGCACCACGAGAGTCGACGATGAACGCACACAGCACGGCGAATCCGCCGCACAAGCCCCTCAAGGGCTGGCGCGTGCTCGTCCCGCGCGGCGGTCCCTGGGGAGACTCGGTGGCCGCGACGTTGCGCTCCCAGGGCGCGACGCCGGTGATCGCGCCGCTGATCAACTTCGCGCCGTCCACCGACCAGGACACCCTGGAGCAGGCTCTGCGCGATCTTGCCGAGGGAGCCTTCGACTGGGTCACCCTCACCAGCGCCACCACCGTGGACGTGCTCTACGCCTACCGCGCCGCCATTCCGGCATCCACCAAGGTGGCCGCCGTCGGCGAGACGACAGCGGCAGCCCTCACGGCGGTGGGATACCGCGTGGATCTCGTTCCCGACGAGGACAACTCGGCAGCGGGCATGGCGGAACAACTGATCGACCTCGAGCCCGAACCCAAGCGAGTGCTGACGCTGCGCAGTGAGATCGCCAAACCGGTGCTCACCCGCCGGCTCACCGAAGCGGGGCACGATGTCCGCAGCGTCGTCGCCTACCGGACGGTCGGTGTGCCGGTCACCGAACGGATCGCCGCCGATGTGCGCTCGGGGCGTATCAACGCCATCCTGGTCACCAGCGGCTCGGTGGCCGAGCAGGTGCATCTGCAGTTCCCCGACATCCCCGAGAACACGGTGATCGCCGCCATCGGTCCACGCACCGCGAAAGACGCACGACGTGCCGGGCTGGGCGTCAGCGTGATCGCCCGTGAGCAGACGGTCGACGGATTGATCGCCGCCGTCTCGACCTTCCCGCTGCCGCACGCGACCGACGAGTTCGCCGTCTGACTCCTCGTTTCCTCCCGCGACGTCGCGGGAGCGCGATTGTTGTCGGTCTGTGAGAAAACGCGCAGGATGACGCTGGCAGACTGAGAGCATGGTGACTCTGCTGCTCGACTCCGCGCAGCTCGAGGTCGTGTTGTCACCGATCGAACGGGCGCTGTCGTTCCGCAAGGGGTCCGTGCGCATCGAGCGAGCGCGCATCGTGCGCGTGCAGCTCACCGACGACGCGTGGACGTGGCTGCGCGGCGTGCCCAGTCCCGGCACTCACGTGCCCGGCGTGCTCGCCATGGGCACGTGGAAATCGGCGAGCGGTAGCGACTTCGTCGTGGTGCGGCGGCGCACTCCCGCGGTCGTGATCGACGTCGACCCGTCCGGCGATGGGGACGTCGAGTTTCACCGCGTGGTGCTCTCGACCCGTCACGGCGTGCAGCTGGTGCAGGCGCTCCGTCTGGAGACCGACGACGAGGCGGCCGACGTCACCGACATCGTCACCGGAGCCATCCCCGTCGCGGCGGATGCGCCTCGCCCTCGTCGGTCGCGCACGCCCAAGATCGTCCCGGCGACGTGACCGCGCGTCCGGTCAGCTGACGTCGCGTCGCCAGCTGACCAGGTAGCCGAGCGCGAGCAGAACCAGGGCGTAGGCCAGCATGACCAGTCCGCCGGCCCACCATTCGAGCGGCTCCACGCCCGAACCCGTCGCCGTGAACGTGGAGTAGATGCTCGCTCCCACCAGCGCGTCGGAAGCGGCGCCCGGAAGGAACCGCCCCGCCGAGGCGATGCTCTCCACGAAGGCGGACACCGTCCGCAGGATCGGCTCGACGAACTGGGTGAACGCGATCACTCCGACCACGGCGGCCACCTGGTTGCGCACGAGTGTTCCCACGCCGATGCCGATGAGCACCCACAGCACGAACGACACCGCGATGCGTCCGAGCATCGCCCAGGTGTCTCCCGAGCCCAGTTGCGTGTCGACGCCGAAGATCGCCAGCAGCCCCGCGCCCGGCCCGACCGTGGCCACGAGGGCGACCGCCGCGTATACCGCGCCCATCACGATTCCCGCGGCGACCTTGCCCGACAGTGCGACCCCTCGACGCGGGGTGGCCAGGAACGTGGGTGTCAACGTCTTGTGCCGGAACTCGCCGGTGACTGTCAGAGTGCCGATCAGCAGCGGGAAGATGTAGCCGACGGCGGTGGCCAGGCTGTAGATGATCGGCGGGAGCGCTTCTTCGGGGAAGGCCATCGACGACGTGTTGCCGCCGGCGGGGATGGCGCCGGTGGCGATGCCGCCGAAGAAACCGGCGAGCCCGCCGGCGGTGCTGCCGACGTAGGCGAGCAGGACGATCGCCAGGATCCACCACATCGAGGTGGTGAACTGCTTCGTCAGCTCGGAGCGGGTGGCGCGGGCGAGGCTCATCGCTGCTCCTCTGTCTCGGCGTCGGCGGGTGTCTCGGCGTCGGCGGGTGTCTCGGCGTCGGCGGGTGTCTCGGCGTCGGCGGGTGCCTCGGCGTCGGCGGGTGCCGCTCCAGCGGGTGGTGTCTCTTCGGTGGGCGCCGGTGCCGCGGGCGTGTGTACGCGCACGCCGTTGACGAGGTCGAGGAAGATCTCCTCCAGCGCCGGACCGCGCCGCTGCAGCGACGACAACGCCACTCCCGCACCGGCGGCGACCGCACCCACGCGCGTGGGCTCGACGCCGCGCACCGTGAAACCGGTGCGCAGGAGATCGAAGGACATCCCGGCGCGGGAGAGCGCCGTTGCCAGTGCCTCTCGATCCGGTGCATCGACCAGGGTCGACCGTTCATCCTCCTCGGTGAGCTCGCCGAGCGAACCCTGGAACACGAGGCGCCTCCGAGCGATGATCAGCACCGCCTGGGCGGTCTGCTGGATCTCGGCGAGGAGGTGCGACGACACCAGCACCGTGCGGCCCTGGCGCGCCAGTTCGCGCAGGAAGCCGCGCATCCACTTGATGCCCTCCGGGTCGAGGCCGTTCGACGGCTCGTCGAGCACCAGCACGCCCGGGTCTCCCAGGAGCGTGTAGGCCAGCCCGAGTCGCTGCCGCATGCCCAGCGAGAATCCGCCCACCTTGCGTCCGGCGACGTCGGCGAGACCGACCGTCCCGAGGGCGTCGTCCACCCGCGCCACCGGAATGCCGGCCGCGTGGGCGTAGACCTTGAGGTGGTTGGCCGCGGTGCGTCCCGGGTGGAAACTCGAGGCCTCCAGGGCGGCGCCCACGGTCTGAAGCGGGTGGGTCAGCTCGGAGTACCGCCGGCCGCCGATGGTGGCCGATCCGTCGGTGGCGGAGATGAGGCCCAGGAGGATGCGCAGCGACGTGGTCTTGCCGGCGCCGTTCGGTCCGAGGAACCCCGTCACCACCCCGGGCTCGACACGGGCACTGAACGCATCGACCGCGGTCACCGGGCCGAAGCGCTTGGTCACTCCGGCGAACTCGAGGACATGTCCTTCGGGCATGGGGGGCCTCTCGTCGTCGTGGGCTGTCCTCCTATCCTGTCGGAAACGTGCACCTGCCGTCGAACGCGCGAGGGCGGGCCCGACACGGCAGTGCGGTGTGGACGGACCTCTCGGGATGGCGCGAGCGGGGTCGGGTAGCGTGAGCGGGGTGAGTCACACGGTCGACACCCCCGATCCGTCCGCCTCGCGGGTACAGGCTCGCGCCGACGGGAGCGTGGGTCATCTCACCCTCGACCGCCCCGAAGCGATCAACGCCCTCGATCTCGGCATGATCCACGGCCTGGCCGCGGCGCTCGACCAGTGGGAACGGCACCCCGACATCGCGGTGGTGCTCCTCGACGGTGCCGGAGACCGCGGGTTCTGCGCGGGCGGCGACGTGCGCGGCCTCTACGACCAGATCGTCGCCGGCAACGCCGAGGCCACCACCACCTTCTTCCGCGCCGAGTACGCCCTCAACGCCCGCATCGCCGAGTACCCGAAGCCGATCGTGGCGATCGCCGACGGACTCACGATGGGAGGCGGCGTGGGGCTGGCCGGCCACGCGGCCGTGCGGGTGGTGACCGAGCGCTCCCAGCTGGCCATGCCCGAGACGCGCATCGGATTCACTCCGGACGTCGGCGGCTCCTGGCTCCTCGCCCGCGCGCCGGGGCGCGTCGGCGAGTATCTCGGGCTGACAGGCGGCTCGATGGACGCCGCGGATGCCATCTATGCCGGCTTCGCCGACCACTTCGTCCCCTCCGATCGGATCGGCGACCTGCACGACGCCCTGGTCACCCGCGCCGACCCGCACACGCCCACCGAACTGGTGCTGCTCTTCGACGAGACCGCTCCGCCGTCCCGGCTCGAGGCCGCCCGGCCCTGGATCGACGACGCGTTCGCCGCAGACACCGTCACCGGCATCCTCGATCGTCTTCGCCGGCGCACCGAACCCGAGGCGGCGAAGGCCGCCGACACGATCGAGCAGCTCTCACCCACGGGTGTGAGCGTGACGCTGGATGCCGTGCGCTCGGCGCGCCGGCTGGGGGGCCTGCGTGAGGCGCTCGGCCAGGAGTACGGCCTGGTGATCTGGTTCGCGACGACGCAGCCCGACCTGGTGGAGGGTATTCGTGCGCAACTCGTGGACAAGGACCGCTCTCCGCGGTGGCGACCGGCATCCCTCGCCGATCTGCCCGCCGACGTGAGCGCCCAGGCGCTGGCCTTCCAGCCTCACCCGGCACTCTGGAGCTGACCGCCGTGTTCGACAGCCCGCTCTCTGCGTCGGCGTACGACGTGCTCGCCGTCGCTCCCGGCGTGGACGACGAGACCCTGCGACGCGCCTACCGCCTGCGGCTGCGGCAGACCCATCCCGACACCGGAGGTGATGCCGCGACGTTCGTGCAGGTGCAACGGGCATGGGAGCTGGTGGGCACTCCCGAGGCGCGCGCCGCCTACGACCGCGGGCACGGGTTCGGTGGCACCGCCGCGCCGTCGTTCGGGCCCGGCGCGACATCTGGTCCGGGCGAGGCTGCGGCATCGGGCGCGCCGACGTGGCGACCGCCCACGGCATCCGCCGACACGCGCCCCCGCGCCCGCTCGTTCGGCCAGCCCGGAGGGTGGCGCCGGGAGCGCTACCTCACCCTCATGCGCGAGTGGGTCGGACGCGGGGTGGCGCTCGAGAACCCCTACGACCCGGCGCTGGTGCGCACCGCTCCCCGCGAACTGAGGCGGCTCCTGGCCGATGCGCTGGCCGAAGAGGCGACCGCGCGCATCGTCGCCGACCTCGGCATGGGATACACGGTGTGGCACGACGTGGCCGCCGATGCGCGCGAGCCCGACGCGAAGCTCGACCACATCGTGCTTGGCCCGAGCGGGCTCTACGCGGTGCTGTCGGAGGACTTCGGCGGACCGGTGCGCACGCGCAGGGGAGACCTCATCGGCGAGACCGTCACCGGTTCTCCCGTCGGCTCGCTGGTGGCGCGGGCGCGGGCGGTGGCCCGGTCGGCACGGGTGAAGTTCAGCGGCGCGATCGTCGTGCTGCCCGATGACGATGTGGCCGCCGCGATCGACGAAATCGGCAAGGTCCGGGGGATGCCGGTGGCCGTGGTGACCCGGTCGGCGCTGTCGACGGTGCTGCGGCGGGGACTCACCGGTGCGCGCGCGATCGGCGGCAATGAGCTGTTCGACGTGCGCACGCGCCTGCAGCAGACCGTCCGCTTCGTCTGACCTCGGGGCGGCGCCCGACCGCCGCTCGCCTACCGTCGCCCGCCGCCCGCCGCCCGCCGCCCGCCGCCCGCCGAAAGCAGGGGGGATTGCCGTCTGGAGGTCCGTCGACGCCACCGAAGCACAGATCGCCCTGCTTTCGGCGCGAGAGACCGTCATAGAGTCGAGCCATGGAACCGGCCACGTGGACGTTCGTCATCCTCGGCGCGGCGATCATCGCGTTCGTCAGTTCGCGGGTGCCGCTGGCCGTCGTGGCGATCGGGGTGGCCCTGTCGCTGTGGGCCACCGGGGTCCTCACCCTTCCCGAGGCGTTCGCCGGGTTCGGCGACCCCACGGTCTTGTTCATCGCGAGCCTGTTCGTCGTCAGTGAGGCACTCGACGCCACCGGTGTCACCGCGTGGCTCGGTCATCAGGTGATCACCCGCGCCGGCAGGGGGCGGGCGCGACTCACCGTCATCGTGGGGATGATGGCGGCGGCGCTGGCGGCGTTCATCAGCATCAACGGAGCCGTCGCCGCCCTGCTTCCGGTCGTCGTGGTGGTGGCGGTGCGGGCCGGGATCGTGCCGTCGAAGCTGCTCATTCCGCTCGCCTTCGCCGCCAGTGCGGGATCGCTCCTGACGCTGGCCGGCACACCGGTCAACATCGTGGTCTCCGATGCGGCCGTTGCCGCCGGCGGCCGGGCGTTCGGGTTCTTCGAGTTCGCGCTGGTCGGAGTTCCGCTGGTGGTGCTCACGGTGCTCTTCGTGGCGCTGGCCGGGGACCGGCTGCTTCCCGTGCGTACCCCGGAGCACTTCGCCGACGCGTCGCCCGACCCGCGAACCCACGCACGCGCACTCCGGGAGAGCTACGCCGTCGACCTCGACACAGCCACGCTGTTCAGCGTGAGCGAGGGGGTGCTCGAGGTGCTCATCGCCCCCCGCTCCGCCCTGATCGGCCGGACGGTGTGTGCGGGGATGACCACCAGCGACGAGAACCTCGTGATCCTCGCGCTGCGACGGGGCGACGACGACGGCCCCAACGCGTCGCGCGGCGCGGCCGTGGCCGGATCGATGACCCTGCGCGCCGGGGATGCCGTCCTCGTGCAGGGTCCGTGGGATGCGCTCGACCGCTACGCCGCCTCCCCCGACGTGATCGCGGTCACCGCACCCCGGTCGCTGCAACGCGCCGTGCCACTGGGGCGCGGCGCCAAACGCGCCCTGGTGATCCTCGCGGTGATGGTGCTGCTGCTGGCCACCGGGCTCGTGCCGCCGGTGGTGGCGGGCCTGCTCGCCGCCGGCGCGATGGTGCTGACCGGTGTGCTCACCATCCCGCAGACCTACCGCGCCATCTCGTGGACGACGGTGATCCTGATCGCCGGCATGGTGGCGCTGTCGTCCGCGTTCATCTCCACCGGCGCTGCCGGAATGGTCTCCGACGTGGTGCTCGGATGGATCGGAGACGGATCGCCCCACCTGGCCCTGCTGGTGCTGTGCGTCATCACGATGGTGCTCGGTCAGTTCATCTCCAACGTGGCCACGGTGCTCGTGGTGGCACCGATCGCCATCGCCGTGTCGCAGGGGCTGGATGTCAGTGTGATGCCGTTCATGATGGCGTTGACGGTCGCCGGCGCGGCGGCATTCCTCACCCCCATCGCCACCCCCGTCAACCTGATGGTGATGCAGCCCGGCGGGTATCGCTTCGGGGACTACGCCCCCCTCGGGTTGCTGCTCATGGGCATCTTCCTGGCGGTGGCGGTGCTGTACGTGCCGCTCGTCTGGCCGTTCTGAGGGTCGCCTCAGCCGGCGAGGCCGAACAGCTCCAGCGGGTGCGTCCAGCGCCACCATGCGTCGGGCTCGCCGAGGTCACCGGCCAGCGCGAGCTGGGTGGTGGTCGAATCGAGCGGCCCGGTGAGGCTCAGCGATCCGACCCGCTCGTCGGCATCCCGCTGATCGGTGAGGTCGATCGACGGTTCGACGGTGGCTCGCGCCTCGTTCCACAGCAGCACGGACGCGTCGGCGGTGGTGACCACGTCGGACCGCGTCCCCCATGCCGTCGTGGCGGTGGCCACCACGGTGCCGGAGGCGAGCGTCTGCGTGCCGGTCGCCTCGTCGGCGAGCTGGTCGAGCAGGCGCTGCGTGCGGCTCGCGCGCAGCGCCTCGGTGGGCTGACCGAGCACCACGGCGTAGATCCGCACCGTCGTGTCGCCGGCTTCCACGTCTGCCGCGGCGAGGAGGTTGTAGTAGCCGAGGAGGCCACCGGTCTTGATCCCGACCACGCCGTCCGCGCCCAGCAGCGGGTTCGTGTTCTCGATCTCGCCGACGCCGGGGATCTCGGCGTCGGTCGTGCCGACGATCTCGGCGACCACGGGGTCGGCCATCGCGAGCTGACCCAGCCGGATCAATGAGGCGGCGTCGGCGGTGTCGTCGCGGTCGATGCCGGTCGCCTCGACGAGGCGAATGCCGGCAAGGTCGTGCTCATCGAGCCAGCTGCGGGCCGCGGCGGCGAAGGCCTCGTCGGTGGGCCAATAGTCGCGGGTGATGAGGTCGACGTAGTTTCCGGCCGACGCCAGCAGCACGCCCTGCAGTTGCTGGTACAGGGTGAGGGTGCCGCCCACGGGCACGTTCAGTGCCGACTCGCCGCGACCGGCGGTGGCCCAGTAGTCGACGCGGTCGCTGTAGGTGATCTCGCGTTCCGGCCCCTGCTCGCCCGGCTCCAGCGGCTCTCGATCCAGCACCATGAGCACCGCGACCAGCTTCGTGATGCTCGCCATCGGCACGGCATCCGTGGACGAGGCGGCGACCGCGTCGATGCCCTCGATCCCTGCCGCGGCAACTCCCTCCTCGGGCCAGGTGAGGGCGGATGCCGGTGCCGTCGGGGCGGGCACGTCGGTGCGTGCGACGGTCGGCGTCAGACCGTCGGTCGGCCAGAGCTGCGTGGCCGCGGTGTAGCCGCCCAGCAGAGCGAGCACGGCGATGACGGTGAGCAGCGGGCCGAGGCGCGGTTTCCGTCGCGGCACCAGGTCGGGAAGCACGGGGACGTACGGCCGCGACGCGGCGGCGAGGTCGGGCGGCGCGGTGCGGCGACCGATCGCGTCGACATCCACCCAGGCCAGCGCGATGCGTCCGCTGGCGGTGGGAATCTCCGGCTCCGCCTCGGCCTGCGCACGTTCGCGCAGGGCGCGCCGCGACGTGGGGGGAGCGTCGGGGAAACTCACCCGAACAACGTACCTCGCGCCGAGCGGACTATACTCATCGGCACAACCACGGGAGTCCGGTGAGCCGGGCTGAGAGGAAGCGATCCACGCTTCGACCGTCGAACCTGATCCGGATCATGCCGGCGCAGGGAGGAGAGAGAAATGCACGCGTCTGCGTCTACGTCCACCGTTCGTCCCGTCACGGGAAACCGCTTCGGATGGCGCGTCGTCGACATCGTCGTCGCCAGCGTCCTCGGTGTCGCGATCGGCCTGGTGTTCTGGGCCTGGAACACGGTCGGCTACGCCTGGTTCACCGCGATGGACGGGCTCACCCCGGGCCTGGGCGGGCTCGCGGCCGGCATCTGGCTGCTCGGCGGCGTGGTCGGTGGTCTCGTCATCCGCAAGCCCGGAGCGGCGCTGCTGGTCGAGGTCGTCGCCGCGATCGTCTCGATGCTGATCGGCAACGTGTGGGGTGTCTCCACGCTGCTGTCGGGTCTCGTGCAGGGGCTGGGTGCCGAGCTGATCTTCCTGCTCTTCTTCTACCGCCGGTTCACGCTGCCCGTCGCGGTGCTGGCCGGTGTGGGCGCGGCCCTCGGTGCGTGGGTGTTCGAGCTGTTCTACGGCAGCTCGCCCAACATCGTGAAGACCCTCGAATTCAACCTGATCTATCTCGGCTCGCTCATCGTGTCGGGTGCGGTGCTGGCCGGCGTCGTCGGCTGGCTCCTGGTGCGGGCCCTGGCGAAGACGGGGGCGCTCAGCCGGTTCGCCGCCGGCCGCGAAGCACGCGCCGAGGTCTGACGTGACCGGCCCCGCACGGCTGGAGATCCGCGACTGGGGGTGGCGCTACGCCGGCCGCCGCGCCGCCGCCGTCAGCGATGTGACCGTCACGATCGAGCCGGGTGAGCGGGTGCTGCTGCTCGGGGCGTCGGGAGCGGGCAAGTCGACCCTGCTCGCCGGCATCGCCGGGCTCCTCGGCGGTGCCGACGAGGGCGACATGACCGGAACCATCACGCTCGGTGGCGACCCGCCCGAGACCCAGCGTGGACGCGTGGGGCTCGTGCTGCAAGACCCGGATGCCGGGGTGGTGCTCTCGCGGGTGGGTGACGACGTCGCGTTCGGTTGCGAGAACCTCGGCGTCCCCGCCGACGAGATCCCGGGTCGGGTCGCCGAGGCGCTCGACGCGGTCGGCCTCGACATTCCCCTCGACCGGGCCACCGCCCACCTGTCGGGCGGCCAGAAGCAGCGCCTGGCGATCGCGGGCGTGCTGGCGATGCGCCCCGGCATCCTGCTGCTGGACGAACCGACCGCCAACCTCGACCCGGCGGGCGTGCGGGAGGTGCGCGAGAGCATCGAACGAGCGGTCGCCCGCACGGGTGCGACGCTGATCGTGATCGAGCACCGCACCGAGGTCTGGGTCGACCTGATGACGCGGGTCGTCGTGCTCAGCGCCGACGGCGGGGTGCTCGCCGACGGTGCCCCGGACGTCGTGTTCGCCGCGAAGGGGTCGGCGCTGGCGGATGCCGGCGTGTGGGTGCCCGCACTGGCGCTCGACCTGCCGGTGCTCCCGGCTGTCGACGGCGGCGCGGGTGCGGGTGGCGCGGATGCCGGGCCGGTGCTGCGCACGCGGCGGCTCGCCGTGTCGCGCGATGGCCGGCGCGCGGTGCACGGCGGACTCGACCTGCAAGTGCCGCGTGCGGCAGCCACCGTGATCACCGGACCCAACGGAGCAGGCAAGTCGACCCTGGCACTCACCCTCGCGGGCCTGCTTCCCGAGCTGTCGGGCGAGGTGGAGGCGGCTGCAGAGATGGCGGGGCGGCGGGGAAGGCGGCCCTCGCGGTGGACCTCCCGCGAGCTGCTTCCCCGCATCGGCATGGTGTTCCAGGACCCGGAGCACCAGTTCCTCACCCAGACGGTTCGGGACGAGCTCGCTGTTGGTCCGCGGGCGGCGGGCAAGAGTGAGTCCGCCGTGAATGAGATCGTCGACGGGCTGCTGGATCGACTGCAGCTGTCGGCGCTGGCCGGGGCGAACCCCTTCACCCTCTCGGGCGGGCAGAAAAGGAGGCTGTCGGTGGCGACGGCCCTCGCGACCGGGCCCGCCGTCATCGTGCTCGACGAGCCGACGTTCGGGCAGGACCGCCTCGGGTGGATCTCGCTCGTCCGGCTCCTGCAGGACGAGATCGGCCGGGGAACATCGGTGGTCGCGGTCACCCACGACGCCGAGGTCGCCCGTCACCTCGGCGGATGCCGGTGGGAGCTCGGCGCGGAGGGATCCGCGGCGGGCGCCGCCGGCGAGGTCGCGGCATGACCGCGGTGACGGCGCGCCCCACCGACCTCCGGGCTCCCGCAGCGTGGCTCGACGGCGTCAACCCGGTGACGAAGGTGGTGCTGGCCCTCGTGCTATCGCTGCCGCTGCTGGCATCCATCGATCCGCTCAGCGCCGCCGTGGCGATCGGCCTGCAGGTCGCGTGCCTGCCCGTGACCGGGCTGGGACTGCGAACGGTGCTGGTGCGGTTGCTGCCGGTGCTGCTGCTCACGCCGGTCGCAGGTGTCAGCATGCTGCTGTACGCCGAGCCCGGCGGGCGCGTGTATTGGAGCTTCTGGTACGCCACGATCAGCGACGACTCGATCGCGCTGGCGATCGCGGTGGGCCTGCGCGTGCTGGCCCTGGCGCTGCCGACCATCCTGCTGTTCGGGCGCACCGATCCCACCGACCTGGCTGCCGCGCTGGCCCAGATCGCCCGCCTTCCCTCGCGATTCGTGCTCGGAGTGCTCGCCGGCACTCGCACGCTCGGCCTCTTCCTCGACGACTGGCGTTCGATGTCGTTGGCCCGTCGCGCGCGCGGGGTCGGCGACCGCGGGGCGATCCGCCGGTTCTTCTCGATGTCGTTCGTGCTGTTGGTGTTCGCCGTGCGCCGCGGGTCGAAGCTCGCCGTCGCCATGGAGGCGCGCGGTTTCGGTGCCGGCGTCGAGCGCACGTGGGCGAAACGCTCGATCCTCTCAAGGCGGGATGCCGTGGCTCTCGCCGGCGGCGTCGCGATCGTTTCGGTGGCGCTGGCGGTGGCCGTGGCCGCCGGCACCTTCCGCTTCGTCTGGTCCTGACCGCGCCCCGGCCGGGTCGCTCTTGCGCCCGTGCCGGGTCGCTCTTGTGCCCGTGCGCGCCTGTTTTCTGCCCGCGCGCCACAGATTCCCGGCGCAAGGCCAGGAACATGGCGCGCACGCGCGGAACGCGGTGGCGCGCGCGGGGGGATGCGATGGCGCGCCGAGCGAACGGCTAAGTCGCGTTCCAGAGGGCGCGGTAGTAGGCCAGGCGCTCGTGGTCGGGGGCGATGCCGTAGGCGTCGATGAGCGCGTCCGCCCAGCCGGGCCCGTAGTTCCACTCGGTGCTCATGGCCGCCACGGCGATGTCGGCCCAGCGGTCCGCGACGCCGAGCGCACCCAGGTCGACGTGGGCGAGCCATCGGCCGTCATCGGCGACCAGGGTGTTGGGGCAGCACGCGTCGCCGTGGCAGACCACGAGCGCATCGACCTCCGGCGGATCGAGGAGGTCGGCGGGAAGACGGATGCCGCGGCGTTCGGCGGCGGCGATGCGCGCGCAAACGGTCCAGTCGAAGGGACACTCGGCCACCGGCAGGGAATCGTGCAGGGCGCGCAGCCCCTCGCCGACGGCGCGCACCGCCGCCGCGGGATCGGCAAGCCAGCGCGGGTCGACCGCCGACAGGCCGGGAACGGCGGCCGTGACCAGCCACTCCGTCTCGTCGTCGGCACCGACATCGAGCACCTCGGGTACCCGGATGTCGCGGCCCGCCCACCGCAGGCGCTCGGCCTCGGCCGCCATCGTCGTCTCGGGATTGTGGGGCCCGAACTTGATGAAGCGGTCATCATCGGTGCGGAAGGTGAGTCCGCCATAGCCGTTGCGCCAGACGGGTGTCAGCGCTGCGCCACCGGCCAGGGCGGCCACCCTTTCCGGGATCATGACCGCTTCTGCCGGGATGGACATGGCATCCATCATGCCCCGGGCAGGCGCTGAGACTGAGTGCCGCGTATGGTGGTATGCAATACCGCGAAACGTTCGAAGGAGAACGCATGGACATTGCCGGAGCGTCTGCGCTGGTGCCCGGTGGCGCGAGCGGCCTCGGCCTCGCCACCGCCCGTCGGCTCGCGGCCGCGGGGGCACACGTGGTGGTCCTCGACCTGGCATCCTCGCGCGGAGCCGAGGTGGCCGCCGAGATCGGAGGGACCTTCGTCGCCGCCGATGTGACCGATCCCGTCGAGGTCGCCGCCGCCGTCGACACGGCCGCCGCCGCGGGGACGCTGCGCGTGGTCGTCAACTGTGCCGGCATCGCGCCGCCCGCCAAAGTGCTCGACCGCGAGGGAAACCCGACGCCGCTGGCCGACTTCGAACGCATCGTGCGCGTGAACCTCATCGGCACCTACAACGTGGTGGCGCAGTCCGCGGCGGCGATGGCGCGAACCGAGCCGACGTCATCGGGCGATCGCGGCGTGATCGTCGACACGGCATCCGTCGCGGCGTTCGACGGCCAGATCGGGCAGCCGGCCTACGCCGCCAGCAAGGGCGGCGTGCACGCGATGACGCTGCCGATCGCGCGCGAGCTCGCCAGATACGGCATCCGGGTGTGCACGATCGCGCCCGGGATCATGGAGACGCCGATGCTCGCGGGGCTTCCGCAGGCCGCACAGGACTCGCTCGGTCAGCAGGTGCCCTACCCGCAGCGGCTCGGGCGACCCGATGAGTACGCCGCGCTCGTGATGAGCATCGTCGACAACGGCTACCTCAACGGCGAGACCATCCGCCTCGACGGCGCGATCCGGATGGCCCCGAAGTGACCGGCGAGAAGGGACACCCGATGACCGATTCGATCCTGTACACCCGCGACGGGGCGCTCGCGCGACTGACGTTCAACCGTCCCGCGTCGCTGAACGCGATGGACTTCGAGATGGGCGCGCGCTGGCGCGACCTCGCCCACGAACTCACCGCGGACGACACCGTCGGCGCGATCGTCATCGACGCCAACGGGCCCGCCTTCTGTGCCGGCGGCGACGTGGTGGCGATGGCCTCCGTGGCGCGCTCGGGCGAGGAGATCACCGCGGCGGCGGGGGTGATCCACGACGGCATCCGCACGTTCGTCGAGTCCGGCATCCCGATCGTCGCCGCCGTGCAGGGGGCGGTCGCCGGCGGCGGACTCGGGCTGATGCTGACGGCCGACTACATCGTGGCGTCACCGGAGGCGACCTTTGTGAGCAAGTACGCGAACATCGGGCTCACACCCGACCTGGGAGTCTCGACACTCCTGGTGGCCGCCTTGGGTCAGCGTCGAGCCCTGCAGCTGCTGTTGACGGACACCACGCTCTCCGCCCGCGGCGCCCGGGATTGGGGCCTGGTCAGCGACCTCGACGACGACCCGAAAGAGGCGGCCACCGATGTCGCCCGCCACTGGCTGCACGGGGCGACCGCCGCCTTCGGCCAGGCCAAGCGGCTCGTGCGCACGGCGCCCTTCCGCAGCTTCGCCGACAACCTCGACGACGAAGCCCGCACGATCGGTGCCGCGTTCGACAGTCCGGAGGCACAGCGGCGGATCGCCGCGTTCGCCGCCGCATCCCGTTCCCGCACCCCCCGATAGCCCCTCCATGTCCCGCATTCGGTCGCATTCGCTCCCTGAGACCAGCACATTCTGGGACATGGTGCGCCGGGAAGGGGACATGGGGGAGAAGAGAAAGGCACCTCGGAAATGAGTGACACAACGCTGGCAGGCAAGACGATCCTGATGTCGGGTGGCAGTCGCGGCATCGGGCTGGCGATCGCCCTGCGTGCCGCGCGCGACGGCGCGAACATCGCCCTGCTCGCCAAGACCGACACGCCCCACCCCAAGCTCGAAGGCACCGTGCATTCGGCCGCCGAGCAGATCCGTGCCGCCGGCGGGCAGGCCCTGCCGATCGTCGGCGACGTGCGCAACGACGACGACATCACCGAGGCCGTGCTCAAGACGCAGGGCGAGTTCGGCGGTATCGACATCGTCGTCAACAACGCGTCGGTGATCGATCTGTCGGGGTCACTGGATCTGTCCGCCAAGAAATACGACCTGATGCAAGACGTGAACGTGCGCGGGACGTTCATGCTGTCGCGGGCGGCGCTGCCCATGCTCAAGGATGCCGACAACCCCCACATCCTGTCGCTGTCTCCACCGCTGAACACCACGCCGCGGTGGCTCGGCGCCCACACCGGCTACTCGATGGCCAAGTTCGGCATGACGATGGCGACCCTCGGGATCGCGGCCGAGTTCGCCGACGCTGGCATCGCGGCCAACACCCTGTGGCCCGAGACGACGATCGCGACCGCCGCTGTGCAGTTCGCCCTCGGCGGCGACCGAATGATGAAGGTCAGCCGCACGCCGGAGATCTATGCGGATGCCGCCCACGCCGTGCTCGTGCGGCCCTCGCGGGAGCGCACCGGGCAGACCCTGATCGTGGAGAACGTGCTGCGGGATGCCGGTGTCACCGACTTCTCCGGCTACGCCGCCACCCCCGGCACCCCCGACTCGGACCTGTTCCCCGACATCTTCCTCTGAGGGGCGCGTCGGGGCGTTTCGTCTCGCTGCGCTCGCTCAACGACCGGGGGCGGGGCGGGCGCGTCGGGGCGTTTCGTCTCGCTGCGCTCGCTCAACGACCGGGGGCGGGGCGGGCGAACCGCTCAGGCCAGGCCGAGCTCGACGAGCGCATTGCGCACACCGTCGTCGAGCACGCCGGTGGTGACGCGGTCGGCGAGCTCCTTCAACTGCGGGTCGGCACCGGCCATCGCGACCGACGTGCCGCACACCTCGAACATCTCGACGTCGTTCCAGCTGTCGCCGATGCCGACGGCATCCTTCGCGTCGAGCCCGAGGATGTCGAGGACCTCGACGATCGCCGCACCTTTGTTGGTGCCCTGCAGCGAGATCTCGCCGTTGGAGCCGCCGGGGAGCGGCATACTCCCGGGGATGACGTGGAAGCGCTCGCCGAGGTCGCGCTGAGCGCGGTCGACGCTGTCGGAGTGGGCGCTGACGAAAACTGCCTTCGCGATGGCGTCGAGGTCGGCGTCCGCGACGGGCGTGTAACGGGCGGAGGCTTCGCTCAGCACGGCGTCGAGCAGGTCGAGCCCGTCGTCGTCGACGCCGAGGTGCTTGAGGTCTTCGGCCCGACGCTCCGCGCGTTGGCGCAGGAAGTCGGCCATCATGGCGAGCACGCCGGGGCTCGCGTACACCTCGGTGTCGGCCTGGAGGAAGAAGTGGATGCCGGCGCTGTCGAAGTAGGCGATGAGCCGCTCGACGTCGGCACGCGGCATGGTGTGCGCGAACAGCAGGTCGTCGCCGCGCGTGGCGAAAGCGCCGCCGTTGGTGATGGCCCCGTCGAATCCGATGGCCCTCACGTCGGGGTGGATGTCGCCCTCGGAACGCCCGGTGCACAGGTACACCAGGTGCCCGTGGGCACGCGCGCTGCGGATGGCCGACACGGTGGAGGGGGCGATGACCGATCCGTGTTCGAGGATCGTCCCGTCGACGTCGATGAACACGATGCGGGGCGAAGAATCCGTGGGGGTCACGGCATCCATCCTTTCAAACCTGTGTGAACGACGGCTGGGCGCGGGCGGTGCCGACCGGTTGCGCCGCCGAAAGCAGGGCGAACAGGCGTCGGCGGTCGAGATCGGCGGTGATCGCGCGGTTTGCCCCTGCTTTCGGCGGCTAACGTGTCGGCATGACCGATCTCGCTGCCGCCCTCCGCGCGGGTCCGCTGGTGCTCGACGGGGGCCTGGGCACCCTGCTCGAAGCCCGCGGCCACGACCTCGGTTCGGCGCTGTGGTCGGCGCGGCTGCTGAGGGACGATCCCGACGCGGTGCGCCGCGCGCACTCCGAGTTCGTGGATGCCGGTGCCGACGTGGTCATCACGTCGTCGTATCAACTCGCCTACGGGGGAGCCATCGACGACACGGACGTCACCCCGCTCCTGGCTCGCAGCGTCAGCCTTGCTCGCGAGGCCGGTGACGTGTTCGTGGCGGCCTCGGTCGGTCCGTTCGGCGCGGCCCGCGCCGACGGCAGCGAGTATCGGGGCGACTACGGGCTGGATGCCGGTGCCCTCGCACGCTGGCACCGGCGGCGCCTGCAGGTGCTGGCGGCGGCCGAGCCTGACGTGCTGGCGATCGAGACCATCCCCTGCATCGAGGAGGTCGAGGCGCTGGTGACGGAGCTCGACGCTCTCGATGTGCCTGCCTGGATCAGCCTGTCGGCCGCCAGCACCGAGCTGGGCGGCGGCATGCTCGCCGAGGCGTTGCGGATCGCGGCCGAATCTCCCCGCGTGCTCGCGGTGGGGGTCAATTGCTGTCCGCCCGAGCGGGTGTTCGGCGCGCTGCAGCTGGCGCCGGAGGGCGTGGACTTCGTCGCCTACCCGAACAGCGGGGAGAAATGGGATGCCGATGCGCGCCGCTGGCGGGGGACGCCCGGCATCCCGACCGAGAGTGCGCACGAGTGGATCGCGGCCGGTGCGCGTCTGGTCGGCGGATGCTGCCGGACGACACCCGGCGATATCGCCCACCTCTCCGCTTCGGTGCATCACCGCTGACGCGCGGTCAGATCAGTCCGTTGCGGACGAAGGCGTTGTGGATGCCGTCGTCGTCGATGGCCGTGGTGACCTGGTCGGCGAGGGCCTGCACCCCGGGATCGGCGTTTCCCATCGCGATCGAGGTGCCGCAGACCTCGAACATCTCCACGTCGTTCCAGTTGTCGCCGATGCCGATCGCATCGGCCGGGTCGATCCCCAGGCGATCGAGCACACGGAGGATCGTCGCACCCTTGTTGACACCCGCGGCCGAGACCTCGCCGGAGCTGCCGACGGGGAGGGGGATGGTGCCGCCGACGACGGCGAAGGGGCCATCGAGCTCGGCCACGACGGCCCCCACCACGTCGGGGTCGTCGCTGAGGATCACTGCCTTGACGGCGTCGCCCGCGACGAACAGGTGGTCGGGGTCGAAGACCTTCATGCCGACACTGAAGAACTCCTCGGGCTCCTCGCCGGCGCCGAGCAGCGCCTGACGCTCGGCGTGTGCGCGGCGGTCCCGCTCGACGTACCGCTGCATGAGGGCGGGAAGCTCGGGGCTGGCGAACATCCGGTCGTAGGTCTGGAAGTACCAGTGCACGCCGTGCGCGCGGAACCGCTCCTCGAGGTGGGCGACGGCCTCGGGGGTGAGGAGCTCGGCGACCACGACCTCGTCGCCGATGCTTCCGAAGCCGCCGCCGTTGGTCACCGCGCCGTCGAAGCCGATGTCGAGGATCGGGCCGACGAGCTCCTTCATGCCGCGACCGGTGCTGAGGAAGACGAGGTGTCCGTTCTCGCGTGCGGTGCGCACGGCATCCACCGCCGACGGGGGCAGGTAGCGGCCGTCCTGCATGAGGGTGCCGTCGACGTCGAGGAAGATCGCGCGGCGGCGCAAGGGAGTGCTCATGAAGGGTTCACGGTCCAGATCGGGTGAGTTCAGGGGGCGCGTCGTGCGTTCATGGCGGCGTCCAACCCGCACGACGCGCCCCCTGAAGAGGGAGTGGCCTGGAGTCAGGCCTGAGTCAGGCCTGCAAGGAGGCGCCGTTGGTGCGGATGACCTCGGCGTACCAGTCGAACGACTTCTTCTTGTAGCGATCGAGGGTGCCCGAGCCATCGTCGTCCCGGTCGACGTAGATGAAGCCGTAGCGTTTGCTCAGCTGCGCGGTGGAGGCGCTGACGATGTCGATGCAGCCCCACGTGGTGTAGCCGAGCACGTCGACGCCGTCTTTCAGCGCCTCACCGACCTGCACGAGGTGGTCGTTCAGGTAGGCGATACGGTAGTCGTCGATCACGGTCTTCACGCCGTCGACCTCGACGAGCTGGTCCTTCGCACCCAGGCCGTTCTCGACGATGAACAGAGGCTTCTGCCAGCGGTCCCAGAATTGGTTCAGCACGAGGCGCAGGCCGATCGGGTCGATCTGCCATCCCCACTCGCTGGCCTCGAGGGTCGGGTTCGGGACCCCGCCCATGATGTTGCCCTCGCCGGTCGCCTTCTTTGCCGGGTCGGCCGTGGCCGCCACCGACATGTAGTAGCTGAACGACACGAAGTCGACCGTGTTCGTGAGGTCGTCGCGGTCTTCGTCGGTGATCTCCAGCTCGATGCCCTTCTCCGCGAGGGTGCGCAGGAAGTACCCGGGGTAGGCGCCGCGGGTGTGGACGTCTCCGTAGACGAGGTTGGAGTGGTCGAACTCCATCACCTCGAGCGCGTCGGCGGGCGAGGGCGACAGCGGGTAGACCGGCATCGACAGCACCATGCAGCCGATCTGCGCGTTGGGCGCGATCTCGCGGGCGAGGCGGGTGGCCCGGGCGGATGCCACGAGCTCGTGGTGCATGGCCTGGTACAGCTGCTGCTCGGACAGCTGGTCCTTCGGGGTGTTGATGCCGCCCGACATGAAGGGGGCGTGCAGGAGCGAGTTGATCTCGTTGAAGGTGAGCCAGTACGTCACGCGCGAGCCGTAGCGCTCGAACAGCGTGCGAGCGTAGCGCTCGTAGAACCCGATCAGCCGGCGGTCGGTCCACCCGTCGTAGGCCTCGGCGAGGTGCAGCGGGGTCTCGTAGTGCGAGATGGTCACCAGCGGCTCGATGCCGTGCTTCTCCAGCTCGTCGAGCACGCGGTCGTAGAAGGCGAGGCCCTCCTCGTTGGGCTGCTCCTCGTCGCCGTTCGGGAAGATCCGGCTCCACGCGATCGAGAAGCGGTAGGTCTTGAAGCCCATCTCGGCGAACAGCGCGATGTCTTCGGCGTACCGGTGGTAGTGGTCGATGCCGACGAGCTTGAGGTTGTCGGGTGTGGGCTCGGGCGTGCGGGGGCCGACGATGCCGCGGGGCATGACGTCCTGGACCGACAGGCCCTTGCCGCCCTGGTCGTAGGCGCCCTCGATCTGGTTGGCGGCGGTCGCGCCGCCCCAGAGGAAGGTGGCGGGGAACGGGGTGGTGCTCATGGTGCGTCCTTCTGTTTCTCGTGGAGGAAGGGGGGCCGGGGCGCGGGCGGTGCCGCGCCCCGGCGGGTCACGCTGCGGGGGGCGTCAGCGTGCGGTGGTGAGGGCGTCGACCGACACCGCGGTGAACAGCGGCTCGCCGTGGGCCGTGGGGCCGAACGACTCGCCCGCGATCGCGGGATAGAGGTCGGGGTTGGTCACCACGACCGGGGTGGTGAGGTCGTACCCGGCCCGGGCGATGGCTTCGGCGTCGAACTCGACGAGCAGGTCGCCCGCCTTCACCTGCTGGCCCGCGGTCACCTTGCTGGTGAAGTGCTGGCCGCCGAGCTTGACGGTGTCGATGCCGATGTGGATGAGCAGCTCGGCGCCGTCGGCGTGACGCAGCCCGAGAGCGTGCCCGGTGGGGAACGCGGCGACGACCGTGCCGTCGAACGGGGCGTACACCGCGCCCGAGCGGGGCGAGATCGCCACGCCGCGGCCGAGCGAGCCGTCGGCGAAGGCGGCATCGGGCACCTCGCTCAGCGGCACGACCGTGCCGTCGACCGGGGAGAGGATCTGCACGTCGTTTGCCGCTTCGGGGGCGGGCGCGGCGGCATCCTCCGCGGGCTCCTTGAACCCGACGATCGCGGTCAGCAGGAACGGCACCAGGATCGCCACGCCGAGGCCGAGCACCAGCATGATCATGTTGCCGTTGCCGAATAGGGCCGGAAGGGCCAGGCCCGACGGCACGACGAACGCCTTCGAGAACACACCGCCGAGGGCGATGATCGTGCCACCGAGGGCGCCGCCGACGATACCGAACGCGAACGGGCGCTTCAGGGGCAGGTTGATGCCGTAGATGGCGGGTTCGGTGATGCCGGCAAGGAAGCCCGACAGCGTCGCCGGAGCGGCCAGCGACTTGAGGTTCTTGTTGCGGGCGCGCACCCACACGCCGGCGACGGCTGCCGCCTGAGCGAGCACGGCGGCGAAGACCGGACCGAGGAGCAGGATCTGACCAGTGGTCTGGAACTCGAGCTGGAACAGCGGGACGAGACCCCAGTGCAGACCGAAGATCACGAACACCTGCCACAGGCCACCCATGATCGCGCCGCCGAGCCACGGAGCGTTCTCGAACACCCAGCCGATGCCGCCACCGAGGGCGCGGCCGACGACATCGGAGATCGGGCCGACGACGACGAACACCAGCGGAACGGCGATCAGCACCACGATCATCGGGGTGACGAAGCGGCGGATCGCTCCGGGGAGCTTCGCGTAGAGGAACTTCTCGGCGTGGCTCTGCAGCCACACGATCACGATGATCGGGATCACGCTCGACACGTAGCTGACCATCGTGAAGGGGATGCCGAAGAAGGTGAGGTCGGGCTGGCCGACCAGGCCGGTGATCGACGGGTAGACGAGCGCTCCGGCGATGGCGAGCGAAGTCCATTCGTTCGCCTTGAAGTAGCGCGCCGAGGTGATCGCGAGCGCCATCGGCAGGAAGTTGATGAAGGCGTCCGACAGGGCGTTGAGCACGATGTAGGTGCTCGTCTCGGTGCTGATCCAGCCGAACGTCACCGCCGCGGCGAGGAACGCCTTCAGCAGGCCGGTGCCGGCCAGGGCCCACAGTGCGGGGGTGAAGATCGCGGAGATCATCGAGATGAAGCGGTTGAAGAGGTTGCCCTGGGGTCCCGCCTCGGTGTTCGAGCCGTCGCCGCCGGCGCCGAACTTCGAGATCTTGCCGATCTCGGCGAACACCTCGGGAACATCGTTGCCGATGACCACCTGGTACTGACCGCCGGCCTGCGCGGTGGTGATGACCCCGGGAACCGCCTTGATGGCCGCTCCGTTCGCCTTCGACTCGTCCTTGAGGACGAAGCGCAGTCGGGTTGCGCAATGCACCAGCGACTGCACATTCTCTTCGCCGCCCACTCCGGCAAGCACGCCGGCTGCGGTCTTCGCGTAATCCGCCATTGGGATCCGCCATCCTTTCGCCGCTCCACTGCGGCTGTTGATCGGTGTTCGGGTTCTCGCGTGCTCTCTCGGCCGTTTCCGGGCAACAAAAAAACCTGAACTCGTTCACCACCGTTTCGGTGATGTGAGTTCAGGTTTCGCCCGCTGCGCGGTAACGATCCGGAAGATCTCGGCAGGGCCAGAGCCCTACGGCGATTACGGTACCACTGTTTCGGGGGGTGCGCCAGACGTATCGGGGGTGCCGGGAGCGACCTGCGATTTCAGGCGCTCGACGTGCACGATGACGTACAGCAGTTCCTCGTCGGTGAGCTCGGAGCCGGTCGCACCGTGCACGTACGACTTCACCTGCTGGGCGATCCCGTACGAGACCGGATAGCTGTGCTTGGCGAACTCGAAGAACGACGAGTCTCCGCTGGAGAGCATCGTGCGGTTGACCAGGCGCTGCAGGAGGAACTGGATGTGCAGGATGAAGCGGGCGTAGTCGGGGCTGGCGGTGTCGAGCTTGACCCCGAAGGCCTGCTCGACCACCTCGACCACGTGCTGCACGCGGCGGAAGAGCAGGGCCGCGGTGCCGTTGGGCTCGTCTCGCGTGGCGTTGAGCACGTGCATCGTGAGGAACACCGCCTCCTCGGGCGGCAGGTCGCGCTCCAGCGATGCGGCGATCGAGTCGGCCATCTCCTGGGCCGCGTCGAACTCCTGCGGGTGGAGCACGCGCAGCTCGGGCATCGAGGTCGAGGGGATCCGGAGGCCCTGGTCGAGTCGCTCGATCACGTAGTTGATGTGGTCGATGACGGCGACCGTGAAGTGCCGCCCGAGGGTACGGCCGAGGCGTCGCTCGCCGGCATCCACCGCTCGGGTCACCGCTTCGACGATCGGGTACGGGACGTCGGTGAGCAGCCGCCGCTCACGGTCGCCCTGGGCGCCGGAGTCGAGGATGAAGGTCTTCTCCACCTTCGCAGGATCGATGACGTCGTCCGGTTTCAGCTGGAAGCCGAGGCCGCGGCCCATCAGCACGCGCTCCCGGCCCGACTCGTCGATGGCGATGACGACGTTGTTGTTGAGCACTTTGTGGACGGGGACGGCATGCCCCGCGGCCGCACGCACGGCAGGCGTGGGTCGGGCGTCGTCGCCGGGCGTGCTCATGCGGAGAAGTCTAGGAGGTCGATGCGCCTGAATCGATGCTCTGCTCCTCGCGCAGGCGCGTCTCCAGATGCGCCGCGCCGGTGCGGGCGCTGGTCAACTGCTTCAGGAGTGCGCGTCGGGCGGCAGAGCGGTGCCCGCCCACGGAGGCCGGAAGCAGCAGGACGACGCCGTAGAGCGTGGCGGCGAGCACCGGGCCGATGACAGCGAGCCACAGGGCCGTGAACTGTGCGGCCGTGCCCTGAGGCGCGTCTCGGATGAGGAGGGTGGAGAGATACGCGGCAGCGACCAGTGGCGTCACCGCTCCGGCCAGCAGGAGCGCGCCGGAGATCCATCCCAGCACCGTCGGGCGTCGGCCGTCGGGGCCGGCCACGCTGAAGAAGCCGGTGGGCGCCGCGACGAGCGATGCGGCGACGGCGGAGCAGAAGGCCGAGAATCCGAACACGACCAACGCGACGAACACGACAGTCGCGGCGGAGTCCGGCGGCCACTCGGCCGCCGCAAGCGAGATCGCACAGACGCAGATCAGCACGACCACCAGCAGGGAGGGCACACCGTAGCGGACGAAGCGGTAAGTAGCCGGGTCGACCTGCGGCCGGCCATCGGTCAACTCGGCGATCTCCCGCTCCAGCCGGGCGACCTGTTCGCGAGCGGCCGTCAGCCGCGCCGGCAGGGGAAGCAGTTGGAAGCGTCCGGCCGACATCCCCGCGACCACGCCCAGGGGCGCGACGAGGAAGATCCCGCTCACAGCACCGAATTGCTCCGACACCAGAGGATTCTCCGGGCGCAGATCTGTCAGGCGCGCCATCGTCACGAGGGCGCACACGGCCCACACCGTCAAGGCCGTCGCGACCGCCGTCGCCGAGAGCGCGAACACGGGAACCGGGGAGGCGAAGCCGGCGCGCTCTTGGATCGGTGCCGCGCAGATCGCCGCGAGGGCGAACGCCGCGGTGACCAACACCGGGGCGGACCAGTCGATATGGGCGCTCGAGGACAGCGTCCACCGCGCGACCACGTCGAGCGCTCCCTCGATGCCCGGCGCCCGCTCAGCGACCATCCCGCTGATGCCGAAGATCGCGAAGAGCACCAGCGTCGAGGGCACGAGCCAGAGGGCGATGCCGACCTGCCAGTCTTCGCCGATCGCTGACGCGCGTGACTGTTCAGATCCGGCGGGCACGGTCCGAGTCTATGGAGGGGGTCCGACTCGTCCACACACAGCTTCCGGGCAGTCGGCTGTCGATACCCTGGTGACCATGGACGACTCCACTCCCGTGCGCACCACCGGCCCCCGTCAGGTGCGCCCGCGCACTGAGGGGTGGACCCAGCAGAAGGATGCCGACGGGCGCCCGCTCCTGCAGTTCGCCGCGCCCAAGAAGGGCATGCCGCCCAGTCACCTGGCCGACATGACGCCCGATCAGCGGGTGGAGAAGGTGAAAGAGCTCGGGATGCCGGGCTTCCGCGCGGCGCAGCTCGAGAAGCACTACTTCCAGCACTACACGTCCGACCCCGCCCAGATGACCGACCTTCCGGCATCCGGGCGAGAGGAGTTCGTCGCCGCGATGCTGCCCCCGCTGCTGACGGAGGTGCGCCGGCTGGAGACTGACAAGGGCGACACGATCAAGTTCCTCTGGAAGCTGCACGACGGCGCACTCGTGGAGTCGGTGCTGATGCGCTACCCCGGCCGCATCACGCTGTGCGTGTCGAGCCAGGCCGGCTGCGGCATGAACTGTCCCTTCTGCGCGACCGGGCAAGCGGGGCTCACGCGCAACATGTCGGCCGCCGAGATCGTCGAGCAGATCGTGCGCGCCAACCGGCTCATCGCCGACGGCGGTTTCGGCCGCGCGCACCACGCCGGCGAGCGCGTCACCAACATCGTGTTCATGGGCATGGGGGAGCCGCTGGCCAATTACAACCGGGTGATGACGGCTCTGCGGGCGATGGTCGACCAGAAGCACGGGCTCGGCATGAGCGCCCGCGGCATCACGGTCTCGACGGTGGGACTGGTGCCCGCCATCAACAAGCTGGCCGCCGAGGACATCCCGGTGACCTTCGCTCTCTCGCTTCACGCTCCCGACGACGGCCTGCGCGACGAGATGATCCCGATCAACTCGCGCTGGAAGGTCGATGAGGCACTGGATGCCGCGCGCGGCTACTTCGAGAAGACCGGCCGCCGGGTGTCGATCGAGTACGCGCTCATCAAGGACATGAACGACCACGCCTGGCGTGCCGACCTCCTGGCCGACAAGCTCAACCAGCGAGGACGCGGCTGGGTGCACGTCAACCCCATCCCGCTGAACCCCACGCCGGGGTCGGTGTGGACGGCATCCGAGGTTCCCGTGCAGCGCGAGTTCGTGCGGCGGCTCAACGATGCCGGCATCCCGACGACCCTCCGCGACACCCGCGGAAAGGAAATCGACGGCGCCTGCGGTCAGCTGGTGGCCACCGAAGACGACCGCGCTGCCGCCACCCGCGCCTGAAGCCGCGAACTCGCCGCCCGAGACTGCATCTCAGCGCCGAGACCGCGGTCGGTCACCGCTGTCTCGGCGCCTGGGTGCAGTCTCGCGGGACTAGCGTGGAGGGATGGTCAACTATCGCTATCTCGGCAACAGCGGGTTCAAAGTCTCGGAGATCACCTACGGCAACTGGGTGACCCACGCCTCGCAGGTGGAGAACGACGCGGCGATCGCCACGGTGCACAAGGCGCTCGACCTCGGGATCACCTCTTTCGACACCGCCGACGCCTACGCCAACACCGCCGCCGAGGTCGTGCTCGGCGAGGCGCTGAAGGGGCTGCATCGCCCCGATTTCGAGGTCTTCACGAAGGTCTATTGGCCCACGGGCCGCAAGGGCCCCAACGATCAGGGCCTCTCACGCAAGCACATCCTCGACAGCATCCACGGTTCGCTGAGCCGGCTCGGCGTCGACTACGTCGACCTGTACCAGGCTCACCGCTACGACTACGAGACCCCGCTCGAGGAGACGATGCAGGCGTTCGCCGACATCGTGCGACAGGGCAAGGCGCTCTACATCGGCGTGAGCGAGTGGACGGCTGAGCAGCTTCGCGAGGGTCACGCGCTGGCGAAGGAGCTGAAGTTCCAGCTCGTGTCCAACCAGCCGCAGTACTCGGCGCTGTGGCGTGTGATCGAGGGCAAGGTCGTCCCCACCTCCGAGGAGCTCGGCATCTCGCAGATCGTCTGGTCGCCGATGGCGCAGGGCGTGCTGTCGGGCAAGTACCTGCCCGGTCAGCCGCTGCCGGCAGGCTCGCGTGCCACCGACGAGAAGAGCGGTGCCAACTTCATCAAGCGGTTCCTCGACGACGACGTGCTCACAGCGGTGCAGAAGCTGGTGCCCGTCGCGCAGGAGGCGGGACTCACGATGCCGCAGTTGGCGATCGCGTGGGTGCTGCAGAACCCCAATGTATCGGCGGCGCTGGTGGGAGCATCGCGCCCCGAGCAGCTCGAAGACTCGGTGAAGGCGTCGGGCGTCGTGCTCGACGAGGCGACGATGTCGGCGATCGACGAGGCGCTCGCGCCGGTGGCGGTCACCGACGTCGAGCAGACCTACACGGTCTCGCCGCAGACCCGTCCGTCCTGACCTCCCGAAGCGAGCGCGCGTGGCGACGGTGAGCGCCGGCATCCTGCTCTACCGCCTCGACGAGGCGGGCGGGATGTCGGTGTTCGTCGTGCACATGGGTGGACCGTTCTGGGCGTCGAAGGACGAGGGCGCGTGGTCGATCCCCAAGGGGGAGGTCGACGACGAGGAGGCGATGTGGGATGCCGCGCGCCGCGAGTTCCGCGAGGAACTGGGGGTCGACGCTCCGGATGCCGAGTACGCCGAGCTCGGCACGTTCGCCTACTCCTCGGGCAAGCGGGTGGTGGTGTTCGTCGCCGACGGTGCGGAGTTCACGGCATCCGACTTCGCGTTCGGCACGTTCGAGATGGAGTGGCCGCCGCGTTCGGGCCGCCGCCGGGAGTTTCCCGAGGCCGACCGGGCCGAGTGGATGCCGGTGGCCGAGGCTCGGCCGCGCCTGGTGGTCGGGCAACGCCCGGCGCTGGACCGGCTGGTCGAGTTGCGGGACGCGGCTCGCTGACTCGCCGAGCACCGCCGGCGACACAGCGCCACCCTGGCGGATGTCGGCGGCCGGGAGCACACTGGCGGCACGCATCACGAGAGAGGTGGCCATCATGGCTCACGGCGACATCACCCACATCGACATTCCCGTCAGCGACCTGGCGAAGGGCACCGAGTTCTACTCGGGACTTTTCGGGTGGACGTTGGCGGAGATGCCGGGATTCGAGGGCTACCCGATGTGGCAGGCCCCCAACGGCATCAGCGGCGGCGGGCTCGCCCCGCGCTCCGACGGCTTCACGCAACCGCGTTCGTATGTCGAAGTGGATTCGATCGACGACACGATCGCGAAGGCGGTCGCGGCCGGCGGCTCGGTCGCGATGGGCAAAGACAACATCACGGAGAAGAGCTGGTGGGCGGTGATCGTCGATCCCGACGGCAACCACATCGGACTGTTCGAGGGCACCACCGACGAGTAACCGGTAGCCGGGGTGCTCAGCGCTTCTTCGCGGGTGCGGCCGACACGTCGAGCTTTTCGTGCACGCCGCCCAGCGACGACCAGGCACTCTCGGTGCCTCGCGCGGCATGCTCGGAGGCGCGGACGGCGCGCTCATCCGCCCACTCGTTGAGCACGTGGCCCCGGTGGCCGCGGACGTGTTCGAGGATGACGTCGGGAAGCCCGGCCGCCCGCCGGGCGTCGCGCGCCTGGATCAGCTGCTCGAGCAGGTCGCGGTTCTTGGTGGGCGCCCCGGTGGAGGTCTTCCATCCGCGCCGGCGATGCGCATCCATCCATGAGGAATAGGTGTCGATCGCATACTTCGAGTCGGCCTGCACGACGAGCTGTTCGATGCCCGGGTGGTCTTCGATGGCCTTCAGGAGCCCCAGCAGCTCCCCGATGTTGTTCGTGCCTATCGGCAGGGCGCCCGCCGCCCAGTGCCCGTCTTCTCCGACCCACGCCCATCCGGTGGGGCCGGGGTTGCCCTTGCATGCGCCGTCGGTGGCCACGACATAGCGGGAGGGTTCGGTCACCCCTCGACGGTACTCGACCTGGGGACCGGGGATCGCACGACGTGCGTCGGGCGATCACCCGGCGGCGATCACGGTCGGATGATCGCTCTAGGGTGAAGGCGTGACCTCATCGCCCGCGCCCGCCCGTGCGGTGACGCTGGCTGCGCTGGGCGTTCGCCGGGCTCGGGGCCGCGCCGGCATCCTGATCGCGCTGGTGGTCACCGTCGCCGCCGCGGTGGCGATGGGGGCGGGACTGTGGGCAGGCGGATCGCTGGCCACCCGCGACACGATCCGCGACAGCGTCCCCGCCGTCGACACTCCGGAGGGCTGGCTGCAGGTGCAGACCCGGCCCGCCGCCGACCGCGAGGCGCAGATCGAGGCCGGCAACGCCGTGCTCGGCGAACTGCTGGGCGGCGATGCCCGCATCGACACGCTCGTGGTGGGGGAGGCGGGCACCGACTTCGAGCGCGTCGCGTGGCGCATCACCCCCGAGGCCTCGGCCCTGACACCGGAGGGGATGGAGCGCCTCGCGCGCTCCCTCCCGCTCGTGCTCGAGCGATTCCGAACGTCGGATGCCGCCGAGGCGGGCGCCGTCGTGTCGGGCGGGCTCGCCGAGGCGGTGACGGGCGTCGCCGAGTCGGCGCGGGCCACCGGAGCCATCGTGCCCGTCCCGATCATCCTGCTGGCGATGCTCGCCTGGATCGCCGTGATGCAGCTGGCACGCCTGCTCGGTGCGGCACGGGCGGGGCAGAGTCGCCTGTTGCGCGCGCGAGGCTGGGATGCGCGCCAGGCGTCCGTGTCGGCGGTGGGCGAAGCCGCGGCGGTCACGGTCGCGGGCGGCGTCGTCGGCGCCGCCGTCGCGGTGGGCGTGTTGTCGGCCAGGTGGCCGCAGACCGGACTCGACGTCCTCACCGGAGTCTGGATGCCGGTCGCCGGCGGCCTGGCGGTGTTCCTGATCACGATCGCGGCGGCTCAGGAGTCGGCCTCGCGTCACGACGGTGCCTCAGTGGGAGCGGGGCGTCTGTCCCGCGCCGGCTCCCCCGCCGTCGGGACGCTGCTGGTGCTCATCGGCGGCGCGCTGGTCTGGCAGGCGACGACCACCCGCGCGGCCGTATGGGACGCCTGGTCGACGACCGTCACGGTCCTGGCCCCCACCGTGGGGGTGGCCGCCTCCGCCGTGATCGCTCTCCTCGTCTTCGGCCCCCTCGCCCGGGGGGTCGCCCGTCTCTCGGCCCGCGGCCGGAGGCTCGCTCCTTCGTATCCGGCTCGCCAGGTGGCGCGCAGACTGACCTCGTTCTCGGTGACGGTGGTGCTGGTCGTGCTGGCCGTCGGTGGCGCGGTGCTGGCCGGCTCCTACGCCGCGACCTGGACGGCAGCCTCGACGCGCGCGGCCGACCTCGCCGCCGGGGCACCCCTGCGGGCACCGCTCGACCCCGTCACCGCGGGGACGGTCGCGGCGGCGGTCGAGGTCGCCTCAGCCGCACCGGTGTACACGCAGTCCGTGAGCGCCGGCGGCGTCGCCGCGCGACTGATCGCCATGCCCGAAGGCTCCATGATCGACGTGATGACCGACCTGCCTGGCGTGGCCGCCGGTCTGGCGACCGCGTTGTCCGGGGGGCCGCGCGGGCTCGCGTTGCCCCCCGGTGCGTCTTCGCTGGAGCTGGTGGGCGCGGTCACCGCGACCGACGACGGGGCCGCGGGCGAGGTCCGTATGACCGCCTGGCTCCTCGACGGTCACGGCACCCCGACGCCGATCGCGATGGACGTGGCCGTGCAGGGGGATCGGTTCACCGCGACCGCGACGATTCCTCCGGGCGACGGCACTGACCGGCCGACCGGCGCGGCCGCATCGTCCGAGTGGTCGCTCGTCTCGATCGATGTCGCTCGCTCTCCCGCCTTCGCCGGCGCCTCGGTGCGCCTGACCGGCATGTCGATGTCGGTCGGGGGAGCCGCGGGGACGACCGAGAACCTCGATGCCGAACCCGTGCCGAGCGCCGTGCTGGCACCCGCAGGGGGCGGGCAGTCCGCGGTGACGTCCGTGGTCGTCTACAGCGCGGCGGGTGCGCGCCCCGAACGTGCTCCCGCGGTGGTGACGACGTCGTTCGCTCATGCCCTGGGCCTGGATGTCGGTGCCGAGCTGGACCTCGGTGTCGACGGCTCCGGGCGCACCTTCTCCCTGACGGTCGCCGCGGTCGAGCCCGCGCTCCCCGGTATCGGCACGGGGGCGGGCGTGTTCGCCGACCTCGGTTCACTGGTCGTCGGCAGCGCGCCGACCGCGACCGGCGAGGGCACCGCTCCGACTCCACCGGTGGCGACGGAGATCTGGGCATCGGGTGCCACGGCCGACGAACTCGCGCGCGCCGTGAAGGCGCCCGTCGAGGCAGCCGATCGCCCCGGCCAGGGGACGGCGGGCGGGCTGGTCGCGCTGTGGAATGCGGCAGCGATGGGGGGAGCGGCTCTGGCGGGTGTGGCGCTGATCGCGCTGTCGTGGTTCGCGGCCCGTCAGCGCGTGGGAGAGGTGCAGGTGCTGCGCGCGCTCGGCGTGGCACCCCGGGCGCAGGCGCGTCTGCGCACCGGCGAGTCGGTCATCGTCGTGACGGTGGCCGTCGTGGTCGGGCTCGCCGCGGGAGTCACCCTGTCGCTGCTTCTCATCCCCGGCATGACCCGGCGCACGCTGACCGGGGCTGCGACGGCGCCCGCACTGGTCATCGATCCCGTACCGGTGGTGCTCGTGACCGGCATCCTGGTGCTCGCCCTGATCGCCGCCGCCGTCGGCGCGCGGGCTGCCGTCCTCGGGCAGGGGCGTTCCACGCGAGTCGAGGAGGCGGCCCCGTGATGGCCCTGCTGCCGCCGCACCTGCGTGCCGCCCGTGGATCGCTGCTGACGATCGCCGTCCTCGTGGGAGTGCTCGCCGCCTCAGCGGTGTTGGCGCCGCTCGCGGTGACCGGGATGCTGGATGCCTCCACGCGGTACCGGGTCGAGACGCTGAGCGCCCCCGCCCGCGACCTGGCCGTGTCGGGACCCATTCGCGCCGACTTCTCGCTGTACCAGGCGTCCGCCGACGAGGCGACGACCTGGGCCACCTGGGAGAGCGCACTGACGCAGATCCGCGACGACGCCCCCGATGAGGTGCGCCGGGTCTTCGGCGAGCCGCAATACCTGACGCGCTGGGGGATGCCGGGGGAGTTCACCGGCACGACGTATGTCGTGCTCGATCCGCACGTCGCCGACCGCATCCGCATGGTGGACGGTCGCCTGCCTGCCCCTCCCGACGACGCCGAGGAATGGATCACGGAGCTCTCGCGCGTGTGGGATCCGACGACGGGCCTCCTCAGCGGCGAGAGCGTCGACCTGCCCGCCACCGAAGTCGTGCTCTCGGCCTCCTCGGCCGCCGACGTCGGCTGGGAGATCGGTCAGACGCGCACTGTCGGATCCGAGGCGGGCTGGATCACCGACGTCCCGCTCACCCTCGTGGGCACGTTCGAGCCGGCCGACCCGACCGATCCCTACTGGCTGCGCACGTCGGGCACGGCCGGTGCCGACGTCGGTTTCAATCCGGACGGCGTTCCCTACGAGCGGGTCTCGGCGTTCGCGGCGCCCGAAGCCCTCGCCACCCTGCCCAGCGCGGGCCCCGACGCCGTGCAGACCGACATCTGGATGCCGGCCGATCCCGCCGCGGTGACCGCGGGCTCGGGGGCCTCGCTGGAGGCGAACCTCCGCGCGTTCGTGTCGCGGTCTCACCCGGTGCAGGTGGGGCAGTTCCAGATCGCGCAGCTCACGTTCCGCACCGGATCCATCGATGCGGTGGAACGGGCCAACGTGCAGAACCTGTCGCTGATCGCCGTGCTCGGCATGTTGCTGTCGGGCCCGGTGGGGGTGGCGCTGGCGGTTCTGGCGCTGGCGTGCCGGATGCTGTGGGAGACGCGACGCTCGGCGTTCCACCTCCTCGCCGCACGCGGCGCATCACCGGGACAGGTGCGGGCGCTCCTGGTCGGCGACGGCCTGCTGGCGGGTGTGCTGCCGGCCCTCGTGGGTGCGGCGGCGGGTGTGGCTGCGGTGACCGCTCTGGTACCGGGCGTGCCGGTGACCCCGGCCGTCGTCGTCGCCCCGGTCGTGCTGGGACTGCTCCCCGCCGTCGTCGGTGCGGCAACGGCATCCGGCTCGCGTGAGCGCGGGCGCCTCGACCGCCCAGGTGTGAACGGCGCGCGCCCGGCGGTGTGGCGCCTGGTGGCCGAGGTGGCGATCGTCGCGTTCGCCGCGCTGTCGACCGCGCTGCTGGTCGCGCGGGGCGCAGAGGCGACCACGGGTGGCATCGACCCCCTCGCCGTCGCCGCGCCGGTGCTGCTCTCCCTCGCGGCTTGCGTCGCGACCCTCCGGCTGTATCCGGTGCTCCTCCGCAGCGCGCTTCGCCGTGCGCGAGATCGCTCGGGCTTCGTGAGTCTGCTCGGAGCAGCCCGGGCCCTGCGCGATCCCGCGGTCGGTGCCGCCCCGGTGCTGGCCCTCGTGGTCGGCGTGTCGTTCGCGGTGGCCGGCGGCGTGCTGCTGTCGATCGTGCAGCAGGGGGCCCAGCAGACGGCGACCGTGGAGGCGGGCGCCGACCTGCAGGTGCAGGCGCTGCGCATTCCCGGCGACGCCGCGACCCGGATCGCGGACATCGACGGCGTCGCCGCGGCCGCCGGCATCGATGTCGTTCCGGCGACCGAGCTTTCGATCGACAACGTACGTTCCCGTGTGTCGCTGTACGTCGCCGACATCGCGCAGCTCACCGCCGCTCAGGAGGGCTTCCCTCCCACGGTGCCCTCCGGCATCGACCTCGGCGACGGGTCGGGCGAGCCGAGGGTGCTCACTTCCGAGGCGGTCGCGGAGCGCGGACTGCACGACCCGGAGGCCGCGGTGCAGCTCGGCATGGTCGACGCCGAGTTCGTGGGCAGCGTACCCGGGGTGGCCGCGTTCGCGAACGGGCCCATCTGGGCACTCGTCGACCGCCGCTACCTTGCGCAGATCACCGAACGGCCCGACACGACCGCGCGGGTGCTCGTGCACCTGGATGCCGGTGCCGATGTCGACGCCGTGCGTGGGGAGATCACCGAGATCGTCGGCAGTGGTGTCCGCATCGTGACCGCAGACGATGTGCAGGACCGCATCGACGCCGATCCGGCTGTTCGCGGCCTCCGGCTGGTCCTGCTGTCGGGCATCGCCGCCTCGGCCGCTCTGTCGGCGATCGCTGTGGTGATCACCCTCGTGCTGGGAGCGCGTGCCCGCCGCCGCATCCTCGCGCTCCTGCACACCCTGGGAGCTCCGCCGCGAGCGGGTCGAGCGCTGCTCGCGTGGGAGCTCGCGCCGGTGTCGATCTCCGCGCTGGTCGTCGGCGCGGCGTTCGGGGCCGTGCTTCCCCTGCTGCTGTCGACCGTGATCGATCTTCGCTCCTTCACCAGTGGACCGGTCGCACCCGCCTATGCCGTCGATCCCGTCATCCTCGGCGCCACCCTCGGCGGCTTCGTCGCCGTCACGGCGCTGGTCACCGTCGCCGCCCTCGTCGTGGCCCGTCGCGCCCGCGCCGCCGCCGTCTTGCGTACCGTGGAGGACACATGACCGACCCATCCGTCACCCCCGTCACCGGCTCGCGCCGCGGGTCCGGGCCGGACATCTCCCGCGAACCGGACATCCAGTGCGCCGATCTGGTGCGCATCTTCACCACCGAGGGCGTCGAAGTGCAGGCCCTGCAGGGGCTCAGTCTCGTCGTCGAGCGCGGCGAACTCGTCGCCGTCGTCGGAGCCTCGGGATCGGGCAAGTCCACGCTGCTGTCGATCCTGTCGGGCATGGACACCCCCACCGCCGGTGTCGCCCGCGTGGCCGGGCGAGACCTGCTGAGCATGCGGCGCCGGGAACGGGTGGAGTTCCGGCGCGTCTGCGTCGGGTTCGTCTGGCAGCAGACCTCACGCAACCTCCTGCCGTACCTGACCGCCGCCGAGAACGTCGCGGCGGTGCTGGCGATCACCGGGCAGGTGCCGCGAAGGGAGCGCGCCGCGCGGGCCCAGTCGCTCCTGGACCTGTTGTCGATCGGTCATGCCGCTGACCGCCGCCCCGATCAGCTCTCCGGAGGCGAGCAGCAGCGGGTGGCCATCGCGGTCGCCATCGCGAACGAGCCTCGGGTGCTGCTGGCTGACGAGCCCACCGGAGAGCTCGACGACGAGACCAGCGCGGAGGTGCTCGAGGCCATGCGGTCGGTCAATCGCGAGCTGGGAGTGACCACGCTCATCGTGACCCACGATCCGTCGGTCTCCGAGCACGTGGCACGGACCGTGCAGATCCGCGACGGGCGCACCGCCACGGAGGTGCTGCGCTCGACACGCACCGACGAGCACGGCGCGGAGCACCATGTCGCCGAGGAGTATGCCGTGCTCGATCGGGTGGGACGCCTGCAGCTTCCGGACGAGTTCGTCACCGCGCTCGATCTTCGGCAGCGGGTGAGGCTGGCCCTCGAACCCGACCATGTGGGGGTGTGGCCGGGTGCCTCGACCGGCATCCCCGGGGAGGGCCCGGTGGGAGCCGACGACGAGGAGGGGAAGCGGAGATGACCGCGTCGCTGCGAGCCGAGGCGCTGGTGCGCACCTTCTCCTCACCGGCGGGGGAGGTGCGTGCGTGCGACGGCATCGACCTCACTCTCCATCCCGGAGAGTTGCTGGTGGTGCGGGGAAAGTCGGGTGCGGGAAAGACCACGCTCCTGAATCTGCTGGGACTGCTCGACAGGCCCACGAGCGGCCGCGTACTCATCGGCGACACCGACACGTCGAGCCTGTCGGAGGAGCGTCTGTCCGAGCTGCGACGCGCGCATCTCGGATTCGTGTTCCAGGCATTCGGGCTGGTGCCGGTCCTGTCGGCACGGGAGAACGTCGAGCTGCCGCTGCGCATCGCCGGGGTGGAGCCGTCCGAGCGCGACCGCCGGGTGGCCGAGGCTCTGGCGCGCGTGGGGCTGGAGGGGCACGCGCTCCAGCGGCCCGCCGAGCTCTCGGGCGGGCAGCAGCAGCGGGTGGGAATCGCTCGCGCCATCGTGTCGGATGCCGGCATCCTCATCGCCGATGAGCCCACCGGGCAGCTCGACTCGCGCACGGCGACCACGATCATGGACCTGCTGGGCGAGCTCGCGCACGACCGTGGGCTGGCGACGATCGTCACCACGCACGATCCGCTGCTCGTGGCCCGTGCCGATCGGGTGCTCGAGATCCACGACGGACGAGTGCGCGCGCAACACGAGCCGGCTGACACCGACGGGAGGGTCGCCACGGGCGTGACCCCTGCTGCCGTGCCTGCGGACGTTCCGCTCACGCGTGCCGAGCTTCGGCGGCGCCGCTCTCCCTGACTCTGTATACCGAGGGCCTGTTTTTCTCGCGCGCAGCACCTCTTGGTGCCCTTTGTGTATACACTGAGGGGATGCTGCGTGGCGACGAGGTACCGGTCCGCGCCAGCGAGCGCGCCTACCTCGCCCTTCTCGAGGACATCCAGTCGGGAGTGCTGGCTCCCGGTGCCGTTGTGGCCGAGGTGGAGCAGGCCACACGTCTCGGCGTCAGTCGCACGCCGCTGCGCGAGGCGCTCGGGCGGCTCGCCGCCGACGGCCTCGTCGTGCAGGCCTCGCCCCGCGTCACGGTCGTCGCCGACATCGACACCGGCGACATCGCCGCCCTGTTCGAGGTGCGGCGCGCGTTGGAGGAGACCGCCGCTCGCCTCGCGGCACGCCGCGGTGACCGCGCCGTGTTCGCCGTGCTCGCCGAGGAGTTCGACCGCGTCGAGCCCGGTGGCGATCCCGATCCCTACTACCTGCTGATCGCCCGCTTCGACGCCGCCCTCGACGACGCCGTCGCGAACGAGTACCTCACGTCGGCCCTGAAGACCGTGCGCACCCACCTCGTCCGCGTGCGCAGGCTCGCTCGCGACAACCCGGCGCGGCTGACCGCCTCCGTCGGCGAGCACCGTCTCATCGCCACCGCCATCGCCGTCGGCGACGCGGATCTGGCCGCCCACGCCACCCACGTGCACCTGCACAACGCCCTCACCAGCATCCTCGACTCCCTGGAGGTCACCGCATGACCGTCTCGCATCACGTCCGCGCCTACCGCAGCGACGAAGCGCTGCCCCGGGAGCAGCAGCTCGCCTACGCGATCGCCCGGGTCGCGGCGGACCCGGTCGATGTCGAGCCGACCGTCGTCGACATGATCATCAACCGGGTGATCGACAACGCCGCGGTGGCGGCAGCATCCCTCACCCGCGCGCCCGTGAGCGCGGCACGTCAGCAAGCGCTCGATCACGCCGTGTCGGTCTCGGGCAACGGTGCCACGATCTTCGGCTGCGCAGGCGAACGCCGGTCGAGTCCCGAGTGGGCGGCATGGGCCAACGGTGTGGCGGTGCGGGAGCTCGACTATCACGACACGTTCCTGGCCGCCGACTACTCCCACCCGGGCGACAACATCCCTCCGATCGTCGCGGTGGCTCAGCACGTCGGCGCCGACGGCTCGGCGCTCGTCCGTGCCCTCGCGACCGGCTACGAGATCCAGATCGACCTCGTGCGCGCCATCTGCCTCCACAAGCACAAGATCGATCACGTCGCCCACCTCGGGCCGTCGGCGGCCGCAGGTCTCGGCACCCTCCTCGGCCTGGACGTGGACACGATCTTCCAAGCGGTCGGCCAGGCCCTCCACACGACCACCGCTACACGCCAGTCGCGCAAGGGAGAGATCTCGTCGTGGAAGGCGCACGCCCCCGCCTTCGCGGGAAAGATGGCGATCGAGGCCGTCGACCGCGCGATGCGCGGCGAGACCTCGCCGTCGCCGATCTACGAGGGTGAAGACGGCGTGATCGCCTGGCTGCTCGACGGCAAGGACGCCTCCTATGAGGTTCCGCTCCCGGGTGCCGGTGAGCCCAAGCGTGCGATCCTCGACTCGTACACCAAGGAGCATTCCGCGGAGTATCAGGCGCAGGCCTGGATCGACCTCGCCCGCAGGCTCCACCACGAGCACCCCGAGCTCCTCGAGCCGGGTGCGGTGGAATCGATCGTCCTGCATACGAGTCACCACACCCACTACGTCATCGGCTCGGGGGCGGGCGATCCCCAGAAGTACGACCCGACGGCATCCCGCGAGACCCTCGACCACTCGATCCCCTACATCTTCGCGGTCGCCCTGCAGGACGGCGGGTGGCACCACGTCGACTCCTACACTCCCGAGCGGGCCGGCCGCCCCGACACGGTGGAACTGTGGCACAAGATCACCACGGCCGAGGACCCGGAATGGACGCGCCGCTACCACTCCGACGATCCCGACGAGAAGGCGTTCGGCGGCCGGGTGGAGATCACCCTGGCAGGCGGGGCGACCGTGACCGACGAGATCGCCGTCGCCGACGCGCACCCGCTCGGAGCCCGGCCGTTCGCCCGCCAGGACTACGTCCGAAAGTTCCGGCTGCTGGCCGAGCCGGTGCTCACCCCCACTGAGATCGACCGCTTCCTCGGCCTGGCCGAACGGTTGCCCGAGCTCACCGCCGACGAGGTGCGTCAGCTGAACATCGTGGCCGCGCCGGGTGTGCTCGCCGGCGCTCCTGCCCCCAAGGGTCTGTTCTGATGCTGTACAGCCAGGTTCCGGCCGCCGAGAAGCGGCGGCTGCTCCGCGAGCGACTCGCCTCGGGCGACATCCTCCGCTTTCCCGGCGCCTTCAACCCGCTGAGTGCGCGCCTGATCGAGCAGCGCGGCTTCGACGGCGTCTACATCTCCGGCGCAGTGCTGTCGGCCGATCTCGGGCTGCCCGACATCGGACTCACCACGGTCACCGAGGTCGCCGGGCGCGGGCAGCAGATCGCGCGGATGACCGACCTGCCGGCCATCATCGACGCCGACACCGGCTTCGGCGAGCCGATGAACGTCGCCCGCACCATCCAGACCCTCGAAGACGCGGGCCTGGCGGGTACCCACATCGAAGACCAGGTCAACCCGAAGCGCTGTGGTCACCTCGACGGCAAGTCGGTGGTCGACACCGCCACCGCCACGCAGCGCATCCGGGCCGCCGTGGACGCGCGTCGGGATCCGAACTTCCTGATCATGGCGCGCACCGACATCCGCGCGGTCGAGGGGCTCGACGCGGCCGTCGACCGGGCGCGGGCGCTCGTGGATGCCGGTGCCGACGCCGTCTTCCCCGAAGCCATGCGCGATCTCGCCGAGTTCGAGACCATGGCATCCGCGCTCGACGTGCCGATCCTGGCCAACATGACCGAGTTCGGAAAGTCCGACCTGTTCACGGTCGATCAGCTCCGCGATGCCGGCGTGCGCATCGTCATCTGGCCCGTCTCGCTGCTGCGGATGGCGATGGGTGCCGCAGGTCGGGCGTTGGAGACCCTTGCCGAAGAGGGGCGACTCACGACACGGTTGGACGAGATGCAGCATCGCGCCGATCTGTACGACCTCATCGACTACGAGGGGTACAACCACTTCGACACCAGCGTGTTCACCTACCGGCGATGAGCCGTCCGCCCCGTGAGAGGAACTCCATGACTGACATCCACAAGGGTCTGGCCGGCGTGGTCGCCGACGTGACCGCCATCAGCAAGGTCAATCCCGAGACCAACTCGCTGCTGTATCGCGGGTATCCCGTGCACGAGCTGGCCGCCACGCAGCCCGCCGAGGCGGTGGCGTACCTGCTGTGGAACGGTGAGCTGCCCGACGCCGACCAGCTCGCCGAGCTGCGCCGCATCGAGCGATCCCACCGCGCCCTCGCCGACGACGTGCGTGCAGCGATCGACCTGACCCCCCTGGATGCTCACCCGATGGACGAGGTGCGCAGTGCGATCAGTGTGCTCGGGGCCCGCGACCTGGCCGGCACCGGGTCGGTGATGGATGCCGGGGGCACGCCCGAGGAGAACCTCGCCCGCAGCGTGCGCCTGTTCGCCGCGCTGCCGGCGATCGTGGCGTACGGGCAGCGCCGTCGCCGCGGCCAGGAGATCGTCGAGCCGCGGGACGACCTCGACTATGCCGCCAACTTCCTGTGGATGACGTTCGGGGAGGAGGCGGACGACGTGGTGGTCGACGCCTTCAACCGGTCCATGATCCTGTACGCCGAGCACTCGTTCAATGCGTCGACCTTCACCGCCCGCGTCATCACCTCGACGCTCAGCGATCTCTACTCCGCCGTGGTCGGAGCGGTGGGGGCGCTGAAGGGTCCGCTGCACGGCGGGGCGAACGAGGCGGTGCTGCACGTGTTCGACGAGATCGGTGACGCCGACAACGTCGTGCCGTGGCTGGAGAGCGCCCTGGCCGACAAGCGCAAGATCATGGGCTTCGGTCACCGCGTGTACAAGCGGGGAGACTCGCGGGTGCCGACGATGAAGGCGGCGCTGGACACCCTCATCGCCCACTACGACCGCCCCGACGTCGAGGCCCTGTACGCGACGCTCGAAGCCGAGTTCGTCTCCCGCAAGGGCATCTACCCGAACCTCGACTACCCGTCGGGACCGGCGTACAGCCTCATGGGGTTCGACACGCTCACGTTCACGCCGCTGTTCGTGGCGGCGCGGGTGGTGGGCTGGACGGCGCACATCATGGAGCAGGCCACCGCGAACGCGCTCATCCGACCGCTCTCGGAGTACGTCGGACCCGACGAGCGTCACGTCGACGGCTTCGTCGACGACGTGGGCACGGCTTCCATCGCGCTGCGGCCCACCGAAGCGGCGGACTGAGGCCGACGAGTCAGGTCAGTCGGGCTCCGGCTCGCCCCACGCCCGTCGCATCAGGAACGTGACATCGCGGTCGAGGTGGTCGATGCGGGTGTCCATCGCGTCGAAGCGTGAGGACATCTCGGTGCGCAGCGCGCTGATCTCGCCGGTCAGCTCACCACGCAGGCCGGTGATCTCGCCGGTGAGTTCACCGCGCAGGCCGCCGATCTCGCCGGTGAGTTCACCGCGCAGGCCGCCGATCGCGTGGGTCATCGTGCGGTTGATCATCGCGGTCATCAAGGTCATGCCGCCGAGCATGATGGTCGTGAACACGCCGATCAGCGTCCATACCTGGGGTTCGTTCATCGGCTCCATCTCCCGATTGTCGGTGGGCGGGCTCCACGGTGCCAGGCGTCCCGCAGAAATCACCTCGTTCTGGGGCCCGCGGTGCAAAGTCCGTCGCGCATCACGGCGGGGGAGGAGAGGATGGGAGGCATGAGCCGCTCAGCCGTCATCGTCGACGTCGTCCGCACCCCGTCGGGTCGGGGCAAGCCCGGCGGCGCCCTCTCGCACGTCCATCCCGTCGACCTCGCGGCGGGCGTGCTCACCGCGGTGCTCGAACGGAATGGACTCGAGTCGGGGCAGATCGACGATGTGCTGCTGGGATGCGTGAGCCAGGTGGGCGAGCAATCGGCCAACATCGCCCGTCAGGCGGTGCTGGCGGCGGGATTCGACGAAGCGGTTCCGGCATCCACGATCGACCGCCAGTGCGGATCGAGCCAGCAAGCGGTCCACTTCGCGGCGCAGGGGGTGATGAGCGGCCATGACGACATCGTCATCGCTGGCGGCGTCGAGTCGATGAGCCGGGTTCCCCTGGGCGTGGCGGCGTCGGTGGCGGGCTCTCCCGTATCGCCGATGCTGGCCGCACGGTATCCGGCCGGGCTGGTGAACCAGGGGATCTCCGCCGAGCTGATCGCACAGCGGTGGAATCTGTCGCGCGAACGACTCGACGCGTTCGCCGCCCGCTCCCACGCGCGCGCTGCGACCGCGACCCGCGAGGGGAGGTTCGCCACCCAGCTGCTGCCGGTCGACGCGGTCGCCGTCGACGAGACGATCCGCGAGGCGACGACGGTCGCGTCACTGTCGGCCCTGGCCCCCGCCTTCCGCACCGACGAGGCGGCCGAGCGCTTTCCCGAGCTCGAATGGCGCATCACCGCGGGCAGTTCGTCGCCGCTCACCGACGGCGCCTCAGCCGCGCTCATCATGTCGGAGGAGCGGGCGAGCGCCCTCGGACTGCGCCCGCGCGCCCGTTTCCACGCCTTCGCGGTCGCGGGGGCCGATCCGCTCCTCATGCTCACCGCTCCCATCCCGGCGACGATGCGCATCCTGGAACGCGCCGGCATGCGCATCGACGACATCGACGCGTACGAGGTGAACGAGGCGTTCGCCTCGGTGCCGCTGGCCTGGGCGGCCGAGGTGGGCGCCGACCCAGAGAAGCTCAACCCGTGGGGCGGTGCGATCGCGCTTGGGCACGCGCTCGGGTCGTCGGGTACGCGGCTGCTCGGCACGCTCGTCGCCCACCTCGAGGCCACCGGCGGACGCTTCGGACTGCAGACCATGTGCGAGGGCGGCGGCATGGCCAACGCCACGATCATCGAGCGCCTGTGAACGCTGCGGTGAGCGCGTGAGGCCGCGCGGTCAAACTACTAGGACGTCCATGTAAACTGATCACAGTGCCTCACCCGGTGCCGACACTGCTGTCGATCTGCCTCACAAGGATGTGATCTCATGAGCATGACCGTCAACGATGCTCTCACCGACGACGAACGCGACGCGATCCTGGATGCCGTACGCGAGTTCGCTCGCACGCACCTGGAACCCCAGGCCCTCGAACGCGACCAGACAAAGACCTTTCCGCGAGAGACGCTCGTCGTCGCCGGAGAGCTGGGTCTGGGTGGCCTGTACGTGCGTGAGGACGTCGGCGGCAGCGGGCTGGGCCGCGCCGACGCCGTCGCGGTGGTCGAAGAGCTCGCGATGGGCGACCCCACGATCGCCGCATACATCACGATCCACAACATGGTGGCGTGGATGATCGACCGGTACGGCACCGACCGGCAGCGCGAACAGTGGCTCCCGCAGCTGGTCGCCATGACGCGGCTGGGTGCCTACTGCCTCACCGAGCCCGGCGCGGGCTCCGACGCGGCGGCCATCGCCACCTCGGCGATCGCCGACGGTGACGAGTTCGTGCTCACCGGCGTGAAGCAATTCATCTCCGGCGCCGGTGAGGCAGGGGTGTACGTGGTGATGGCGCGCACGGGCGAACCGGGGGCGCGGGGGATCACCGCGTTCCTCGTCCCCGGCGATGCCGACGGGCTTTCGTTCGGCGCGAACGAGAAGAAGATGGGATGGAACGCCCAGCCCACGAGGCAGGTGATCCTCGACCGTGTGCGGGTTCCGGCATCCGCCGTGCTCGGCGCCGTCGGCGGGGGTTTCGCCATCGCGATGAGCGGGCTGAACGGCGGTCGGCTGAACATCGCCGCGTGTTCGATCGGCGGAGCCCAGTGGGCGCTCGACCGTGCCGTGCGCTACGTGCACGAGCGGTTCACATTCGGTGAGGCCCTCGCCGACAAGCAGGCGATCGTGTTCCGCCTCGCCGACATGGCCACCGAGCTCCACGCCGCGCGCGTGCTGGTGCGCGACGCGGCAGCCGCGATCGACGCCGTTCCCGCCGAGGGTGCCGACCGTGCCGCGCAAGCCGACCTCGTGGCTCGGTGCGCGATGGCCAAGCGGTTCGCGACGGATGCCGGTTTCACCGTCGCCAACGAAGCCCTGCAGCTCCACGGCGGGTACGGGTGCCTGCAGGAGTACGGCATCGAGAAGGTCGTGCGCGACCTGCGGGTGCACCAGATCCTCGAGGGCACCAACGAGATCATGCGCGTGATCATCGGACGCCACGTGCTGGCATCCGCGTGACATCCGCGACATCCGAGATGAAAGCATGAGGTCATGAGCCACTACACGACCATCCTCACCGAGACCCGCGGGCGCGTCGGCTGGATCACCCTGAACCGGCCCGAGGCGCTCAATGCCCTCAACTCGACCCTCGTGGCGGAGCTGGCCGAGGCCGCTGCGGCCTTCGACGCCGACGAGAGCATCGGTTGCATCGTGCTCACCGGATCGGAGCGTGCCTTCGCGGCGGGCGCCGACATCAAGGAGATGGAGACGAAGTCCTCGCGCGACATGGCGATCGACAACCCGTTCGCCCCACTGGAGGACTTCAGCCGGGTGCGCACCCCCGTGGTGGCCGCGGTGGCCGGTTACGCCCTGGGTGGGGGATGCGAGCTGGCGATGGCGTGCGACATCATCCTGGCCGCCGACACCGCGCGCTTCGGGCAGCCCGAGATCACGCTGGGCGTCATCCCCGGCCTCGGCGGGACGCAGCGCCTTCCCCGCGCGATCGGCTACTACAAGGCGGCCGAGCTCGTCCTCACCGGGCGGATGATGGCGGCGGAGGAGGCCGAGCGAGCCGGACTGGTGTCTCGGGTGGTGCCCGCAGCCGATCTGCTGACGGAGGCTGCGGAGATGGCCGCGGCGATCGCGGCGAAGTCGCTACCGGTCGTCTACGCGGCCAAGGAGGCTCTGCGCGCGTCGCAGGAGACGACCGCAGCAGAGGGGCTGCGTTTCGAGAAGCAGGCGTTCGCGGCGCTGTTCGCCCTCGACGACCAGAAGGAAGGGATGGCCGCCTTCCGCGAGAAGCGTGCGGCCGCCTTCACCCACCGGTGAGATCGCCGGGCACCCCCGATCAGGCGTCTGCCGTGGTGTCTCCCGCGGCGGCGCGCAGCCGGGTCGTCACGGCGATCAGGGTCTCGGTGTCGGCTGCGTCCAGGCCCGGCTGCGCGAAGACCTCGGCGTTGAGTGAAGCCGTCGCCGCCTCGGCGACCGAGCGACCGGCATCGGTGAGGGCCACCAGCGTGGCGCGCCCGTCGGTGGGATGCGGCTCGCGCCGCACGAGGCCTGCCGCCTCCAGGCGGTCGACGGTGTTGGTCACGCTCGTCGGGTGCACCTGCAGGCGCCGCGCCGCCGAGGCCAACGGCATCCTGCCCTCGCGCGTGAAACTCAGGAGCGTCAGCATCTCGTACCGGGCGAAGCTGAGGGAATACGGGCGCAGGGCATCGTCGACCCGGGCCAGGAGCAGCTGGTGCGCGCGCATGATCGAGGTCACGGCGGTCATGCCGGCGGCGGCATCCGTCCAGCCATGGGCCTCCCACTGTCGCCGGGCCTCGGCGATGGGATCGGGAGCGGGGGGTTTCACGCGAGCCACAAGACGCCTCCTGCCGTCGAAGATCACGCTAGTCGGTTTCCTCCTGCGCCCTCGGCGGGGGAGGCCGGTGCTCAATAGACTCGACACTCGGAGGAAGTCATGAGAATCGTGGTGCTGGTCAAGGAAGTCCCCGACACGTATGGCGACCGCACGCTCGATCTCGAGACCGGTCTGGCAGATCGTGGCGCGTCCGATCGGGTACTCGACGAGATCGGTGAGCGTGCCCTGGAGGCGGCGCTCACCTATGCCGACGCGCACGAGGGCACCGAGGTGGTGGTGATGTCGATGGCGGGCGCAGAGGCGGCGGCCACGATCCGCAAGGGGTTGGCGATGGGCGCCGGATCTGCGGTGCAGGTCACAGACGAGGCTCTCGTCGGCGCCGATCTGGCGACCACAGCGCGCGTGTTGGCCGCGGCGGTGACGCGCACCGGCTTCGACCTCGTCATCACCGGCAACCTGTCGACCGACGGCGTGGGCGGCGTTCTGCCGGCGATGCTGGCCGAGCACCTCGGTGTGGCCCACGCCACGGCGCTGTCGTCCGTGGACATCTCGGATGCGGCCGTCTCGGGCATACGTGCGGCGGATGCCGGGAACGCCCGGGTGACGGCGCCGCTGCCTGCGGTGATCTCGGTGACCGAGGCGCTGCCGGATGCGCGGTTCCCGAACTTCAAGGGGATCATGGCGGCCAAGAAGAAGCCCTTCGAGACCCTGACCCTCGCCGATCTGGGCGTCGAGGTCGACCCGTCGCTCCATCCGCAGACGATCATGACGGCCATCAGCCAGAGGCCGCCGCGCGGGGCGGGCGTGAAGGTCGTCGACGAGGGTGACGGGGGCGAGAAGCTCGCCGCCTTCCTGATCGAGAACAAGCTGGTGTGAGGAAGCGATGATGGAGTTCGCCGCAGATTCGATTCTGGTCGTCCTCGACCTGACCCCGACCGGGGAGCTGGCTGCGTCCTCGGCGGGCCTGCTCGGCGCCGCCGCCGCGGTGGGCACCCCGGTGGCGCTGTTGGTGACCGAGAACGCCGAGCTCGCCGCCGACGCGGCCGCTCTCGGTGCCGATGCGGTGCTGGTCGCCGCACCGGCAGGCGATGCACAGCTGATCGTGCCGACGGTGGATGCGCTGGCATCCGCGTTCGACCTCGTCCGCCCGGGGGCCGTGATCGTGTCGAACTCGATCGACGGGCGCGACGTGGCAGGCAGATTCGCCGCACGGCGCGGGCTGGCCGTGTCGGTGGATGCCGTGGGAGTCAGCCGCGACGACGAGGGCGTGATCGCGCACCACTCGGTCTACGGAGGTTCGTACACGGTGACCAGCGCTCCCACCTACGGTGCGCCGGTGATCACGGTGCGCCAGGGTGCGGTCGACGCGCGGGCCGAGGGCCGTCCCGCGCGGGTCGAGCAGCTGAGCGTGACCGCTTCCGCGGCGCCCGCCGCGACGATCGAGTCGTTCGAGCCGGCGCAGGTAACCTCGTCGCGCCCCGAGCTGCGGGGAGCGGCGAAGGTCGTCTCGGGTGGCCGCGGGCTCGGGTCTCAGGAAGGCTTCGCCCTGGTCGAGCAGCTCGCCGATGCGCTGGGTGCGGCGGTCGGCGCCTCCCGGGCCGCCGTCGACGCCGGGTATGTCCCCTACGCGCACCAGGTGGGTCAGACGGGTGTGTCGGTGTCGCCGCAGTTGTATGTCGCTCTGGGCATATCGGGTGCGATCCAGCACAAGGCCGGCATGCAGACGGCCAAGACGATCGTGGCGGTCAATAAAGACGGCGACGCCCCGATCTTCGAGATCGCCGATTTCGGCATCGTGGGAGATGTGTTCCAGGTCGTCCCGCAGCTGATCGCGGCCCTCGAGGCCAAGAAGTCCTGATGGCAGACGACGTCCGGTCGATCCGGCGCGGATTGCCGCGGCATCCGGGCGGCGACCCCTGGCCTCCCGAGACGGTGGTGCCCGAGGTTTCTGAGGTGCCCGAGGTTTCTGAGGTGCCCGAGGTTTCTGAGGTGCCCGCGGTTTCCGAGGTTTCCGCGGAGCCTGACGTTTCCACGGTGCCCGAGGTTCGCGAGGTTTCCGCGATGTCTGAGGCCGGCCCCCACGACGCGCCGGCGGCACGCCCGTCCGTTCGTCGGGGACTGCCTCGCGTCGCCGGCGGCGAACCCTGGCCACCCGCGCCCCCGAGCCTGGATCCCGCGAGCCTGGAGCCCTCGAGCCCGGAGCCCTCGAGCCCGGCACCCTCGAGTCCGGCGCCCGTGACCGCCGCGCCGGCGAGCCCGGCCCCCGCGATCCCCGCGCCGGTGACCCCGGTCGCGGATGTCGTCGCGGTCTCGTCCCGTGCCGATGCGGACGGCGAGCTCCCGGTGCGTCGCGGTCTGCCGCGGGTTGCGGGCGGAGACCCGTGGCCATCGGCGGGAACCCTTCCCGCTGCGCCGCCCGCCGCGGCATCCGAAGCCCCTGCCCCCGGGGCGACGGCTCTGGGCGCCAGCCCGACGGCCGGGCCTGCCGTGCCGACGCCGCCCGCGAGCGCGCCCGCCGTACGCCCGACATCGCCCGCCGCCCGCGTCTCCGACCGAGCCCCGCTCACGGTGCCGCGCACGGTGTGGCCCGGACGGGCCGCCTACCACCGCCCGCCCGCGAAGCCCGAGCCGGCGCGTCTCGGTCCGTTCACCCGCCTGCAGTGGGCGGGCGCGGTCGTCGTCGGGGGCGGGGCGCTGCTGGTGGCCGCGTTCCTGGCCGTGACGTTCGTGCGGGCGCTCCTGTCGATGCCGTTCATGCAGGACTTCCTCGCCGCCTATCCCGGCGAGTATCACCTGCCTGCGGGAGCGCCGGTCGGCATCCCCGCGTGGCTGGGATGGCAGCACTTCTTCAACGTGTTCCTCATGGTGCTCATCATCCGTAGCGGTCTGCAGGTGCGGCGCGAGAAGCGTCCGAGCGTTTTCTGGACGCCGCGGCGCAACAAGAAGGGGAAGATCAGCCTGGCGCTGTGGTTCCACCAGGGGCTCGACATCCTGTGGTTGGTCAACGGTGCCGTGTTCGTCATCCTGTTGTTCGCCACCGGGCAGTGGATGCGGATCGTCCCGACCTCCTGGGAGGTGTTCCCCAACGCGCTGTCGGCGGCGCTGCAGTACGTGTCGCTCGACTGGCCGACCGAGAACGGCTGGGTCAACTACAACTCGCTGCAGCAGCTCGCCTACTTCTCCACGGTGTTCCTCGCAGCGCCGCTGGCGGCGGTCACTGGCTACCGCATGAGCGGCATGTGGCCCAAGAAGGCAGCCCGGCTGAACGCGGCCTACCCGGTGGAGTGGGCGCGCAAGCTGCACTTCCCGGTGATGCTGTACTTCGTGGTGTTCATCTTCATCCACGTGGCGCTGGTGTTCGCGACCGGCGCCTTGCGCAACCTGAACCACATGTATGCGGCACAGGGGTCGGTGGACGGCGTCGCGTACGCCGACAACTGGACCGGCTTCTGGATGTTCTTCGCGTCACTGGTGGTCATCGCTGGCGCCTGGGTCGCGGCGCGGCCGCTCGTGCTCGCGCCGATCGCGAAGCTGTTCGGCGCCGTCACGAGTCGCTGAGTTCACGGGTCGCCCCTGAGCTGGACATGCCTGCTCACGGATCGCTCCTGACCTGGACCTGCTCACGGGTCGCCCCGTGCGACTACATCGCGCGTGTAGTCGCACCTGGCGACCCGCGAATCGCTTCCCGGCTCCTCCACAGAGTGTGGGGCGGCAAAAGATGAGGGGGGTATCGGGGAGAATACTCGACGCGTCGTGTGCGGCTGCAAGGGTGAGGCATGCCGCGATCGCCACGACCTCTGCCCGACACTCTCGGCGACTGCTTTCGCGTCGGCGAGGCGGTGGATGCCGGTGTCTCACGGGCGCGGCTGCGGGCCGGCGACCTGGAGGCGCCGTTCCGGGGCGTGCGCATTGCCGCTCGACGGGACGCCTCGCCGATGGGTGAACCGGTGGAGGGTGAACCGGTGGACGGTGGGCCCTTGGCTCTCGACCGTCGACGTCAGGCCGATGTGCGCGAGCGTGCGCGGGCGTATGCCGTTGTCGCGCCCGCTGGGTCATTCTTCGTCGGACGCACCGCGGCGGTGCTGTGGGGATTGCCGGTGTCTCCCGGCGCTGAGCTCGAGCTCGGTGCGTGGGCACCGGCCCATGCACCGCGAGCTCGGGGAGTGCGCGGGGTGAAGGTGATGCCGGAGCTGGCGACGTTGCGCGAGGTGTCCGGGTTTCGGGTGACCAGCCCGGCATCCACGTGGGCGATGCTCGGTCGCGTGCTCACGGTGCGCGAGCTGATCGTGGTGGGTGACGCCGTCGTGCGGGTGCCCCGCGACCGCTCCGGTACTCGGCGACCCGAGCGGTCTCTGACGACGATCCCGAGCCTGCAGGCTGCTGTCGATGCCGGGAGGCGGCTCGGAGTGGCGCGCCTGCGGGAGGCGCTCACCGGCATCCGGGTGGGCTCTGCCTCGCCCCTAGAATCGGAGTACCGGCTCGACGCTGAGCGTGCAGGGATCCCCGAGCCGGATCTGGATCGGGAGATTCGCGATGCGGCGGGTCGGCTGCTCGGCATCTCTGAGATCGTGTATCCGCGGTGGCGTGTGGTCGTGGAGATCGAGGGCGACCATCACCGCACGAGCCGCCGGCAGTGGGACCGTGACATCGAGAAGTACGCCGCCTACGCCGCTGCAGGGTGGGAGGTCGTGCGTCTCACCGCGCGGCACGTGCGTTCGGCGGTGGGTGTCGAGCAGGTCGCCGCCACGCTCGCACGCCGCGGCTGGCGTCCGTGACTCACGCTCCCCGATCCGCGGGTCGCTTCTGCCCGATTCGCGGGTCGCTTCTCGTGGTTACCCCGCGTTGGTATCCGCAACACGCGACCCCTCAACCTCAGAGGAGCCTGGGGAGGAGGGGGCTGCGCTCAGCGGACGAAGCGGACCTCGGTGAGCGTCTCGCCGAGGAAGGGCTCGGTGTGGGTGGCCCCGTCGAGGGTGAAACCGTTGCGCGTGTAGAAACGGTGGGCGCGGGGGTTGTCCTCGGCGACCCACAGGTAGAGCTGGTCGTCGGCGGCGACCGCGTCGAAGAGCTTCTGGCCGATGCCGGTGCCGTGGAAGCGGTCGAGCAGGTAGATGAAGTAGAGCTCGCGCACCCGGGGGGCGTCGCGATCGCGAGCGGGACCGGACCCGGCGAAGCCGACGATCTCGCCGTCGACGAGCGCGGCGACCATCTGGAAATCGGGGCCTTGCTGGGCCCAGTGGGTCCACAACTCCGCCAGGCGCTTCGGCGAGACGTTCTCGAGCGCGGCGCTGCTGATGAGGTGATCGTAGGTCTCGTGCCAGCACGCGGCATGAACGCGGCCCAGGGCTTCGGCATCCACATCGCGAACGGGACGGACGACGGTGTCGGTCTGGAGTTCGGCATCCATGGCCAGACTCTACGTCCGGCGCCGACAATCACGAAATCGAGGTGAGCCGTGACAAAGCGGCGCGCACCTCCTGTAGAGAATCGACAACGGATTTCGGAGAAGCCGCGCGGTTGTCGATAGCATCGCGCCTCGTGAATGTGTGGCTGCGGACCCTCCTGACCATCTGGCGCGCGCGTGTGCTGTTGCGCCGCCGCGGACCGATCCCGCCGTCGTCGGTGGGCCGCATCCGGCTGCGTACGCTCCCCACCGACATCGACCTGCTCGGTCACATGAACAACGGTCGTTACGCGTCGTTGTTCGACCTCGGACGCTTCGACCTGCTCATCCGTACCGGCATCTGGGATGCCATGGCCGCACAGGACTGGTATGCGGTGGTGGCCAGTGAGACCGTCACCTTCCGCAAGTCGCTGGCGCTCTGGCAGCGCTTCACCGTCGAGTCCCGCCTCTATGGCCACGACGACAAGGCGGTGTACCAGATCCACCGAGCGGTCGTTCGCGGCGAGGTGTATGCCGAGATGATCGTGCGGGCGCGGTTCCTCCGCAAGGGCGGCGGCGTGGTCAACACCGAGGAGCTGTTCGCCGCGCTGCACCGCCCCGACGACCTCCCGCCGCTGCCGGAGTGGATCACGGAGTGGGCGGCCGCCTCGGCGCTGCCCTCCACGAAAGCGCCGGCACCGAGCGTCTGGGACTGAATCGGGCATTTCGGAGTGACCGGAACCGGTGCGACGACCTGCGCCAGCACACCCGCTAGCGTGAGAGCGTGATCGGCATCCTCACGCGCAGTGCGCGGCTCTTCGCCGCGCACTGGCCTGCGCTGATGGCGTGGATGGCCGCCGGCACGCTCGGCCACTACCTCGTGCTCGAGCTCGCCGCGCTGGTGGGCGCGCGCACGGCTCTCGGCGGCATCCTGCTGCTTCCGCTCGCGGCGCTGTGCCTGCTCGTGGCGTACGTCGCGACCTTCCTCGTGTTGCGAGACGGGATGCCGGCCCTGCGCAGCATCGCACCGCTCCCCGACAACGGCCGCGAACGCCGCACCGCCTTCCTCGACGGGGTGCTGGCCGGCATCCTCCCCTTCGTCGCCTTCTACGCGGCGTGGGGCTTCATCCGCGACGACGTCGCCGACTACCTCAACGGAGTGCACACGTGGTTGCGCACGTGGGGGATGAACGCGGCCGTGCAAGGTCTGACGTTCGATTCGTCCGGCACCGGAGATCAGATCGGCTTCGACACGGTGACGATCACGATCCTCGTGCTCGCCTTCGCCGGCCGCTGGGCGCACAAGCGATATCGCAGCCGTCTGCCCGGTTGGACGGGCATCCCCGCGGCCTACCTCGAAGTGCTGTGGGTCTACCTCGCGGCCTACATCATCTCCGACCTCGTCGGCATCGTCACCGACTGGGTCTCCACGCGTCAGGCGATGGTGTGGCTGGGTGACCTGCGCGCGGGCCTGGTCGGGGCGTTCGAACCTCTCGGGGTGCTCTGGGATGCCGTGGAGTGGCTGCTCGGCGAGGCAGGCGGGCTCATCCTGCTGCCTGTCGCCTGGCTGACCATCGCCGGCGTCATCTACGGGCAGGCGATCCAGGCGACGGCTCCGAAGCTGAGAGGGCGATTCGTGCAACGCACGCGTGCGCGCTACCGCACGGTGCCGCAGCGGGTGCGCCGGCGTGTATCGGATCTGTGGAGCGAGCTCACCGGCCGGTTCCGTCCGATCGGAAACGCGATCGTCTTGATGTGGCGCGCCGGTCCGGTGCTCATCGCCGGCTACGTGCTCCTCTACACGCTGATCACGCTCGGCGAGAACTGGCTCATCGTCGGACTGTCGCGAGCGATCGGCCCGCATCCCACGAACACGATCTGGCAGCCGCTGTCGGTCGGCCTGGTGATGGTCATGGCCGTCCTCGTCACACCGGTGCGGACGGTGGTCATCGCCAGCACATACGACCGCACGATCGCGACGATCGCCTCAGCGGGAGATCGGAAACTCGAGGTCGAGGATCTCACCGTCGCCGGTGACGGTGATCGTGACGACGAGGTGGTCGTCCAGTCCTTCGAGCAGCATCACCGTGTGGGCGACGTGGAACGGGAAGAGTCGGTCTGAGGGGCAGTAGTCCAATGGATACGCCGGCCGCTCCCCGTCGCCGAAGGTCGTCGTGCGCCAAGTGCGGCCCGTGCTCGGCTCGACGATTCTCCATGAGTTGCAGGTCGCGGCTCCGGCGCCCGGTTCGACGCGCATCGTCACCCGCACCGGGTCGGTTCCCGGCGGAGTGCCCACCTCGTCCGGATCGAGTGACTCGACGCTGACCGGGCCGAAGGTCCATCCGGCGAGCGTGTACGTGCCGCCCTGCTCGATGGCCACCGGCGTGTTGCGGACGAAGCCGAACTCGATGCGATCGACGGCGAAGACGCCTGCACCCACCACGACGACGAGCGCGATCAGCGCGGCGATATTGCGACGCCACCACCGGCGAGTCATCGCGGGGCCCATTCCGTGACGGGGAGTTCCATTTCGGCGACCCGGGGAAGGGTGGACAGATCGACCGGCAACTCGATCACGGCGTCGGAGAGAAGCTTGGCGTGAGCAGTCGGGTCGTCGACCCCATTGCCGAAACTGAACTGCAGTACGCCGCTGTCCGCGATCACGTCTTCGGGGAGCTCGAACGCGATCGCGCCCCGCCGGGGGAGCTCGAGGGTGAGCGGGAATCGGAACAGTGTTGCACTCGTCGAGAAGTTGCCCGGGCGCTCACTCGCCCGGAAGGTACGGTCTCCGACGGTGAGGAAAGCTTCTCGAACCTGCGCCTCGGTCTCATTGCGAACGACCCAGGCGTCAGCGGTGACGACCAGCCAGGTTCCGGTGGCCGACCAGCGCCCCGACGACACGCCGTCCGCGAGCGCCAGGTCGTCGATGGTCATCGCGAGGTTCCGCGCCACGACCGGCTCACCGACGGTGGCCGCCACGGCGAAGGGCTCTTGGTAGCCCCGCGTGCCGTCGGGCGTGATCCACGCGACCAGCCAGGCTGCGACGAGCAGCATTAGCGCGGCCGACCAGGAGAGCAGACGCATCATCCGTCCTCCTCCACTCCCGCGCCGACGTCCTCGATGGGCACCCGCACCGTGGCGGCGAGCTCGGGCTGGGTCCACTTCAGGCCCGTGTACAAGAGCTGTCCCGCCTGCAGCGCGGCATCCCGGAGCTCCACGACGAGGTCGTCACCCTCGGCATAGTCGCTTCCGCCCACCGTCCAGCTGAAAGCGAGGAGAGTGGGAAGGTCGGGCTGGAGCCAGGGCGTGGGTGTCTGATCGTCCTCGCGGACGATCCCGGCTGCCGTTCGCGGGTCGCCGGACAGGCGCACGGTCTTGTCGAGCACGCCCCCGAAGGCCCCGAACTCGACCGCTTCGTCCCCGTGGTTCTCCACGGTGACCAGGAGGACGAGGAGGCGCTCGCCCTTCTCCTCGTCGGGGAAGGCGCCGGCGCCGGGAAGCCGGTCGATGAGGACGGCGCGTTGGACGGTGGTCGAGAGAATCGGACCCTTGTGCACCTCTCCGGGATCCCGCACCGGAAGGGGCGGCCTCTCCTGCGCAGCGACGTCGTTGAGTCCCCCGAACGCGGCGGTGGCGGCGAGGAAGAGGGTGGTGCCGATGGCAGCGAACCACTTGGTGGGCACGCGGTCGGTGGCTGCGCGCAGTCGCGCGAACCGGTTCACGCGCGGAGGGGGCACGGACTCGGTCACGGCGTCAGCCTAACCAACCGTCGGCGTAGAACACGTCGGCTGGGCTCAGTGCCTGGGCGTCTCAGCGGGCGGCGAAGGCGTCGGCGAGGGCTTCGCGCACGAGGCGGATGCTGGGGCGGTCGGCATCGGAGCGGCGGACGGCGGTGAAGATCTCGCGCGCGGGCGATCCGGGAAGGTCGGTGAGCCGGAGCGCGGGCTGTTCCACCCACAGCAGGTCGGGGAGCAGTCCGACCGCATGTCCCGCGGCGATGAGCGGCACGTGGGCGGCGAGGTCGGCGAGCTCGAACCGCACATCGGGTTCGAACCCGACGGCCCGGCACTGCTGCACCGCCCATTCCCGAGCCGCCGTGCCTCGAGGCTCCAGCACCCAGGCGCGGGAGCGCAAGGAGGCGAGATCGCGCACGGGGGTCGCCGAGGCGATCCGCACGGGGTCGCTGCCGAGGACGTCGCGTTCGAGGCCCGAACGGTGCGCGCGCGTGTGTCCGGGATACTGTTCGGCGATCACCAGGTCGTAGCCTCGCGCGGCCAGTTCGAACAGTCCCTCTTCGGGTGGTGTCTCCGCGACCTCTACGCGCAGGTGCGGGGCGCGGTCGGTCAGCAGGGTGAGCGCTCCCGGGACGAGCGTGCGGGCTGCGGACTGCATCACGGCGACGCGCACGGGGGCCAGCCCCGGTCGCAGCGACTCGAGCTCGGCGCGGATCTGCTCGTCGAGCGCGAGGGCCCGAGCAGCGTGGGCGGCGAGGGCGACGCCATGCTCGGTGAGTCTCACCCGCCTCCCGTCGGGCTCGAGGAGGGGTACTCCGGCATCGCGTTCGAGTTGGGTGAGCTGCTGCGAGATCGTCGAGGGGCTGTACGACAGCGCCTCTGTCACAGCCGACAGAGTGCCGCGCAGGGCGAGCTCGTGCAGCAGCCGGAGCCGCTTGAGCTCGAACACATCGCCCTCCTAATAGATCGACGAAGCCGAATGATAATGATCGCAGATCATCGCTTTTCACGAACCATGGGCATGCCGCACTCTGGACGGATGAACCGGGGCGAGACTGGAATCGTGGCGGAGGGAGTCGGCATGGGGGAGGGAACGGTATGGCGGATGACACGGCGACCGATCTGGTGCAGCGCGCGGTCGAGCTGGCTCAGCGATGGGTGACCGAGTCCGCCGACGCTGAGATCGACCCTGCGGCGCAGCGCCTGGCCGGTGTGCTCAAAGACCCGAACGGTCTCCCGTTCACGATCGGCTTCGTCGACGGCGTGATGCGGCCCGAGAGCCCGTCCGCGGCGGCAGCCAACCTGAGCCGCATCGCTCCGCTCGTGCCCGAGTTCCTGCCCTGGTATCTGCGCGGCGCGGTGCGCGCCGGCGGGGCCGTCGCCCCGGTGCTCCCGCTTCCGACGGTGCCCATCGCCCGGCGCGCCCTGCGCGAGATGGTCGGCCACCTGGTGGTCGATGCGCGCCCCGACAAGCTCGGCCCCGCGATCGCCAAGATCCGCGAGACGGGGCCACGGCTGAACCTCAACCTCCTCGGCGAGGCCGTGCTGGGGGAGGAGGAGGCGTCTCGGCGGCTGGCCGGCATCCATGACCTGGTCCGCCGCGACGACGTCGACTACGTGTCGGTGAAGGTGTCGGCCATCGTCAGCCACATCTCGATGTGGGCGTTCGACGAGGTGGTCGCCGAGGTCGCCGAGCGTCTGCTGCCGCTGTATCTCACCGCCGCCGAGGATGCCACCTTCATCAACCTCGACATGGAGGAGTACCGCGACCTCGACCTCACCATCGCGGTGTTCACCCGCATCCTCGACGACCCGCGCCTGGCCGGTCTCGAGGCGGGCATCGTGCTGCAGGCGTATCTGCCCGACGCCCTGCCGGCGCTGCGCCGCCTCACCGACTGGGCACAGGAGCGCGTGGCCGCCGGTGGAGCGCGCATCAAGATCCGTCTCGTCAAGGGCGCCAACCTGGCCATGGAACGGGTGGATGCCCTCATGCACGGCTGGGAGCAGGCACCCCACGCCTCGAAGCTCGACTCGGATGCCGGATACCTCCGCTGCCTGCACGAGGCCTTCACTCCGGAGCGCACCGCAGCGGTGCGCATCGGGGTGGCCGGTCACAACCTGTTCGACATCGCTTACGCCTGGCTGCTCGCCCAGGAACGGGGGGTGGGCTCCGACGTGGAGTTCGAGATGCTCCTGGGCATGGCGCAGGGGCAGGTTCAGGCGGTCTCGCGTGAGGTGGGGCCGGTGCTGCTGTACGTGCCCGTGGTGCGCCCGGACGAGTTCGACGTGGCCATCAGCTACCTCGTACGCCGCCTGGAGGAGAACGCCTCGAGCGAGAACTTCCTGTCGGCCGCGTTCGATCTGGCCGATGACCCGGCCCTGTTCGAGCGGGAGCGCGACCGGTTCGTGCGGTCGGTGCGCCGAGCGTTCGATCCGGCGCTGCCGTCCACCCCCCGGCGCACGCAGGACCGCACGGCCGCGCCGGAGGCTTCGCCGTCCGCGTCACCGGCGATCACCCGCCCGGCAGAGGAGAGCGAGCCCGCGCTCACGCAGGCGGTGCTCTCGATCGCCGCCGATGGCGGCGGCTTCGTGGAGACCGCGGCATTCGCCACCCACGAGTCCGATGCGCCCGCCGACGGCGCCCCCGGCTTCGGCAACGCGGCCGACACCGATCCCGCGCTGCCGGCCAACCGCTCCTGGGCGCGCGAGATCCTCGCCCGGGTGGAGCACTCGACGGCCGGCGACGCCGCGCTCGCCGCCGCGCGTGTCAGCGACCGGGGCCACCTCGACCAGATCATCGCCGCCGTGCAGCGCGCCGCCGAAGCCTGGGGTGCGCGCCCGGCGCGCGAGCGAGCAGAGGTGCTTCGCGCCGCGGCACATTCGTTGGAGGCACGCCGGGGTGAGCTGATCGAGGTCGCCGCCTCCGAGACCGGCAAGGTTTTCGGTGAGGCCGATGTCGAGGTCAGCGAAGCGGTCGACTTCGCCGGCTACTACGCGGCCACGGTCCTCGAGCTCGACCGCGTGAGCGGCGCCGTGTTCGAGCCTTCGCGGGTCACCGTCGTCACCCCGCCCTGGAACTTCCCGGTCGCGATCCCCGCGGGCGGTGTGTTGGCGGCCCTCGCGGCGGGATCGGGCGTGGTCTTCAAGCCCGCCCCGCCGGCCGCGCGGTGCGGCGCGGTCGTGGCGGAGGCACTGTGGGAGGCGCTCTCGGATGCCGGGGTGCCGCGCGAGCTGCTCGCGCTGGTCGCCGTCGACGAAGACGAGCTCGGTCAGCAGCTCATCACGCATCCGGCCGTCGAGAGGGTCATTCTCACGGGTGCCTGGGAGACGGCGCAGCTGTTCCGTTCCTGGCGCCCCGACCTGCCGCTGCTCGCCGAGACGAGCGGCAAGAACGCGATGATCGTGATGCCGTCGGCCGACCTCGACCTGGCGGTGGCCGACCTCGTCAAGAGCGCGTTCGGTCACGCCGGTCAGAAGTGCTCCGCGGCGTCGCTGGCGATCCTCGTGGGGCCGGTCTCCCGCTCGCAGCGCTTCGCCCGTCAACTGGTGGATGCCGTGCGCTCGCTGCGCGTCGGAGTGCCGACCGACCCGCGCAGCGAGGTCGGTCCCGTGATCGAACCTCCGCGCGGCAAGCTGAAGTGGGCGCTGACGACACTCGACGAGGGCGAGCAGTGGCTGATCGAGCCCCGCGAGATCGACGCACCGGCGGAGTTCGCCGGCCGGCTGTGGACTCCCGGCATCCGCACCGGCGTGCGTCCCGGATCGCGCTTCCACCGCGAGGAGTTCTTCGGCCCGGTGCTCGGCATCATGCACGCCTCGTCGCTCGCGCACGCGATAGAGCTGCAGAACGCCGTCGACTACGGGCTCACCGCGGGGCTGTACACCCAGAGCCCCGACGACCTGGCGCTGTGGATCGATGAGGTGGAGGCCGGCAACCTGTACGTGAACCGGGGGATCACCGGTGCGATCGTGCAGCGTCAGCCGTTCGGCGGGTGGAAGCGCTCGTCCGTCGGCGCCGGAGCGAAGGCGGGCGGACCGAACTACCTCGTGGGGCTGGGGTCGTGGCGGGCGTCCGCGGGCGCGGCTCAGTCATCGACGTTGCACCTGCGTGGCATCGACAGCCGCATCACCGACGTCATCGAAGCAGCCCAGCCGACGCTCGACTACGCCGCGTTCGAATGGCTGCGACGCGCCGCGCTGTCGGACGCGGTGGCGTGGGATCGGGAGTTCGGGCGCATCAAGGACGTGTCCGGGCTGAAGGTCGAGCGCAACCTGTTCCGCTATCGGCCGGTTGCCGTGTCGATCCGTGCGACGGCGGATGCCACCTGGCAGGCGGTGCTGCGCGTGGTGATCGCCGGAGTGAGGACCGGGTCGCACATGACCGTGAGCGCTCCGGTCGGCATCCCGGCGGGGGTGCGCAGGGTGCTCGGCGACCTCGACGTGCCCGTCTTCGTCGAGACCGACTCCGAATGGATTGAGCGCCTGGATGCCGGTGAGGCGGCGCGGGTGCGACTGGTGGGTCCGCGGGACTCGGTGGCCTCTGCCCACGCGGCGCTGGCCGCGGCGGTCGGCGGGGATCCCGATGTGGCCGTGTACGACAACGAGGTGACCACCGCGGGGCGTGTCGAGCTTCTCCCGTTCCTGCGGGAGCAGTCGATCACGATCACCGCGCACCGCTTCGGCAACCCCGATCCGACATTCGACGACGTGATCTGAGCCGGCGGACGCCGCGGGACGCTCGCCGAGGCCAGGGTCGCTAGGGTCGAGAAGGATCGAGCGAGGGAGCACGGATGGCAGGCGACGAGGCGAACTGGGCGGGGAACCTGCGGTATCGGGCACAACGGTGGGAGGTGCCGCGCACCGTCGATGAGGTGAGCGAGATCATCGCCGGGGCCGCCCGTGCCGGATCTCGCGTGCGCGCGCTCGGCAGCCGGCACTCCTTCAATGACATCGCCGACACCGACGGCGTTCTGCTCAGCCTCGCGCGTCTCGTCGAGGCTCCGACGCTCGACGGCGACACCGGGCGCGTGCGCGTGCCGGCGGGCATGCGCTACGGCGAGCTCGCTCCCTGGCTGGAGGAGCGCGGGCGGGCGCTGGCCAACCTGGCATCCCTGCCGCACATCTCGGTCGCGGGGGCGATCTCGACCGGCACCCACGGTTCGGGGGAGCGGCTGGGGTCGCTGGCGACCCAGGTCGCCGCTGTGGAGCTGGTGGACGGCACCGGCGGCCGGGTGCGCGTCGAACGCGGCGAGTCCGACTTCGACGGATCGATCGTCGGCCTCGGCTCGCTCGGGGTGCTCACAGCGGTCGAGCTCGACACCGAGCCGACCTACCAGGTGGCCCAGACGGTGTTCGAAGGGGTGCGCTGGGACGACGCGCTCGCCGCGTTCGACGACGTGCAGAGCCGTGCCGACAGCGTGAGCCTGTTCACCACGTGGCGCGACGCGGATGCGATCGACCAGGTGTGGATGAAGACGCGGGGGGCGTCCCCCGACGTGACCGACCTCGGTGGCCGTCCTGCCGGCGGGCCGCGTCATCCGCTGCCGGGGATCGACCCTCAGCCGTGCACCCCCCAGCAAGGAGTGCCCGGCCCGTGGTTCGACCGGCTGCCCCACTTCCGGCTGGCCTTCACGCCATCCGCGGGCGATGAGCTCCAGAGCGAGTACCTGGTGCCGCGCGAGGAGGTCGTCCCGGCCATCGCCGCGCTGCAGGCCCTGGCTCCGCAGATCGCCGAGCTGCTGCTCGTGTGCGAGGTGCGCACGATCGCGGCCGACGCACTGTGGCTGAGCCCCGCCTACGAGCGCGAGACCGTGGGCCTTCACTTCACCTGGCGCCGCGATGTTCCCGCGGTGATGGCGCTGCTGCCCGACCTGGAGGCCGCCCTTCCCGACACCGCGCGCCCGCACTGGGGCAAGCTCTTCGCGCTCAACGGGGCGGCGATCGCGGCACGGTACCCGCGATGGGAGGACGCGGTCCGCTTGCGAGCACGGCGCGACCCGGGCGGAGTGTTCGCGAACGAGTGGACGGCACGTCTCGGCCTCTGATCTCCGGCTGCCCGCTCCGTCCGCGGAAATCGATTATCTTGCTTCGTCCGCGGGGGACCGGCGAGTGAGTATGGACCCGTCCGGCTCGCCCGAGCCGGGGACGGAGACCGGAGATGAAGAAACTCGCACGCGCGGCCGCCCTGCTGGCATCCGTGATGCTCGGAGCGTCGCTGCTGGCGGCCAGTCCTGCCACCGCCGCACTGCAGCCCGCCGCTGCCCCCCAGGCTGCGGCAGTCTCGGCGCCCCAGGTCGCAGCCCTCGGCGGGGGAGTCGCCGTGAAGGCAGCGTCCGGCTGCAAGGCGTTCACGCGACCCAGTAGCAAGCACGTGACGGTGCCCTCGGGCTACTGCTACAACCCCAACGCGAAGAAGAACAAGACGCTGCACGACTTCTGCACGAAGTCGCCCGACGGCTGGTACAACGCCAACTTCAAGGGACCGTGCGCGCGGCACGACATGTGCATCGAGGGAAAGAAGGTCAAGCGCAGCAGCTGTGACTCGACCTTCCGGGGACACATGCTCTCGGAGTGCAACAAGACCTTCGGGAAGCTGAACCCGCTGCGGTATCAGTGCCAGTCGATCGCGCTGTCGTACTGGGCCGTGGTGCGGGCAAAGACGGCGATCTCGTAGAACGGCGGCGTCTCGCGCGGCGTTGGGGAGCGCTTACGCCCCGCTCGGACTGGATCCGGGCGGGGCGTCGTCGTGAGCGGTGCTCTCGGTGGCCGCGTCGTCGCGGACCATGAACTCCCGGACGAGCCCGCGCACCGCGATGCCGAACAGCGTCCAGCTTCCCGTCGGTCCTTCGTCGTCGTCGCCGATGGAGAACTGCGGATGGGTGAGGCCCTCGACGCTGCGCAGCGAGAACCCCTCACCGAGTGCCGCCATCGCCTCGGTGAAGTCGACGACCGAGTAGGGGGTGCGCATGCGGTACCCGAACTGCCCCATGAGGTCGGCGTAGAAGCGCGCGAACTCCTCGATCGACTCCGCGTGACGCTGCTGGGCGGCCTCTCGCAGCTCCGGCCAGGTGTCGGCGCCGGCGCGCAGGCACAGGGCGATGAGGAATGCCCGCGCATCCGCGGAGACCTGCTCGGGGGTCGACTGCGGGATGTGCGACTCGGCTGCCACCCGGATCACGTCGTCCAGTGTGGCCGGCGGCTCGTCCATCGACTCGATCGCGCTCTGGGCGGCTCGCGCGGGAGCGGAGAAGCGCAGCTTCATCATCGCCACGGCCAGGTCGCGCTGGAAGTCGGTCTGATCCGTCCAGATGCGATACGCCGCGCCGGTGGTCAGGCCCGTTCTGCGCAAGACCTCCTGCAGCTTGATGTGATGGATGCCGGCGCTCGCGCCGCGCTCGAGCAGCATCGACAGGCCGACCTTGAGGAGGAGTTCTCGCGTCTGTTCAGCGGTGCGACGTGGCATTCGCTCTCCTTCGGTGTGCTGCCGGCACGTCCGTGCGAGCCACGAGAAACAACTTATCTTTCTGGCGTCTCGAATGTCACGGCGTCACCATGAGTATGGCGTTTCTGGGGAGCGCCAGCGGAGGTCCGTTCCAGCTCGGCCGGCCCGAAGGCCCATCCGCGAACCACGGGGGGAGTATTGCTCTGGGGTCGAGTCACTCGGCCCCAGAGCATTTATCGTCCCGGGCGTCTACTCCGAGTTGCCGTCGACCGGCACCATGAACTCGTTCACGAGCGCGCGCACACCGAGCGCGAACAGGCTCCACGTTCCCTCGGGCACTTCGTCGTCGGCGGCGACGGCGTACGTCGGGTGCTCGATGCCCTCGAGCGCGCGAACCGCGAAACCCTCGCCCATCGCCGCCATCGCCTCGGTGAAGTCGATGATCGTCAGCGGCGATTTCATGCGGAACCCGTACGACTCCATGAGGAACTCGTAAAACTCGGCGAACGCCGCGATCGACTCGCGGTGGCGCTCGCGACTCGCGTTGCGCAACTCCGGCCACGTGTGAGCGGTCGTCCGCAGCGCGAGGGCGATCAGGAACGACTGGGCATCGACGGCGTCGGCGGGATCGTTCAGATCGGGTGACGTGGACCGGATGTGGGAGTCGGCGGCGGCGCGGATGACATCGTCGCCGCTGGCGCCCGAGGCGATGAGGTCGGCGACCGCTTCGCGGGTGTAGTCGGTGGGGGAGCTCAGTCGCAGCCGCACCATTGCAACGGCGAGATCGCGCTGATAGTCGCTCTGGTCGGTCCACAGGCGGTAGGCGGCGCCGGTGGTCAGGCCCGCTCGACGCAGCACGTCCTGCAGTCGGATGTGCTGCACGCCGGCGCTCACGCCGCGTTCGAGCAGCATCTGCATCCCCACTCGCAGCAGCAGCGCCCGGGTCTCGTCTCCCGTTCGTCTCGCCATGGCGAAATCTTGGCAGACTCCGGGTCGATCAGGCGGAATGAGTCTCCCTGGTTGGGGATATGTCAAGAATACTTGACATTCCGTCTCGGGGGGACCTACCCTCCGATGTAAAGAAACTTTGACATTCGGAGGATGCCATGGGCTATTCGGAACGCAACGTCTGGTCGGGACTGGTCGCCAGCGTGATCTGCGTGGGCGTATACCTGTCGATCGTCGGGCCCGATGTCATCGCGGGCGGCGCGGTGAGCGCGATCGCCTGGCAGTGGCCGATGGTCTGGTGTCTTGTCGGCGGGCTCGCCGGTGCCGTGCTCGTGAGCATCGTGTGGGGGATCGTCGCAGGCATGCGGGACCCATCGGAGCAGCACCGGGCCGACGTGCGCGACCGCGACATCGAGCGCATGGGCGACCGTGTGGGCCAGGCGTTCACCGTGATCGGCGGCGTGACCGCCCTCGTGCTGGCGATGGTCGGAGCCGAGACGTTCTGGATCGGTCATGCGATCTTCTTCGGCTTCTTCCTCTCCGCGGTGATCGGCGCGATCGCGCAGCTGGTCGCCTACCGACGGGGTCTGATCTGATGGTGCGGCCGACGCGCGTGACCAACGACATCCGAGCGAAGCGGGAGGCTGCCGGACTCACCCAGGCGGGCCTGGCCGCTCAGGTGGGTGTGACGCGGCAGACGCTCATCGCCATCGAGCAGGGGCGGTACTCGCCCACTCTCGAGCTCGCCTTCCAACTCGCGCGCGTGCTGCGGGTGCGTCTCGACGACCTCTTCGACTACCCCGAACTCCCCCAGCCCAAGAACACCGTGGAGGAATCATGATCAGCGCCACCGCCATCGCCTGGAGTCAGTCGCGCTACGGCGCGCCGGACGTGCTCACCCAAACCCCGCTTCCGGCGCGAGCGCCCGGCCCGGACGAGGTTCTCGTCGAGGTCGAGGCGTGCGCGCTCAACTCGGCCGACGTGCGCATCATGCGCGGTGATCCGTTGCTGATCCGGCTGGCCTTCGGGTTGCGCCGACCGAGGACGGCGGTGCCCGGTCGCGATGTGGCGGGACGGGTGGCCGCCGCCGGTTCGGCCGTGACCTCGTGGGCGGTGGGTGACCGTGTGGTGGGCGAGATCGGCGGTGGCGGACTGGGCGCGACGGTCGTGGCATCCGCGGCGAAGTTCGTCGCCATCCCCGAGGGCCTGTCGAGTGAGGTCGCCGCCGCGCTGCCGCTGGCCGGGGGAACCGCGTGGCAGGCGCTCGACCTCGGTGGGGTGGAACGGGGATCGCGGGTTCTCGTGGTGGGCGCCGGCGGCGGTGTGGGCACCTTCGCCGTGCGCTTGGCGGTGCTCCGCGGAGCCAGGGTCGATGCGCTCTGCGGCGAGCGGGCGAAGGATGTCGTCGCCAGCCTCGGGGCGGAGCGAGTCGACGACTACCGGACGACGGATCTCGCCGATCGCCGCGGTGCCGACTACGACGCGGTCATCGACATCGGTGGATCCGTGCCCCTGCGCACCTTGCAGCAGGTCGTGCGTGACGGCGGCGTCGTGGTCGGTGTGTCGGGTGGGGCGAACCGCGTGTTCGGTCCGCTCGGCAGGATGCTGCGCGCCGCGGTGCTGTCGATCGGCTCGAGCCGGCGCATCCGTTCGTTGGCGGCCGTGGCCAAGCCCGACCTCACCGCAGCGCTCGTCGACCTCGCCGCCCGCGGCGACCTCGTACCTCCGATCGAACGCACGTGGCAGATCGACCGGGGCCGGGAGGCGATGGCATACATGGATGCCGGGCACGCCGTCGGCAAGGTGATCGTCCGGCACTGACCCCGGGAAGGGGCGTAGGCGGCGCGCTCCGGTCTCCGCGCGAGCGGACCTCGACGGACGTGCCGTGTCGGGTGGGCGCGGACAGGCGGTAGGCGCCTTCGGTCGCCCCGCGAGCGGAGCGAGTCGAAACGCCGTGTCAGAACGGTGAGATGCCCCCCTGGTCCCCCCGGTCGCCCCGCGAGCGGAGCGAGTCGAAACGCCGTGTCAGTACGGTGCCGGTGGCCCCGGTTCCGGTTCCGGTACGGGGTCGGTCCCGGTGGTGAAGGTGAGGGTCCGGGCCGGGAGATCGGGGTAGCGCCGCCCGGTGGGGCT
>QFCS01000500.1_pt1 | contig 98008 bp, 83 predicted proteins | sample 3576561 | NCBI WGS metagenome assembly QFCS01 | reverse complement strand
GCCCCGAAGACATCATCTACTGGACCCCGAAGGAGCCTGTTCCCTTGCGCCGGCGAGAGCCCAAGAAAGAACCCCTCGCTGCCTGAGCAACGAGGGGTTCGAAATCAGACCTTATCAACAGCTAGTCGGAACGGCTAGCCTGCTCGGGCTGCTTTTTCTGCGCAAGTTGCAGACACCCGGCTCCCCGGGCGACCGATGCTTACTTGGCGGTCTTGGCGTAGCGGTTGCGGAAGCGCTCCACGCGGCCACCCATGTTGTCCACGCTTTTCTGCGTACCGGTGTAGAAAGGATGCGATTCGCTGGAGGTATCCAGCTTGAACAGCGGCAGCTCGCGGCCGTCTTCCATCTTGATGGTTTCCTTCGTGTTCGCGCAGGAGCGGGTCACGAATTTGAAGCCATTGGAGAGGTCCTGGAAGCAGACTTCGCGGTAGTTGGGGTGAATGCCTTCTTTCATGGCGTTTCCTTCAGGTCAGGTGCCGCAGCCGCAGCGAAACCACTTCGCTGTACTTGCCGCAATTTGCAAAGCCTTGGATTATAGCCTCAACCACCGCGGCGCATCATGTCGAAGAACTCGGAATTGTTCTTGGTCGACTTCATGCTCTTGAGCACCATCTCCATGGCCTCGATTTCGTCCATGTTGTACATGAATTGGCGGAGGATGCGGGTTTTTTGCAGGATTTCAGGCTGCAGCAGCAGTTCTTCGCGGCGGGTGCCGCTGCGGTTGAGCTGGATCGACGGGAAGACACGCTTTTCGTAGAGGCGGCGATCGAGATGGATTTCGCAGTTGCCCGTGCCCTTGAACTCTTCGAAGATCACTTCGTCCATGCGGCTGCCAGTGTCGACCAGGGCGGTGGCGATGATGGTGAGCGAGCCGCCTTCCTCGATCTTGCGGGCGGCGCCAAAGAAGCGCTTGGGCCGCTGCAGGGCGTTCGCGTCCACACCGCCGGTCAGCACCTTGCCGCTGGAAGGCAGAACATTGTTGTAGGCGCGGGCGAGGCGGGTGATGGAGTCGAGCATGATCACGACGTCCTTGCCGAGTTCGACCAGGCGCTTGGCGCGTTCGATCACCATTTCGGCCACGTGCACGTGGCGGGCGGCGGGCTCGTCAAAGGTGGAGGCGATCACCTCGCCGCGCACGGTGCGCTGCATTTCGGTCACTTCCTCGGGGCGCTCGTCCACCAGGAGAACCATGAGAACCACGTCAGGGTGATTGGCCGTGATGGCATGGCAGAGGTGCTGCATCATCACGGTCTTGCCGCTCTTGGGCGGTGCCACGATCAGGGCACGTTGACCTCGGCCGATGGGGGCGATGATGTCGATCACGCGGCCGGTGATGTTCTCGTCGCTCTTGATGTCGCGTTCCAGGCGCATCTGTTCCTTGGGGAACAGGGGCGTCAGGTTCTCGAACATGATCTTGTGCTTGTTGTCCTCAGGAGGCAGGCTGTTGATCTTGTCGAGCTTGTTGAGCGCGAAATAGCGTTCGCCGTCCTTGGGGATGCGAACCTCGCCCTCGATCATGTCGCCCGTGTGCAGGTTGAAGCGGCGGATCTGGCTGGGTGAGATGTAGATGTCGTCGGTGCTGGCCGTGTAGCTGGTGTCTGGCGCCCGCAGGAAGCCAAAGCCGTCGGGCAGAACTTCCAGTACGCCATCCGCGTACACCAGCTCACCGCCCTTGGCGCGCTTCTTGATGATGGCGAACATCAGCTCCTGCTTGCGCATGCGGCCGGTGTTTTCGATCTCAAGCGCTTCCGCCTGCTTGAGGACTTCAGACACGTGCAGTGCCTTGAGTTCGTTAAGGTGCATGGAATTCACTCCGAGGGGGAGTTGAGTCAAAACCGGGGGAGGGGGCGCCGGCGTCCGGATGGCGGACGGTGCGCGGAGAGAAGGGCGGTGCCTGTGAGGCCCGCTGGCGCAAATTATGACAGGATTTACGCGGCCAGGGAAAGAGCGCGAGGGCGTTGCACCCAGGCGCTCTCGATGAAAGTCTTCAGGCCAGTTGCTGGTCGATGAACGCGGTGAGTTGCGCCTTGCTCACGGCCCCCACCTTGGTAGCGGCCAACTGGCCGTCCTTGAACAGCATCAACGTCGGAATGCCGCGGATACCGAACTTGGCGGGCACATCGCGGTTGTCGTCGACATTGAGCTTGGCGATCTGGAGCTTGCCGTTGTAGGAGCCTGCCACCTCATCGAGGATGGGCGCAATCATCTTGCAGGGACCGCACCATTCGGCCCAGAAATCCACCAGCACCGGCGCTCCGGCGTCCAGCACATCAGCCTGGAAGCTGGCATCGGAAACGTGTTTGATCAGGTCGCTGGCCATGATTCGTCCTAAAAGTCGTTGAACGGAGAGGGGTTACAGTTTGGGTCACATGCCGGCAGTTCAAGGTGTCATCACACCTTCTGAGCGCATGGTCCGCCTGATTGTGACAGAAACGCCCATTTCCATGCCGCCTGTAAGCCCGATCCGCGACACCGGCTTGCCGGCCGCGGGCGAGGGTCATCCGGCGCTCGGCTTCTGGGCTCGCTGCATTGCCCGCATCGACGACTTCGCGAATGCGCGCGGCGTACCCGCGAGCCGCGTGGTGGTGGTGGTGCCCTATGCGCAAATGATGGAGGCGGGTCGGCGTGCATGGGCGATCGCCCATCCCAGCGGTTTTGCGCCCCGTTTCGAATCCAGCCGCAACTGGGCCACCAGCATGCGCCCCTTTCTGCCAGGTGCGGGCGATCTCAGCATGGACATGGCCCGCGACAGTCTGATGGCCGCGGCCCTGATCGACCGGGTGGCGCCAGCCCGGGCCGACTCCGCATTGCGGGCCCTGATGGTGGGCCGCCTGGTGGAGGCGGCCCGTCAGCTCGCGCCGCTGGCCGCCGCGGTGCCGCCCGAGCAACGGCTCGCCTGGGCCGAGCCGTTGCGCGATGCCATGACCCTTCCCATGCCGTCGCTGAACTGGGAGGGCATGCTCGCGACCCTTGCGCTGACCTGGGCCAGCACCTCGGCCTACGCCACGGACGTGCTGTGGAGCGTGGAAGCGCTGCCGGGCGGACAGGCCGATCTGCTGGTTGTGCTGCCCGGCTTTCAGGATGATCCCCTGGCGCGGGCGCTCGTGAACCGGTGGGGCGAGCACGCGTTGCTGCTGCCTCTGGACGATGCGGATGACGGGGTCCGTGATGGCTGCCATCTGCACGCCTGTGGCGATGCCGAAGACGAGGCGCAACGAGCGGCCGCCTGCGTCATCGCTGAAATCAACCAGGGGCACATGCCTGTGGCGCTGGTGGCCAACGACCGCCTGTTGACCCGCCGCATCAGTGCCATGTTGCACAGCGCGGGGGTGCCGGTTCGCGATGAAACCGGCTGGAAGCTCTCCACTACCCACGCGGCCGCGCAGCTCATGAGCGTGTTGCGGGCAGCCGACGCACGTGCGTCGATGGACGATGTGCTGGACATGCTCAAGCACGCCCGGGCCTGGCCAGAAGCGCAGGTGCAGCAGCTGGAACAACTCGCACGGGACGCGGGTGTGTCGCGCTGGAAGGCGGCTTTGCAGCACGCGCGTCTGGCGGCAGCCATTCCTGAAGGCGTGCCCGCGTGGATCGAAAGCCTTCAGTCTGCTCGACCATTGACCGCGTGGCTGGGCGATCTGGCGTTCGCGCTCAAGACCAGTGGTCTCTGGCCGTCTTTCGAGGCCGATGCCGCGGGCCAGCAGGTGCTGCAATGCCTTCGTCTGGGGGACGGGGCCGCCATGGAACTCGCTGGCGTGACGCAGTCCATTGACGGTGCGCGGCGAGGCGGTACCCGCCTGACGCTGAGTGCCTTCACCGCCTGGGTGCGCGACGTGCTGGAGGGGGCCAGTTTCACACCGCGCAGCGCAGGCGATGCCGCGGTTGTGGTCTTGCCGATGGCGCAGTTGCTCGGTCGCGTTTTCGCGGCGACCGTGGTCCCCGGCTGCGACGAGGCGCACCTGACGCCGAGCCCCGAGCCCCCTGGTGAATGGACGGCTGCTCAGCGCGAGTTGTTGGGCCTGCCTTCCCGCGAGGCACTGGCCGCTGCCGCTGCCAGTGCCTGGAAGGCCACGGTGGTTTTGCCGCAGCTCCATCTTTTGTGGCGCACGCAAGACCGGGGCGAAGCTGTGCTGCCCAGTGCATGGGTACAGGCGCTGGACGCCCCGCTGGCTGAAGATCCGCGCGACCCTCGCTCGCTTGGCGCCATGCCGCAGCGACGGCCTGCGCCTTCGGCGGCCGACGTGCTGCCCGATGCGCTGTCGGCCAGTGCCTACCAGGATCTGCGCGACTGCCCGTACCGCTTCTTCGCCCTGCGCCAGTTGCGGCTCGTGGAGGCTGCCGAGCTCGAGGCCGAACCCGATCAGCGGGACATGGGCAACTGGCTGCATGCCGTGCTGCGCGCCTTTCACGAAGAACGGGGTGATGCCCGGCTGGGCCGCGAGGCGGACCTTGCAAGGCTGAACCAGCTGGCGGATGACACCGCGATGGCGATGGGCCTCAACGCGGGCGAGGGTGGGGCGGGATTCCTGCCGTACCAGGCGGTCTGGCCCGCGTTGCGCGATGGCTATCTGGACTGGCTTCATGGCTTCGAGGCGGTTGAAGGCAGGCCGGGCCCGCGCTTCGTCGAGGCCGAGGCAGAGCGGATGGCTGCCGTCGGCCCCTGGAAGCTCTACGGCAAGCTGGATCGCATCGATGCACAGCAGAGCCCGGAGGGGCCGATTCCTTTCGTGCTCGACTACAAGACCGAGAGCCGCGCCAGGACCCATGACCGCGTGAAGGAGCCACTGGAAGACACCCAGCTGGCCTTCTACGCCGCCCTGCTGCCGGACGACAACCTGCGTGCGGCCTACCTCAGCATCACCGACAAGCGTGGCGACACTGGCAAGGACACACCGACGTGGCTGGTGGAGCAGCCCGACGTGCTGATGGCGCGCGAGCACCTGCGCACCGGCCTCGCGCATGACATGGCGCGGATGGCTGCTGGCGAACCCATGCCCGCGCTCGGCGAGGGCCGCGTGTGCGACTTCTGCGCCGCGCGCGGCCTCTGTCGCAAGGACTTCTGGAGCCCTGCATGACGGCGCCCGCCTACCGGATCAACGGCACACCGGTCTCGCGCGAGGCGTTCTACGTGCTCGCCTGCGATCCCACGCGAAGCATCGCGGTGGAGGCCTGCGCTGGCGCGGGCAAGACCTGGATGCTGGTCTCGCGCATCCTGCGCGCCCTGCTGGACGGCTGCGCGCCGCAGGACGTGCTGGCCATCACGTTCACCAAGAAGGCAGCGGGTGAAATGCGCGACCGCCTGAACACGGAGTTGCGGCGCTGGGCGGGCCTGAGCGACGAGGCACTGGCCGGGGAACTGCGTGCCCGTGGCATGAGCGAAGCGGATGCCATGCGGCGCGTGCCGGAGGCGCGCAGCCTGTACCAGCGGGTGACCGCCCTGGGACGATCGGTGCAGGTGCGCACCTTCCACAGCTGGTTTGCCGCGCTGCTGCGTGGCGCACCGCTGTCGGTATTGCAGGAGTTGCAGCTGCCGGTTCAGTACGAGCTGCTCGAAGACGACGCACGGGCGGTGGCCCAGGTCTGGCCGCGTTTCTATGCCGCCCTGGCCGCCAGCCCCGCCGAACGGCAGGACTTCATGGACAGCGTGGCCGGACATGGCCGTCACCAGACCTTGAAGGCGCTGCAGAACGCCTTGCAGAAGCGCGTGGAGTTCACGCTGGCGGATGCGGCCGGCATTGTGGACGTCTCGGTCGAACCCATGGCGCACCGCTACCCGGAGTTCGGTGATGGCGACAGCCCGGTGCAATGGCTTGTGCGCGACGCCCGCGCCGTCACATTGATGCGAGAAGCCGCCCAGGCACTGGGTCGTGCCAGCGCGGTCACGTTCTCCGCCAAGGGTGTGGAGCTGGAACAGGCGCTCTCGGGCTCCAATGGTGCCGCAGTGCTGGCGGCACTCTTGACGCAGAAGGATGAACCGCGCAAGTTCAACGACAAGCTCGCTGGTATCGAGGCGGTGCGCGCGGCCCAGCAGCTGGCGATGCGCGCGATCGAAGCGTTGCGACAGCACCGCGCCTGGCAGCACCACCAGCGGCTGTCGCGCCTCACGCGGGTGCTGCTGGATACCTTCGCCGCGTTCAAGCGCGAGCGCGGCTGGGTGGACATGAACGATGTGGAAGGCGCTGCGCGGCGCCTGCTGGCCGATGCCGAGCTGTCGGGCTGGTTGCAGCAGCGGCTGGACGCGCGCTTGCGCCACGTGCTGATCGATGAATTCCAGGACACCAACCCGCTGCAGTGGCAAGCCCTCTATGGCTGGCTCTCGGCCTATGCGGGCGCTGGTCCCGGTGAAGCCCCGTGTGTGTTCCTCGTCGGTGATCCCAAGCAGTCGATCTACCGCTTCCGCCGCGCCGAACCCCAGGTGTTCAAGGCTGCGCAGGCGTTCGTGGTGCAGGGGCTGTCTGGCGCCTTGCTGAGCTGTGACCACACACGCCGTTGCGCACCCGAAGTGGTGGACGCACTCAATGCGGCCATGGGTGCTGCCGTGCTGGCAGGTGAGTACGGGAGCGACTACCGCGCCCACACCACCGAGAGCAAGGAACCCGGCGAGGTGCTGTGCCTGCCGCAGGTGCCCCGCAGCCTGCGTGAGCAGCAGAACAGCGGCGAGGATGGAGAGCCCGTGTGGCGCGACAGCCTGAGCCAACCCCGCGTCTCGACTGAGGATGGCCTGGCCGTTCTCGAGGCGCGGCAGGCGGCCGACTGGATCGCCGCCGAGGTGGCCGCGGGTCGCCTCGCGCTGGACGACGTGATGGTGCTCGCGCGCCGCCGAGAGCGGCTGGGCTGGATGCACGAGGCGCTGCGCGAGCGTGGGCTGGCGAGCGAGCAGCCCGAAAAACTCGAACTGGGCGAGGCGCCGGCGGTGCAGGACGTGGTCGCCTTGCTCGACGCGCTAGTGTCCACGCGGCACGACCTCAGCCTCGCACGGGCGCTCAAGTCGCCTTTGTTCGACTGGAGAGACGACGACCTCGCCCAGCTGGCCCGCCTGCGGTTGCGCTGGACGCCACCACGTACCGAGGGCAGTGCCACCGTGTCCCGGCCCGCCTGGTGGGATGTGCTGAGCCGTTTTGCCACCTTGACGCCACAAGAGCAGGCGGCCACGGCCACCTCGGTCGAGCAGGCCCGGCGGTTCACCCTAAGCGCGGAGCGCCTCGCCCTGTACCGGGGCTGGCTGCGGAGTCTGCCGCCACACGATGCGCTGTCCGCGCTGTACGACCACGGCGACGTGTTGGCGCGGTTCGCGCAGGCCGTGCCGGTCAACCAGCGCGATGCCGTGCTGGCGCAGTTGCGCGATCTGCTGTCGCAGTCCCTCGCGCAGGATGGCGGGCGCTTTCTCACGCCCTACCGGCTGGTGCGGGCGCTCAAGGCAGGGGGCATCCAGGCCACGCCGGTGCGCACGCATGGCGCTGTGCGCCTGCTCACCATCCATGGAGCCAAGGGGCTTGAAGCCCACACCGTGCTCATTCTGGACACCGCGAGTGGATCTGCGAGGCCTGAAAGCATGGGGGTGCTGGTGGACTGGCCTGGGGAAGAGGCGCTGCCGCGCCGCTTCGTGTTTCTGGCGAGCGAGAAAACGCCACCGGCCTGCGTGGTGGACGCGTTGCGGCAGGAGCAGGAAGCGCGCTCGCTCGAAGAGCTCAACGCCCTGTATGTGGCGCTCACGCGGGCCGAGTCCCGCCTGGTGATCTCCAGCTTCGAGCCGCACCAGCGCAGCGCCACCACCTGGTTCGACCGTCTCCAACCTCTCACCGCGCCGGTCGGGGCGCCTACGCCATTTGCGCAAGAGGTCCCATTCACTGAAGTACTGGCACCCGCCTTCACCTTGCCGAGCCTGCCTGCGCTGACCGTCGAGTTCGCTTCCCCGGCCCCGCCGGTTGAACAGGCGCCGGTGGACGACACCTACAACCGCATGGGGCTGGCGCTGCACCGCCTGCTGGAATGGCGGCCCACACCGGTGCGGGATTTTGAGTGGACGCCCGAACATGTGGAGGCAGTCGCCCGCGAGTTCTCACTGGACACCGTGCAGTCACAGCACGTTCTGGCCACCGCCGGCCGCATCGTGGCGGGCGAGGCCGCCTGGGTATGGGACGATGCCGCGCTGGATCACTGGGGCAACGAGGTGGCGTTGCTCCACCAAGGCGAGTTGCTGCGGCTTGATCGACTCGTGCGGCGCCGCGACAGCGGTGAATGGTGGGTGCTGGACTACAAGAGCGCTGCGCGACCTGAGCTCGATCCGGCAAAGGTGGCCCAGATGCACGGCTACCGTGCGGCCATGGCCCAGGCGCGCCCAGGGGAACCGGTGCGCCTGGCTTTCATCAATGCGCAAGGCCGGCTCATCGAGCTGGCGGATGCCTTTTTCTCTTCATGACCGATTTTTCCCTTTCACTGTCCGTCGATGCCGCCGTGATCGGCGGAGGGCCTGCCGGCCTGATGGCCGCAGAGTGCCTGAGCCGTGCGGGCCTGGGCGTGCATCTGTTCGACGCCATGCCCTCGGTGGGCCGCAAATTCCTGCTTGCAGGCAAAGGGGGCATGAACCTCACGCATGCCGAAGCCTTGCCGGCCTTCCTGACGCGCTATGGCGAGCGGGCCGCGCAGATCGGGCCACTGCTTGACGTCTTTGGTCCGCAGGCCGTGCGCGACTGGGCCGATGGCCTGGGCATCGCCACCTTCGTCGGCAGCTCGCAGCGGGTCTTTCCCACCGACATGAAGGCCGCGCCGTTGTTGCGTGCCTGGCTGCAACGGTTGCGCCATCCCGCGGAAGGTGGTGTCGCAGTGGGCTTTCACATGCGCCACCGGTGGACTGGCTGGCACGGCGATGCCTTGTGCTTCGAGACGCCGCAGGGGCCGCTGTCGGTGCGCGCGAGCGCGACGCTGCTTGCGCTGGGCGGTGCGAGCTGGGCGCGGCTGGGGTCCGACGGTGCGTGGGTGGCGTGGCTGCGCGAGCAGGGCGTTGAGGTTGCGTCGCTGCAGCCCAGCAATTGCGGTTTTGACGTGGCAGGTGGATGGACCCCCTTCTTCGCAGAGCGCTTTGCCGGTCAGCCGTTCAAGTCCGTCGCGATCCGCGCCACCGACAGCCAGGGCCGCAGCTTCCATCGCAAGGGTGAGTTCGTGGCCACCGCCACCGGCGTGGAAGGCAGCTTGATCTACGCGGTGTCAGCCTTGTTGCGCGACGATATCCAGCGCCATGGCCGCGCCCGCTTCGAGCTGGACCTGTTGCCCGATCGTTCGCCGGAGCAGGTGCTGGCACAAGTGAGCCACCCGCGCGGATCGCGCAGCCTCTCCAGCCATCTCAAGAGCCGCCTGGGGCTGGATGGCATTCGCATGGCCATCGTCAATGAGCTCATCGACAAGACCGTGTTGCACGAGCCCGCTCGTCTTGCGATGGCTTTGAAGGCGGTCCCTGTCACCGTGGTGGCCGCGCGGCCCATCGACGAAGCGATCAGCAGTGCCGGTGGGGTGTGTTGGGAAGGGCTGGACGGGCACCTCATGGTCAAGGCACGACCGGGCCTGTTCTGTGCCGGTGAGATGCTGGACTGGGAGGCCCCGACGGGGGGGTATCTCCTGACGGCCTGCCTGGCCAGCGGCGTGGTGGCCGGTGAGGGTGCGCGGCGCTGGCTGCAGCGCAGGGGTTAGTGGGCCGAGGTCTTCGAGAGCAGATTGAGCACCAGCACCCCGGCCACGATCAGGCCCATGCCCACCAACGCGGCTGTGTCGAGTTTCTGGCCGAAGACCAGCCAGCCAATCACCGCGATGAGCACCACGCCCACGCCCGACCAGACGGCATACGCGACCCCCACGGGAATCGCACGCAGGGTCAGTGCCAGCAGGTAGAAGGCCGTTGCGTACGACACCACGACCACCAGCGAAGGCCAGAGCCGGCTGAAGCCTTCGCTCAGCTTCAGGGCAGACGTGCCGATCACCTCGGCAACAATGGCCAGACCAAGAAAGATCCAGGGGCTGATGGCGGTCACGGGTGGGTCATTCCGACAGGGCGCTCAGGTTCAGCGCATACGACTTGCCGAGCCAGAGCGCACCATCGCGGTGATCGCTCAGCGCATCGCCGGTGTTGGGGTGAATGAAGACATCCAGCGCGCCATGGTTGAGGGAAAGCCAGCCCACCACGTACGCGAATTGATCGGCGTCGAAAGCGAGCTGATAGGTCCACGCCGGGTGTGGCCCGACGGGCTTCTCATGGAATCGCCCGATCTGCACCCGCGCGGAGAGCTCACGCTCGATCACCTCGCGCAACGACCATGCCGCGTCGCGCGTGCCGGCATCGAAGTACACGTGGGCATGCCAGCTGGTGATGGAGGCGGGATTGCGCACGGACATGGGAGGGGGAATGAGGGTGACGAGCCTTGACCCCGGCACTGGCTACACAGTTAGGGCTGCTTGGTTCCCCACCTGACCCGGTTGGCCGCTTCACCATGCGGGAAGGCCCGTCGGGGTCGATTGTAGGCGATGGGGTGTGCCTTTGCCGGGGCGGGTGGCAATACCCCGCCGCGTAGAATCGTTGCCATGTCCTATGTCGTCCTGGCCCGCAAGTACCGCCCGCGCAATTTCACCGAAATGGTGGGGCAGGGCCATGTGGTGCAAGCGCTTTCAAACGCCCTGACGACGCAGCGCCTGCACCACGCCTACCTGTTCACTGGTACGCGGGGCGTGGGCAAGACCACGGTGTCGCGCATCCTGGCCAAGTCGCTGAACTGCCTGGGCGCGGACGGGCAGGGTGGCATCACCGCCGAACCTTGTGGTGTGTGCCAGGCCTGCACGGACATCGACAGCGGCCGCTTCGTGGATTACACCGAGCTCGATGCTGCCTCCAACCGGGGCGTGGACGAAGTGCAGGCCTTGCTGGAGCAGGCGGTCTACAAGCCAGTGCAAGGGCGCTTCAAGGTCTTCATGATCGACGAGGTGCACATGCTCACCAACACGGCGTTCAACGCCATGTTGAAGACGCTCGAAGAGCCGCCCGAATACCTCAAGTTCGTCCTGGCCACGACCGATCCGCAGAAGGTGCCGGTGACGGTGCTTTCGCGCTGCCTGCAGTTCAACCTGCGGCCCATGGCACCCGAGACGGTGCTCGAGCATCTGCAGCAGGTGCTGCAGGCGGAACAGGTGCCGGCGGATGCCCAGGCCCTTCGCCTGTTGTCGCGTGCCGCGCGCGGCTCGATGCGTGACGCCCTCTCCTTGACCGACCAGGCGATTGCGTTTGGCGGCGGTCAGTTGCAGGAAGCCACGGTGCGCCAGATGCTGGGCGCGGTGGACCGTTCCTATGTGCTGCGCCTGATCGACGCGCTGGCACGGGCCGATGGCGCGGATGTGGTCGACACGGTGGATGCGCTGCGCGTCAACGGCCTCAATGCCGCGTCGACGCTGGAGGAGATGACCGGGGTGCTGCAACGCATGGCGGTGCTGCAGGCGGTGCCTGGCCGTGCGCAGGCCGAGGGTCTGGAAGACCCCGACGAGGCCCGGATCGCCGAACTGGCCCAGAGCCTGCCCGCCGACGAGACGCAGTTGCTCTACAGCCTGTGCCTGCATGGCCGGGGCGAGCTGGGCCTGGCGCCCGACGAATACGCCGCCCTCACGATGGTGCTGCTGCGGCTCATGGCATTCAAGCCCGCCCACACGGCCCCGCGCGCCGCGGCGGAAAAAAAAACACTGAAAACGGCTGAAGCGTCCGTGGTGGCGGCGCCGCTGCCGCCACCGATGGTGCGTGTTCCGGTGGTGGAAGCGCCTCCGGTGCGATCTGTACAAGCACCTGTGGCTGCGCCTGTCGCGGCGCCGTTGGAGGCTCGTCCGGCACCGGCCGCCACCGCGGTGGCGGCGTCGCGGCCTCCTGAGCCTATCGACGATGCACCCTGGCCCGAGGACGATGGCCCGCCGTGGGAAGAGGCCGCGCCAGTGTCCCAGCGCGTGGTCGCCATTCCCGTGCGCGATGCGGGCGAACCGGGCCCGCTGGACCAGCCTGTGCCGCCCGAAGCCCATGGCGCCCAGACCGTGCTGCCGGCCGCGCCCGGAGGCAGCGTCGAGGGTGATTTCTGGTTCGACACCGTGATGCAGCTTGTGCGCGCCGAGGCGATCAACGCGCTTGTGCGTGAGCTGGGTCTGCAGTCGCAACTGGTGGCGCGGGACACCGACCAATGGATGCTTCGCGTGGAGCGCAGCTCGCTCAACCAGGGCAGCACCCGCGACCGCCTGAGCGCCGCGTTGCACACGCTCGGCCATCACGTGCGACTGGTGGTGGAGATCGGCAGTGTTTCCGATTCACCAGCCCGACGCATCGCCGCAGAGGCGGCGCGCCGCCAGCGCGAGGCTGAAGAACACATCATGAGCGACCCGTTCGTGCAGGCCATGATGCGAGACTTTGGCGGCAGAATCGTGCCTGGCACCCTCAAGGCCACCGCGGCCTGACGCCCCTTTTTTCTTTCAATCGGAAACCCAAGGAAAAACATGTTCAACAAAGGACAACTCGCCGGCCTCATGAAGCAGGCCCAGGCCATGCAGGACAACCTGAAGAAAGCCCAGGACGAGCTGGCCTTCATCGAGGTCACGGGCGAATCCGGTGCCGGTCTGGTGAAGGTGCTCATGACCTGCAAGCACGATGTCAAGCGCGTGACCATCGACCCCAGCCTGCTGGCGGACGACAAGGACATGCTCGAAGACCTGGTTGCCGCAGCCTTCAATGCGGCCGTGCGCAAGGCCGAAGAAACCTCGGCGGAGAAGATGGGCAAGATCACGGCGGGCATGCCGGGTCTGCCTGGCGGGATGAAGTTCCCGTTCTGATCGGCATCTCGCGGGTCACGAACCCCACCAATGGCTGAAACCCACTCGCTTGAACTGCTGGTGCAGGCCTTGCGCCGCCTGCCCGGGGTCGGCGTGAAGTCAGCGCAGCGCATGGCGTTCCACCTGTTGCAGCACGACCGCGACGGTGCATTGCAACTGGCTCGGGCGCTGGAGCACGCCACCGCATCGGTGAAGCATTGCAGCCTCTGCCATACCTTCACCGAGGACGACGTCTGTCCCACCTGCAAGGATCCGCGCCGCGACCGCACCCAGCTCTGCGTGGTGGAGACGCCTGCCGATCAGGCCGCGATGGAGCGCACCGGGGCCTACAAAGGCCTGTTCTTCGTGCTCATGGGCAAACTCAGCCCGCTCGATGGCGTGGGTCCGAGAGACATCGGCCTGCAGAAGCTCTTCGACCGCATCGCCGCGCCCGCTGCGCCGGGAGAACCCGAAGTGCGTGAAGTGATTCTCGCAACCAACTTCACGGCCGAAGGCGAGACCACGGCCCATGTGATCGCGCAGGCGCTCAAGGGCCGCACGGATGTGCAGGTGACCCGGCTGGCGCGCGGCGTTCCGGTGGGCAGTGAACTCGAATACGTGGACCTGGGCACCATTGCCCATGCCCTGGTGGACCGGCGCTGATCGGCGCCTTCTCGTTGCAAGGCACACATCATGAAACTGGCTGGATTGACGGTGGCTTACTGGTCGGTTCTGGCAGCCGCGCTGCTGCCCATCGCTTGCGCCTGGCTGGCGAAGTCGGGCATGTTTTCGAAGCCTCGGCGCGAGGGTGGTTTTGACAACCAGAACCCGCGCGATTGGCTGGCCCGGCAACACGACTGGCGCGCTCGCGCCAATGCAGCACAGGCGAACAGTTTCGAGGCACTACCGCTCTTCATTGGTGCGGTGATCATCGCCCACCAGCTGGGCGCGGCGCAGATACGGCTGGACATCCTGGCCTTTCTGTTTGTCGTGCTGCGGGTGCTCTACATCATGATGTACGTGGCCAACATGCCCACTGCGCGCAGCGCGGTGTGGACGGTTGCGCTCGTGGTCAACATCGCCATCCTCTTCGTCTGACGGCATTGCGGTCGCGGACCGTTACATCGGCTTGCATTTGCGCTTGGTACAAACCCGGTCGGGATTGGTCCTGATGCGGGTTCGCGGTACTGCCTCTAGTCTCAAGACCCATCAAGAAGAATGTGTCGAGAGAGGACAAGCGCGTGAAATGGAGCCGCCGAAACTGGGGTCGTGTCTGTGCACTGGGCGTTGCCGCCGTCGCCATGCCTGCCCTGCGCGCGCAGACGGCACCTGTCGCGCCGGCAGCACCGCGCCCCGGGGCAACGCGGCTGGCGATTGCCGTCGACAACCGCACCTCGTTCTGTTACCTCCCGCTGACCATTGCCGAGCGCCTGGGCTATTTCGCCCAGGAAGGGCTCGACGTCGAGGTGCGCGAGTTTCCTGATTCGGCGCAGTCTCTGCACGCGGTGCAGACGGGGGCGGCACATGTGCTCTCGGGCCCTTATGCCAGCACCATTGCGCAGCAGGCAAGGGGGCAGAGCCTTCAGTCCTTCGTGTTGCAGGGCCGTGCGCCGCAGGTGGTGGTGGGCGTGTCGCTCGAAACCATGGGGCACTTCCGTGGTGTGGCCGATCTGCGAGGCCGCCGGGTGGGCGTCATGGCCACCAGCGCCGCCTCGCACAGGGTGGCGAGCCTGGTGCTCGGCAAGGTGGGGCTGCGCGCCACGGACGTGCAGTACGTTCCGCTGGCCAATTCGGCGGCCGCGGTGCAGGCGTTCCGGCGTGGTGAGCTCGATGCCATCAGCTACACCGATCCCACCGTGACGCACCTGGAACAGATGGGGGCGCTCAAGGTCGTGGCCGACACGCGCAGCACGCGCGGCACCGCCGAGGTGTTCGGCGGTCCCATGCCCTCCGGCTGCCTGTGCGTGCCCGGTTCTTTTCTGACGCAGTACCCCAGGGCCAGCCAGGCGCTGGCGGACGCGATGGTGCACGCGCTCAAGTGGCTGCAGACTGCGGGGCTGTCCGACATCATCAAGGCGGTGCCGGAGCGGCATTTCCAGGGGGATCGTGCCCTCTATCTCGCAGCATTCACCCGGGTGCGCGAGGCCTGGACGGTCGATGGTCTGATGCCCGACACCGGCCCGGTCACGGCGGCGCGCATGCTGGCCCAGTTCGAGGAGCCAGGTTCACTGCAACGCGTGGATCTGGCGCAGACCTACACCAATGATTTCGCGCGCAAGGCCAAGGTCCGCTTCCGGGCCTGACCTGGCTTTTCAGTTCTTCTTCTCGGACTTGCCGCTCGAGGCCACGCGCGTCTTGTTGTTGGTCGCGCTCTTGGCCTGGGCTTTCACCGGTTGCTTCGCCGTGGGAGATGCCTTGCGCGTGGGCGTCCTGGCCGCGGTCTTTTGTGTGGTCGGCTTCTTCGACGCAGTGACTTTGGCCGAAGCGACACGTTGGGGCAGCATGAGCGTCACGTTCTGGCCTTGCTTCAAGGGGGCGTTCACCGCGAGCTTGTTCCAGCCGGCCACGCTCACCGCGCTCACGCCATAGCGTTGGGCCAGCCGTGTCACGTTCTCGCCCTTGCGGGCCTTGACCACGGTTCGGCGGAGCACGACCTCGGGTTGGAAGCTGATCTGGCCGTTGTCGGCCACGTGCACCGGCACGTCGCCATTGCGCTTCTCGGTGCGCGGCACCAGAAGGCTGGAGCCTGCACGAACCTGCATGCGCGGCGGGATGTTGTTGACGGAGCGCAGTTCCGATTCGCTCATGCCCGTGCGGGCTGCGGCCTGTGACACGGACATGGTGGTGGGCACGACCCAGGCCGTCCAGGTCGCCAGGGGGCCGGTGTGGTGCTGCAGGTTGCGCTGGAAGATCACCGCGTTGTCCCAGGGCAGCAGCACATGGGGCGTGCCGGCTGCCATCACGATGGGCTGGCGCAGCGACGGGTTGAGTGCTCGGAAGTCTTTCTCTTCTACTTCGGCCAGCCGGGCGATCAGCGCGACATCCATGTCGCGTTCAACGGTGACGGTGTCGAAGAAGGGGTGGTTGCCGATAAGAGGCAGGGTGGTGTTGTAGGCGTCGGGCCGCGCCATGATGTTCTTCACCGCCTGCAGCTTGGGCACGTACATGCGCGTTTCGGCTGGCATGCTGAGGTCGGTATAGCCGGTGGGCTTGCCTGCGCGCTGGTTGTTGGTGATGGCGCGGTTGACGTTGCCCTGCCCCCAGTTGTAGGCGGCAAGGGCGAGGTGCCAGTCGCCGAAGCGGGCGTAGAGCTGCTGCAGATAGTCCAGCGCGGCACGGGTGGACGCCAGCACATCGCGCCGGTCGTCACGGAAGGCGTTCTGCTTCAGGTCGAACGACTGACCGGTGGCGGGCATGAACTGCCACATGCCGGCGGCTCGCGCGCTGGAGACGGCCTGCGGGTTGAAGGCGCTCTCGATGAAGGGCAGCAAGGCCAGTTCCATGGGCAGGTTGCGGCGCTCGATCTCCTCCACGATATGAAACAGATACCGGCTGGAGCGTTCGGTCATGCGCTGCATGTAGTCGGGACGGGTGGCGTACCACTGCTCGCGGTCGCGCACCAGATCGCCTTCCAGATCCGGCATGGCAAAGCCCCGGCGGATGCGGTCCCAGAGATCGGCCGGCGCGTCGAGCGTGATCACGCTGGGTGCGCTGGTCTCTGCGATGCCGATCGTGCTCAGGGGGACGTTGCTTGGCAGGCGATAGGACGGCAGGCGCGGCGCGCTGGCGATGGCCGGCGGCGGGCTGGGGTTGGCGGAGGGGTCGGCAGGCGCTTCGGGTACCACCGTGGTGGCGCAGCCAGACACCAGCAGCGCGAGGGCGGTACCGGCGAAAGCCAGCCAGCGGCGGGAGAAAGAGGGAACTGGAGACAAAGACGGGGCGGCGGGCGAGAAAGCAGGGGTCATCTGAAAACGTTCTTCCATTCGCGAAGCGTGGCAAAAACCGACACGGCATCGGTGGGGCTGCCCGGCTCATGGGCCTGGGCGGACTGCACAACCGCGGTTTCGCCCGTGCGCAGGAAGGGGTTGATCTGTTTTTCCAGCCCGATGGAGCTGGGGAGCGTGGGAAAGTTCTGCGCGCGTTGCGCCTCACATCGGGCGGTGTAGGCCGCCAGTTCGGCATTGCCGGGCTCCACGGCGCGCGCGAACCTGAGATTGGAAAGCGTGTATTCGTGGGTGCAACACACGCGCGTGTCGGCGGGCAGGGCGGCCAGCTTGTTGAGCGAGTCCAGCATTTGTGCAGGGGTGCCCTCGAACAGACGGCCGCATCCACCCGAGAACAGCGTGTCGCCACAGAAGAGCAGCGGCAGGCCATCCATGTCGGGCGTGTAGTAGGCGATGTGGCCGGCGGTGTGTCCGGGGACCTCGATCACGTCAAAACGCAAGCCGAGCACGTCCACCGCTTCACCTTCGCCCACGCGCCGCAGTGGCTCTGGCATGGGCTCGTAGGCCGGGCCGATCACGTTCGCACCGGTGGCCTCGCGGAGTTCGGCCACGCCGCCGGTGTGGTCGGCGTGGTGGTGGGTGATCAGGATGGTGTCGAGCCGCAGGCCCGTCTGCTTGAGCCAGCCCAGCACCCCAGTGGCTTCGCCGGGGTCCACCACCAGCGCCTGCTGCCCGTCGTGCAGTGCCCAGATGTAGTTGTCGCTGAAAGCAGGGATGGGAATGAGGTTCATGGGGCCTTGTCGGGTGAGGGCGTGTAGAGTGCGGGGCTGGCCTTCCCGGGGGTTTGCAGTGTCGCAGACTTCCTGCCGGAATCGGCGAGAGGCCCCCCACAGCACATGACCGCAAAAATTATAGGGTTGACCGATTGGTTTGCGACCGCACCCGGGCAGTACCTGCTGGCCTGGGAGCAGGCCCAGTTCGATCTGGCCGTGGCCGATCTGTTCGGCTACAACGCGGTGCAACTGGGCCTGGCGGAACTCGATGGCCTGCAGGCCAACCGCATGCCGCACCGCTGGCTGGCCTTGCCCGAAGAGTTGCTGGGCGATGCGATGGCGCCCGAAGGCAGCAGCCCACGCGTGGCCTTGATCACCGATGCCGCGGCCCTGCCGTTTCCTGCCGCCAGTCTGGACCTGGTGGTGCTGCCGCACACGCTGGAATTCAGCGCCGATCCGCACCACGTGCTGCGCGAGGTGGAACGCGTGCTGGTGCCCGAAGGGCGCGTGGTGATCTCTGGCTTCAACCCGACCAGCCTCTGGGGCTTGCGCCAGGCGCGTGGCCGGGTCTGTGGTCGGCTGGGCCTCAACGCGTTTGGTGCGTCCAGCCTTTACCTGCCGGAAGCCGGTGACTTTATCGGCCATTGGCGGCTGCGCGACTGGTTGCGCCTGCTCGGGTTCGAGGTGGAAGCGGATCGGTTTGGCTGTTATCGCCCCGCGATGCGCACCGAGGCCTGGTTGCAGCGCTACGCCTGGCTGGACCGCGCAGGTGCTCGCTGGTGGCCCATCTTCGGGGCGGTCTACTTCGTGGTGGCGGTCAAGCGTGTGCGTGGCATGCGCCTGCTTGGCCCGGCATGGAAGCCTCGGCGGGCCACGTCGTCCGCGCCGGTATCGGTGACCCACCGGCACTGAAACACCCCTGGCTGGCCCTTCCATTTTTCTTTCTTGTATTCAGGAGTCTTTTTTGAACCACGTGGTGATCTACACCGACGGTGCCTGCAAGGGCAACCCCGGGCCCGGCGGGTGGGGCGTCTACCTCAAATCCGAGGGTTTCGAGAAGGAGCTCTGGGGCGGTGAACGCGCCACCACCAACAACCGCATGGAACTCACGGCGGTGATCGAGGGGCTGGCGGCGCTCAAGCGCCCGTGCCGCGTATCGCTCTATCTGGACAGCCAGTACGTGCGCCAGGGCATCACCGAGTGGATTCACGGCTGGAAGCGCAAGGGCTGGGTCACGGCGGCGAAGCAGCCGGTCAAGAACGCCGACCTCTGGCGCCGGCTGGATGAGCTGGTGCACGGCGGCACGCACCAGATCGAATGGCATTGGGTGAGGGGCCATGCCGGCGATCCCGGCAACGAACGCGCCGACGCCCTGGCCAATCGGGGCGTGCCGGGCTAGGCTCCCGGGCCGCACCGTCCACCGGTGTACAGGGGAAATCCTGTCGCCGATCGTGTTCGCCGCTGCTACATTTCGTTTCATTGACCGGTTCCATGCCCCTTCAGGGCGTGGCTTTCCCCTCCCTGGCAGTGGAATCCATGGCGAACAAAGCGCTTTACGTGTGTGTGGCCGTTGCCGGCATCGGGCTGGCATCGGGTGTGGGCTGGTGGCTGCAGCATCGGGATGCGCCGGGAACAGCCGCTGCCGCTGGTCCGGCCGCATCGGGTGCGGGGGCGGGCTCCAGTGCACCCGGTGTGGAGGTCACGCAGGTCAAGGCGATCCGCCTGCAGGACGATGCACAGGCCGTGGGTACTTTGCGTTCGCGCCAGAGCGTCACGCTCAAGCCGGAGACCAGCGGGCGGGTGTCGCAGATTGCATTTGCCGAGGGCGCGCGCGTGCGCACGGGCCAGCTGCTCGTGCAACTCGACGACACACTGCAGCGGGCTGAGCTCAGCCAGGCACAGGCGCAACTGTCGATCGCACGGGCCAACCTCAAGCGCAACCAGGAACTGGTGGCGCAGAACTTCGTGGCGCAGCGCGTGGTGGAGGAGAGTCAGGCCGCCCTGCAGGTGGCTGAGGCGCAGGTGGCCCTGGCGGAGGCGCGGCTCAAGCGCATGCGCATCACCGCCCCGTTCGCGGGCACGGTGGGCCTGCGCAGCATCAACCTTGGCGCCTATGTGAAGGATGGCGACGACCTCGTGAATCTGGAGGACACCTCCATGCTCACCGTGGACTTTCGCCTGCCCGAGCGGTACCAGACACAGCTCGCACCCGGGCAGGCGGTGCAGGTGCAGCTTGATGCCCTGCCCAACCGGCCGTTCGAGGCCAAGGTGCTCGCTGTCGACCCTCTGCTGGATGCGAACGGTCGCTCCATCGCCGTGCGCGCGGCGATGCCGCCTGCCGCCGACAACGTGTTGCGCCCAGGCATGTTCGCGCGGGTGCTGATCGTCTTTTCCGTGAATGAACGTGCGCTCGTCGTGCCGGAGGAAGCGCTGGTGCCGCAGGCCGGCAAGCAATACGCCTACGTGCTCGACGTGCAGGGCGAGGGCGATGCCAGGAAGCGCCTGTCGCGCCGCGTGGAGGTGGCGCTCGGTGCGCGCCGGGGTTCGGAGGTGGAAGTGCTCCGCGGGCTTCAACTGGGCGACACCGTGGTCGTCGCGGGCCAGCAGCGGCTGCAGCGCGACGGCACGGCGGTGCGCGTGGTGAACATGCCCGCCCCGACAACCGGCGATGCGCCGCCTGCTCCGGCCCGCTGACACGGCCGCACCCGCCCGGGAACCCTCATGCAACTGCCTGAAATCTCCATCCGGCGCCCGGTTTTCGCCTCGGTGCTGTCGCTGCTCATCCTGCTGGTGGGCATTGTGTCGTTCAACGGCCTGACGGTGCGCGAGTACCCGAAGATCGATGAGCCGACCGTCACCGTCTCCACGCGCTTTGGCGGGGCCTCCAGCGAGGTCATTGAATCGCAGGTGACCAAGCCGCTGGAGGATTCGCTCGCGGGCATCGAGGGGCTGGACGTGATCACCTCGATCAGCCGGCAGGAGCAAAGCCAGATCACGGTGCGCTTCAAGCTGGAGCGCGACCCCGACTCTGCCGCTGCCGACGTGCGCGACAAGGTCAGCCGGGTCCGCCAACGCCTGCCGCAGGACGTGGACGAGCCGGTGATCGCCAAGGTGGAGGCCGACGCCTCGCCCGTGATCTGGCTGGCCCTTACGTCAGACACCCACAGCGCCTTGCAGCTCAGCGACTTTGCCAACCGCATGGCCAAGCCACTGCTGCAGACGGCGCCGGGCGCGGCCGAGGTGCGGGTGTACGGCGAGCGCCGCTACTCCATGCGCGTCTGGCTGGACCCGGACCGCCTCGCCGCGTACGCGCTCACCGTGCAGGACATCGAGGATGCCCTGCGGCGTTCGAACCTCGAGGTGCCGGCGGGCCGGATCGAAAGCACATTGCGCGAGTTCAACGTCACCGCTGCGACGGACCTGCAGACGCCAGCGCAGTTCTCGGCGGTGGCCATCCGCAACGTCAACGGCCAGACGATCCGCATCGGCGATGTGGCCCGTGTGATGCAGGCGCCGCAGGACGAGCGCACCTCCGTGCGCCTCAACGGCCGCGACGCGGTCTCGCTGGGCGTGATCCGCCAGGCGACGGCCAACCCGCTGGAGCTCTCCGCCGCCGTGCGCCAGATGCTGGACCGTGTCCGGCAGGACCTGCCCGCCGGTGTCAATGTCGACATCGCCAACGACAACTCCGTGTTCATCGACCGTTCGATCAAGGCCGTGTACACCACGATCGCCGAGGCGGTGGTGCTGGTGGCTCTGGTGATCTTCGTTTTCCTGCGCACGCTGCGGGCTTCGGTGATTCCGCTGGTGACGATCCCGGTCAGCCTGATCGGTGCCTTCGCCCTGATGGCGCTGTTCGGCTTTTCCATCAACACGCTCACGCTGCTGGCGCTGGTGCTGGCGATCGGGCTGGTGGTGGATGACGCGATCGTGATGCTGGAGAACATCTACCGGCATATCGAGGAAGGCATGAAGCCGTTCGACGCGGCGATCCAGGGGGCGCGAGAGATCGGCTTCGCGATTGTCGCGATGACACTCACGCTGGCGGCGGTGTACGCCCCGCTGGCCTTCACGCCAGGGCGCACCGGTCGGCTGTTTGCGGAGTTCGCGCTCGCGCTGGCGGGTGCGGTGGTGGTCTCTGGCTTCGTCGCGCTCACGCTCTCGCCCATGCTGTGCTCCAAGCTGCTGCGGCACAACCCGGACCCGGGGCGCTTCGATCGGGGCATGGAGTCGGTGCTCAACGCCGTCACGCGGGGGTTCGGCCGGGTGCTGAGCGCATCGCTGCGCGTGCGCTGGCTGGTGGTGGTGGTGATGGCAGCGAGCGCGCTGGGCAGTTGGTGGATGTTGCAGACCATGCGCCAGGAGCTCGCGCCGATCGAAGACCGTGGGGTGATCCTGGCCAACATCAACGGGCCGGACGGCGCCACGCTTGCTTATACCCGGCGCTATGCCGAAGCCATCGAGGCGATCGGCCGCGACTATCCCGAGTTCGATCGCGTCTTTGCCAACGTCGGCAACCCGTCGGTGGCGCAGGGCACGGTGTTCATGCGCGCGCTGCCGTGGGAGGAACGCACGCGGTCCACGCAGCAGATCGCCCGCGAACTCACGCCGAAGCTGGCGGGGCTTCCAGGCATCAGCGCCTTCCCCATCACACCGCCCTCGCTGGGGCAGGGGTTCCGGGAACGCCCGGTCAACTTCGTGATCGTCACCTCCGACAGTTACGAGAATCTCGCGCAGACGGTGCGCCGCTTCCAGGACGCCCTCGGCAAGAACCCGGGCCTCGTGCAGATCGACACCGACCTGCGCCTGAACAAACCCGAAATCCGCATGGATGTGGACCGCGAGCGTGCCGCCGACATGGGTGTGAATGTTGACGCCATTGCCCGCACGGTGGAAACCATGCTGGGCGGGCGCATCGTCACGCGCTACAAGCGCGATGGCGAGCAGTACGACGTGGTGGTGCAGACCGTTTCGGGCAACCGCAGCACGCCTGAAGACATCGACCGTCTGTTCGTGCGGGGGCGCAACGGCGCCATGATTCCGCTGGCCTCGCTGGTCAAGATCAGCGAGGTGGTGGTGCCGCGCGAGCTCAACCACTTTGGTCAGCGCCGCAGTGCGTCGCTGACCGCCAACCTGGCGCCCGATTACTCGCTGGGCGAGGCGCTGCAGTTCATGGACCAGACCGCGCGCGAGATACTGCCTGCGGGTTACACCACCGATCTGAATGGCCAGAGCCGCGAATTCCGCAATGCCTCGGGTTCGCTGGCCATCGTGTTCGCACTGTCGCTGCTGTTCATCTACCTGGTGCTGGCCGCACAGTTCGAAAGCTTCATCGACCCGTTCATCATCATGCTCAGCGTGCCACTGTCCATGATGGGCGCATTGCTGGCGCTCAAGCTCACAGGCGGCACCATCAACGTATTCAGCCAGATCGGGCTCATCACGCTGGTGGGCCTGATCACCAAGCACGGCATCCTGATCGTGGAGTTCGCCAATCAGTTGCGCGACCAGGGGCTGGAAAAAATCGAGGCGGTCCGGCAGTCGGCCGCGCTGCGCCTGCGGCCCATCCTGATGACCACCGGTGCCATGGTGCTGGGCGCGATTCCACTGGCACTGGCCTCGGGCGCAGGTGCTGAAAGCCGCCAGCAGATTGGCTGGGTGATCGTGGGCGGGATGAGTGTGGGCACGCTGTTGACGATCTTCGTGGTGCCCACCATGTACACGCTGCTCTCCCGCGACAAGTCGCATTCAATGGAGAAAGCCGCGCAGCACGAAGGTCGTGAGGATGTTGTCCCCGCCAAGTAGAAACAGGCGCTGAGACCGGTCAGATCGCGCCGTCGAACATCATCACATCGACCGCATCGCCCACGGCGACATTGCCCTGGTTGTGGTGCAACACGATCAGGCCGTTGGCCTGGACCATCGAACTCAGAACGCCCGAGCCCTGGTTGCCCGTCGTGCGCACGCTGAGAGAACCGTCTGCAGCACGGGAGACGATGCCACGCTGATACTCGGTGCGCCCCGGCTTCTTGCGCAGGGCTTCTGCGCTGCGCGCCTGCAGCAGCACGGGCTCGCTGGCCACGCCGCCCATGAGGCGTTGCAGGGCGGGGCGCACGAAGGCCAGGAAGGTCACCATCACCGCAACGGGGTTGCCCGGCAACCCGAACAGCACAGCGCTTCTGCCGCCTTCCACGATGCGGCCCACGGCCATGGGGCGGCCGGGACGCATGGCGATGCGCCAGAAGGCGACGTCGCCCAGTTGTTTCATCATTGCCTTGGTGTGGTCGGCCTCACCCATGCTCACGCCACCGCTGGTGATGATCGCGTCGGCTTTGGCGGCGGCGTCGCGGAAGGCGGCTTCGAGCTGTGCGGGCTTGTCGGGCACCACGCCCAGGTTGACCACGTCCACTCCCAGGCGCGTGAGCATGCCGAAGACCGTGTAGCGGTTGCTGTCGTACACGGCCCCTTCACGCGGTGCGTCGCCCAGGCTGAGGATTTCGTCGCCCGTGGAGAAATAGGCCACGCGGATGCGGCGAAACACGTTCACCGTGGGCAAGCCGAGACTGGCCAGCAGGCCAAGGGCGGCCGGACCCAGTGTCTGGCCCTGACGCAAGGCCGGTTGTCCGGCCATGATGTCTTCGCCGAGCAGGCGGCGGTTGTCGCCCGCCGACACCACGCCGGCAGGCAACGCGATGGTGTCGCCTTCCTGCTTCACGAATTCGAGGGGCACCACGGTGTCCAGGCCGGCCGGCATGATCGCACCGGTCATGATCTTGAGGCACTCGCCATCGGCCAGACGGCCAGGCCAGCCCTTCCCGGCGAAGGCCGTTCCCACCACGCGCAGGCGCAATGGCTCGGCGGTGCGCAGCTGCGCGCTGTCAAACGCGAAGCCGTCCATGGCCGAGTTGTCGTGCGGTGGCACGCTGATCGGCGAGATCACGTCCCGCGCCAGCACGCGTCCCAGGGCGTCGAAGACGCCAATGTCTTCGGTGGCCGTGATGGGGGTGACCAGCCGGGAGAGGAAGTCGTTCACGCGCTCGGCGCTGATGGCCTGAGGGTCGTAGCCCTGCAGTTCGGCCGCGATCTGCTCGATGGATTTCATGGGGCAATCAGGACCGGAACGCTAGCTTTTTTCCAGCGAGTGCAGTTCGGCCAGGGTGTTGGCGTTGAAGAAGGCCTTGGGGTCGTCGTCCGGCCGGTCGAAGGGCACGATCACCGTGCGGTGCTGGTCGGTCCAGCGGTCGATTTTCCGGCCACCGGCCTGGGTGAAGACCACCAGGCTTTCGAGCAGCTCGAGTCGCAATAGACAGAACACAGGCTGGGGACGGATATGACCATCCTCTTCGCGTGCCGCAGCCATGGCGATTTCCGTGCTCTCGTCCTCGAAAGCCTCGGCCAGCCGTGCCGCAAGGTCGAGTGGGTAGAGTGGCGTGTCGCAAGGGACGGTGAGCAGATACGGGGTTTCGCAACGCTCGAGGCCGGTGAGGAAGCCCGCAAGAGGGCCTGCATAGTCGGTGAGTGTGTCCGGCCATACCGGCACACCGAACGCGTCGTAGGCGCCTAGATTGCGATTGGCGTTGATCATCTGTTCGCCGATCAACGCGCCTTCCTGCATCTGCAGGCGCAACAAGGCGTGCAAGGCCAGTGGCGTTCCGTTGAAGTTCTGCAGCCCCTTGTCGACCCCTCCCATGCGGGAGCCTCGGCCGCCGGCGAGCACGAGGCCGGTGATGTGGTGAGATGGAATCATTCTCTTGTTCAGCCGCCGATGTAGCTCATTTCCACCCGTCGGGGACCAAGGGCCGCATCGGGTGGAAGGCTGGCTCTGAGTTCGGAGTACCGATCCGCGCGGCCTTGCCAGATGGCGGCGATCGCGCTGGCCAACTGTTCATCGGTGGCCTGGCCGCGGATCAGGTGGCGCAGGTCGTGGCCCTGGCTGGCAAACAGGCAGAGGTAGAGCTGGCCTTCGGTGGACAGGCGGGCGCGGTTGCAGTCGCTGCAGAACGCCTGCGTCACGCTGCTGATGACGCCGATCTCGCCGGAGCCATCGGCATAGCCCCAACGTTCAGCGGTCTCACCCGGGGAGGTGGGCTCCAGCTGCACCAAGGGCAGTTCCCGGTGGATGCGCTGAACCACTTCCGCACTGGGCAGCACCTCGTCCATGCGCCAGCCATTGGTCGCGCCCACGTCCATGTATTCGATGAAGCGCAGCACAATGCCCGTGCCCTTGAAGTGGCGTGCCATGGGCAGGATCTGGTCGTCGTTGGTACCGCGCTTGACCACCATGTTGACCTTGATCGGGCCCAGGCCCGCAGCCTGTGCGCAGGCAATGCCATCGAGCACGTCCGCGACGGGGAAATCCACGTCGTTCATGGCGCGGAAGGTGGTGTCGTCCAGGCCGTCCAGGCTGACGGTGACCCGTTGCAGACCGGCTGCCTTGAGGGCGAGTGCCTTGCGCGCGAGCAGGGAGCCGTTCGTGGTCAATGTGATGTCCAGTGGCAGGCCTTCCACCGTGCGCAGCGCGGCGAGTTGTTCGATCAGGATCTCGAGGTTCTTGCGCAGTAGGGGCTCGCCACCGGTGAGGCGAATCTTCTGAACGCCATGCGCGACGAACTGCCTGGCCACACGCGTGATTTCCTCGAAGGTCAGCAGCGAGCTGTGCGGCAGGTACGGGTAGTCCTTGTCGAAGATGTCTTTCGGCATGCAGTAGCTGCAGCGGAAGTTGCAACGATCGGTCACGCTGATGCGCAGATCGCGCAGAGGACGGCCCAGTGCATCGGCCAGCAGGCCGGTCGGCGCGACCGACACCCGAGGTACGCGCGCGGCCACAGACACCAGGCGCTGGTCGATCAGGGGAATGACGCGTTCGGACATGCACCGATTATGGGCGAGTGACGTTAGCGCGCCGTCATACGCCCTGGGGTATCCGGGTTTCCACGAGGGAATGCGTGTGGTGGGGCGCGCTCAGGCCGGTTCGGCCCTGCCCACACGCGTGTACTGCGTGGCGTTGTCTCGCAGCCAGTTGGCCGAAAGGTCGCTGGCCTGCTGGTCCGGGTGGAAGTCGCGCTGGAAATAGGCGCGCCACGGCTTGAAGGTCTGGCGCAGCAGGCCGTCGCGGCCGAGCATGTGGCGCGCGCCGCTGCGCCAGGTGCTCCAGCGCCACAGGCTGCCATCGCGCCGAAGGTTGTTGGCCGTCTGGCGCAGGGTGTCGGTGAGGAAAACCAGTGTGACGCGTCGCATCCAGCGGGTGCGCCAGGCATGGCTGCCGCCCAGTACCTGATAGAGATCGAAGGCCGTGCACTTGTGCTCGGCTTCCTCGGCGCTGTGCCACAGCCACAGCGCTTTCAGGCGTGGCTCGCAGCCATCGAGCAATTGCGGGTGCGACAGCAGCCATTCGGCGAAGAGGGCTGTGAAGTGTTCGTTGGCGGCCGTGATCGCCAGACCGTGGCGCGGATCGGTACCCTCCATCAACTTCAGGCGCTTGCGGGCGCGGGGCTCCCAGTCGTTGACCAGGCCATGCTTCTCGATCTGCGCATTGAAGAGGGCATGGATGCGCCGGTGCGTCGCTTCCTGGCCCACGAAACCCTGAACCTCTGCCTGCAAGGGAGCCTGCTGGTCTGGCGGGAGGGTCTTGAAACCATTGCGCACCGAGTCGATGAAGAACTGTTCCCCGATGGGAAAGCTCATCGACAGCGCATTGAACCAGGCGGTAAGAAACGCATCGCCCCCGCACCAGTGGCGCGCCACGGGTTGTTCCAGGTCGATCAGCAGGCGTCGGACGACAAGTTCAGTCATGGTTTCGTGGTATTTGGGTTTGGTACGAGTTGGTACCATTTCGCGATGGTGCGGGTTTCATCCTCTCCTGTCAAGCCGCGGGCGAGTGAGTTCGCAGGCCCTAAGATGCCCGTACATGAAGTCCAAGAGCACCACCAGCGCGGACAGCGCGGCACCGAACGAGCACCGCGCGAGGCTGCTTCAGGCGATGGCCACCGTGGCCGCCGCGCAAGGCCTGGCGGCCACGTCGATCGCGGCCGTCGTGGCCGAAGCAGGGGTCTCCAAGCGGACTTTCTATGAGCACTTCACGGACAAGGACGATTGCTTCCTTGCGCTGTACCGAGCCGCCAGTGGGTCCGCTTTGCGCACGCTGCGCGATTCGGTTCAGGCGGATCGACCCTGGCAGGACCAGGTGGAGCATGCGCTGGACGCGTACTTTGCTCACTTGGCCAGTGGTCCGCAGCTCATCCGGATGCTGTTCGTGGAGATTCACCATCTGGGTGAGGCTGGCGCGCGGGTGCGCCGAGAGGTGATGCAGCATCTGGCCGACTTCATGCTCGACACCATCAATGCCGGCGAAGAGGTGCTCACGCCGACCATGGCGGTGGCCGCGGTGGGCGGCATCCAGGAGCTGGTCTTGCAGGCCATCGAACGAGGAGAGGCCGCGCAGCTGGGGCGCCTCACGCCCAGTGCCAGTGCCGTTGTGCGGCTGCTCGCCGGGGTGCCCCTGGAGCCTTCCATGGCGGTTCCCCGGCAAAAAGGCCCGCCGAAGCGGGCCAGTTGACCAGGCGCTGCCGGCCTCAGGCCGCCAGCGGCAGCAGGGGCACGATCAACAGTGCCACGATGTTGATGATCTTGATCAACGGGTTCACCGCCGGGCCTGCCGTGTCCTTGTAGGGGTCGCCCACGGTGTCGCCGGTCACGGCGGCCTTGTGGGCTTCGCTGCCCTTGCCACCGTGGTGGCCATCCTCGATGTACTTCTTGGCGTTGTCCCAGGCACCACCACCGGTGCACATGGAGATGGCCACGAAGAGGCCGGTCACGATCGTTCCCATGAGCAGGCCACCGAGCGCCTTCGGGCCGAGGAACACGCCAACCAGAATGGGCACGATCACCGGCAGCAGGCTGGGGATGATCATTTCCTTGATGGCGGCCGACGTCAGCATGTCCACCGCCTTGCCGTACTCGGGCTTGGCCGTGCCTTCCATGATGCCGGGGATTTCCTTGAACTGGCGGCGCACTTCCACCACCACCGATCCGGCGGCGCGACCCACGGCCTCCATGGCCATCGCGCCGAACAGGTAGGGAATCATGCCGCCGATGAACAGGCCGATGATCACCATCGGGTCGCTCAGATCGAAGCTGACCTTGGCGCCATAGGTTTCCAGCTTGTGCGTGTAGTCGGCAAACAGCACCAGCGAGGCCAGCCCTGCCGACCCGATGGCGTAGCCCTTGGTCACGGCCTTCGTGGTGTTGCCCACGGCATCCAGCGGGTCGGTGATGTCGCGCACGGCGCTGGGCAGCTCGGCCATTTCGGCGATACCGCCCGCGTTGTCGGTGATCGGGCCGTAGGCGTCCAGTGCCACCACGATGCCCGCCATGCTCAACATGGCCGTTGCTGCGACCGCAATTCCGTAGAGGCCGGCCAGATGGTACGCCCCGACGATGGCCGCGCACACGAACAGCACGGGCCAGGCCGTGGACCGCATGGACACGCCCAGGCCTGCGATGATGTTGGTGCCGTGGCCGGTGGTCGATGCCTGGGCGATGTGCTTGACCGGCGAGTACTGGGTGCCCGTGTAGAACTCGGTGATCCAGACCAGCACCGCCGTGAGCACCAGGCCGACCGCACAGGCGCCGAACAGGCGCAGCTGGCTGCCCGTGGCGGTGATGGCGTTGTCCGGAATGATCCATGCGGTGACGAACCAGAACGCGATCAGCGACAGCACGCCCGCGATCGCCAGACCCTTGTAGAGCGCCGGCATCACGTTCTTCATCCCCGGGCTCGCCTTCACGAAAAAGCAGCCGATGATGGACGCGATGATGGACACGCCGCCCAGCACCAGCGGATAGAGCACCGCTTGCATCGGCGCTGCGGCAACCATGAGCGCACCGAGCACCATGGTGGCGATCAAGGTCACGGCATAGGTTTCGAAGAGGTCGGCCGCCATGCCTGCGCAGTCGCCCACGTTGTCGCCCACGTTGTCGGCGATCACCGCCGGGTTGCGCGGGTCGTCCTCCGGTATGCCGGCTTCCACCTTGCCCACCAGATCGGCCCCCACGTCGGCCCCCTTGGTGAATATGCCGCCGCCTAGTCGGGCGAAGATCGAGATGAGCGAAGAGCCGAAGGCAAAGCCGATCAGCGGGTTGAGCAGCTTGGCCAGGTTGGCGGCTGGCGTGAGGTTGCCGTTGCCCGCCAGGAACCAGAAGAAGCCCGTCACGCCCAGCAGGCCCAGGCCGACCACCAGCATGCCAGTGATGGCACCGCCACGGAAGGCCACATCCAGCGCCGGGCCGATGCCTTTGGTGGCAGCCTGCGCGGTGCGCACATTCGCGCGCACCGAGATGTTCATGCCGATGAAGCCGCAGGCGCCCGAGAGCACGGCACCCAGCACGAAGCCGATCGCCGTGGGGCCATCCAGAAAGATGCCGATGAGCACGGCCAGCACGACGCCGACGATGCCAATCGTCTTGTACTGCCGGGCCAGGTAGGCCGCAGCGCCGGTCTGAATTGCCCCGGCGATTTCCTGCATGCGGGCGTTGCCCGGGTCCTGGGAAAGAATCCAGCTGCGCGACCAGAAACCGTAGATGACGGCCACCAGTCCGCAGACCAACGCAAAGATCAGAGCAGATTGTCCAACCATGAGAGTTACTCCTGCTTGTTTCGACTTGGAGGGGGCAACGCCTCCGGGGCTGCCCCCGCTGCGTTGCTTCCTCGCTGCCTTTGCGCTGCGTTGCACAGCGTTGAAACAGGGCGATTGGCCAACACCTTGAATTTAGCGGGGAAATGCCACACGGCAATGCGTCTGCGCAAGGTTTGTCAGCCTGGAGTCGGTAAAATCAGGGTAAATCCTAGGCGCGCCCGACCTGTTCCGGCGCGCCTTTGTTCACCTGCAGACCGTTCATCGGGCTGCTCCCACGTTTCCAAACCAACCTTTCATCACCATGGCTCTTGACAACGTCACCCCTGGCAAAAACGTTCCCGAATCGTTCAACGTGATCATCGAAATCCCGATGAACGCCGACCCGATCAAGTACGAGGTGGACAAGGAAACTGGCGCGATCTTCGTGGACCGCTTCATGAGCACGGCCATGCATTACCCGACCAACTACGGCTATGTGCCCCAGACGATCTCGGGCGACGGCGACCCGGTCGATGTGCTGGTGATCACCCCCGTGCCACTGATCCCCGGCGTGGTGGTGCCCTGCCGCGCCATCGGCATCCTCAAGATGCAGGACGAAGCAGGCGAAGACGGCAAGGTGCTGGCCGTCCCGACCGACAAGATCCTGTCGATCTATACCCAATGGCAGAAGCCTGAAGACCTGAACCCGATGCGCCTGAAGACCATCCAGCACTTTTTCGAGCACTACAAGGACCTGGAGCCCGGCAAATGGGTGAAGGTGCTGGGTTGGGAAGGCAAGGACGCCGCGCACAAGGAAATCCTTGACGGCATTGCCAACTACCAGAAGTCGCAGCAGGCCTGATCGGCCTTTCTCTTCTTGTTCCCCTCAAGGCTGAGCCTTGAGCGGGTTTCGCAAGGCCAGGTGATCGAGGTAATGCCCGATCCCCTGGCCTTCTCTCTGCAGGAACCGCTCGACCGCATCGGCGAATGCAGGATGGGCCAGCCAGTGGGCACTGGTCGTCTTGACCGGCAGCAGGGCGCGGGCCATCTTGTGCTCACCCTGGGCGCCACCCTCGAAGCGCAGGAAACCGTGCGCGATGCACCAGTCCAACGGCTGGTAGTAGCAGGCTTCGAAGTGAAGACAATCGACCCGTTCCAGCGCGCCCCAGTAGCGCCCGTAGGCGGTGCGGCTGTGGTCATCGATGCCGATCAGGCTGCAGGCGATGGCGCGGCCCTCGCGCTCGGCCACGAAGAGCAGCCAGTGCTCTGGCATGGTTCGAGCCATGCGCTGGAAGAAATCGTGGTTCAGGTAGGGCGCATTGCCGTGCTCGAGGTAGGTGCGCTCGTAGCAACGGTAGAAAAAGTCCCAGTCGGCGTTTGAAATGGCTGGGCCCCGCGACCACCGGAATTTGACACCGGCGTCTTGCACCTTGCGGCGTTCCTGCCGGATTTTCTTGCGCTTTTCCTGCTGAAGGCTGGCGAGAAAGTGTCCAAAATCCTCATAGGGCTGGCCTGACGCATCGGCGTTGGTCCAGTGAAACTGGACGGTGTGCCGCAGGAGCATGCCGGCCGCGTGGCAGGCGTCAACATCCTGCGGTTGAGCGAAAAGCAGATGCAGGGACGACAGCTGCTCGTCCTGGGTGTGGTTGATCAGCGCTTTCACCAATGCCCGGCGTGCAGCGTCGTTGCGCGCCAGCAGGCGAGCCCCGGGCACGGGTGTGAAGGGAACCGCCACCAGCGCCTTGGGGTAGTAGTCCAGGCCGTGCTGGGCATAAGCGTTGGCCCAGGCCCAGTCGAACACGTATTCGCCATACGAGTGGTTCTTGAGGTACATCGCACAGGCTGCATGCAGTTCCACACCCCGCCACAGTGTGATGAACCGGGGTTGCCAGCCTGCCTGCTCACGCGCGCAGCCGCTTTCGTGAAGCGCCGCGAGGTACGCGTGGCGCATGAACGGGCTGGGATCTGCCCCGTTCGCCAGCAGGGCGTTCCAGTCGTCGGCGGGAATGTCCAGCGGAGACGAGAAGACCCGGGTGACATAATCGATTTCAGACAAGCACGGCTCCCGCCGGCCGCCAGTTCGCGGCCTTTCCTGCAAGGTTTCCAGACCCCATGACTCTCTCCATTTGCGTGGCCCAACTCAACTTCGTGGTGGGTGACATGGCGGGCAATGCCCGGAAAATTGTCGAGGCTGCCATTCAGGCCCATGCCCGTGGTGTGCGCCTGTTGCTCACCCCTGAACTGGCCCTCTGCGGTTACGCCGCCGAGGATCTGTTTCTGCGGCCGGCTTTCATCGACGCCTGTGATGATGCCCTCAAAGCGGTCGCGACCGGGACGGCCCACCTCAAAGGCCTGCACATCGTGGTGGGACATCCGCTGCGTGCGCACCCGAACGCAGCGGAACGCCGGGATCGCAGTGTGGCCGTGGCCCGGCTGTACAACGCGGCCAGCGTGCTGAGCGAAGGCCACGTGACCCATACCTATGCCAAGCGAGAACTGCCCAACTACCAGGTGTTCGATGAGCGCCGCTATTTCGTACCTGGCGACCAGCCCTGCGTGATCGAGGTGGAAGGCGTGCGCGTGGGGCTGCTCATCTGCGAAGACGCCTGGTTCGACGCGCCAGCCGCCGACGCGAAGGCGGCGGGCGCTGAATTGCTGGCCGTCATCAACGCTTCACCATTTCATGCGGGGAAGGGCGGGGAACGTGAAGCCACCATGCGCGAACGCGTCAGCGCCACGGGCCTGCCCTTGCTGTATGCCCACCTGGTGGGTGGGCAGGATGAGATCGTGTTTGAGGGACGCAGCTTTGTGCTGGCGGCTGACGGCACACTGGCTGGTCGCGCCGTGAGCTTTGAAGAAACCTTGTTTGACGTGGTTTTCACCCGGCAGGGCAAGGGCTGGCAGATCGATGCCGACACCGACCGGGCGCACAGCCCGGAAGCCGATCTGTGGCATGCGCTGGTCCTGGGTGTGCGGGATTACCTTGGCAAGAACGGTTTCCCGGGCGCGATCCTGGGGTTGTCGGGCGGCATCGATTCGGCATTGGTCCTCGCCATTGCGGTCGATGCCCTGGGCAAGGACCGCGTGCGCACGGTGATGATGCCCTCGCCATACACAGCAGACATCTCCTGGATCGACGCACGCGATATGGCGACACGCCTGGGCGTGCGCTACGACGAAATCGCCATCGCTCCCCAGTTCGAAGCCTTCAAGGCCAGCCTGGCCCGCGAGTTCGCCGGCTTGCCAGAGGACACCACCGAAGAGAACCTGCAGGCCCGCATCCGGGGCACGCTGCTCATGGCGCTGTCGAACAAGTTCGGCAGCATCGTGCTGACGACGGGCAACAAGAGCGAGATGGCCACGGGTTATTGCACGCTGTATGGTGACATGGCAGGGGGCTTCGCCGTGATCAAGGACGTGGCCAAGACCATGGTGTTCAAGCTGGCGCGCTGGCGCAACGCACACGACCCCTACGGCACCGGCACCAACCCGATCCCCGAGCGCATCATCACGCGTCCACCCAGCGCCGAACTGCGGCCTGACCAGAAAGACCAGGACAGCCTGCCCGAATACGCCGTGCTGGACGCGATCATCGAGCGTTACATGGAGAACGATCAGAGTCCCGAGAGCATTGTGGCCGCAGGGTTCGAACGCACCGACGTGGACAAGGTGGTTCGCCTGATCAGGATCAATGAGTACAAGCGCCGTCAGGCGCCGGTGGGTATCCGCGTGACGCATCGCAGCTTTGGCAAGGACTGGCGCTACCCCATCACGAGCAGGTACCGGGCGTGATTCGAGGGGCTTGGGCATAATGAATCCAGACCCCATTCCACGTATTGCTACCCGGAGACCCGAATGAAACAAATCACCGCCGTCATCAAGCCGTTCAAGCTCGAGGAGGTTCGCGAGGCCTTGGCCGAACAGGGCGTGACCGGCCTGACCGTGACCGAGGTGAAGGGCTTCGGCCGCCAGAAGGGGCACACCGAGCTTTACCGTGGTGCGGAATACGTGGTGGACTTCCTGCCCAAGGTGAAGGTGGAGGTCGTCGTCAAGACCGACGATGTGGACCGCTGCGTGGACGCCATCATCCGCGCCGCGCGCACGGGCAAGATTGGCGATGGCAAGATCTTCGTGACATCGGTCGAACGCGTGGTGCGCATCCGCACCGGCGAAGAAGACGAAACCGCGGTGTAAGACCGCAGCCTCAGATCGCCTCGATGCGTGGCTCGGGCGCCAGCCCGGCCGACTGGACCAGTTCAGGCAGCAGGGTGGCGGGATCGCGGCCGATGCGGATCAGCTCCATCTGCCACGCGTTCATGAACTGCTGCTCGACCCCTGTGCGCAGGAAGGTTTCGAGCCCGTCGTAGTAGCCGGCCACATTGAGCAGTCCCACCGGTTTGTCGTGGTAGCCGAGCTGGCGCCACGTCCACACCTCGAAGAATTCCTCGAACGTGCCGATGCCCCCCGGCAAGGCCACGAAAGCGTCGGCGCGCTCGGCCATCATGCGCTTGCGCTCGTGCATGGTGTCTACCACATGCAGTTCGGTGCATCCACGGTGCGCCCACTCCTTCTCCACCAGCGCCTTGGGGATGATGCCGACCACGCGGCCGCCAGCGGCCAGGGTGGCTTCGGCAACGATGCCCATCAAGCCATTGCGGCCACCGCCATAGACCAGCTGGCCGCCACGGCTGCCGATCCATTCGCCTACCGAACGGGCCGTCTCCGAGAATTCAGGATGAACGCCCGGCCGGGAGCCGCAGTAGACGCACAGGGAAAAAGTCGGGGATGTCATGGGGATTCTTCAGAAAGGTTTCAAGCCCATCGGGCCCAGAGGGCCGCAGCCCAGATGCCAGCGCACAGCACGAGGCTGAGCAGCACAGCGGCGCTGCCCATGTCCTTGGCGCGCTTGGAAAGATCGTGCCATTCAGGGCCGATGCGGTCGATGGCGGTTTCGATGCCGGTGTTCAGGAGCTCCACCACCATGACCAGGATCACCGAAGCAACCAGCAAGGCGGTCTCGAGCCAGCTCTGGCCGAGCCAGAAAGCGGCCGGAATCAGCACCATGGCCGCCAGAGCCTCTTGCCGGAATGCGGTCTCGCCCCAACCAGCGCGAAGCCCGGCAAGGGAATAGCCGAACGCATGTGCCATGCGATTGAGGCCGGTGCGGCGCTTCTGCGCGTCGACGGGTTCTTGCTCGTTCATGGTGCGGGTGCGGTTACTTGCGGGGCGCTTTGGGAGCCGGCGCCTGGTGAACGAGTCGGGTGCCTGCCAGGGCGTCGTGCAGGAACTGGCGTTCGGGGTGGAAGCGCGACAGCAGTGCCCAGATGGCGATCCAGCCGAACAGCAGCACCGTCAACTCACCGCCGGGCAGTCCCACTAGACCAGAGACGGCCAGTGGAGGCAGCAGCCAGAGCCAGGACAGCAGATACCTTAGCAAGGCACGGGGTTGCGAGAGCGCATGGCCTTGGCGGTCGACGACGCGGATGTGCCAGGTTTTCATGGCCAGGGTCTGGCCTTTGGCCCAGAACCATGTGAAGTAGATGCCGAACACCACGAAGAGAAAGCCCTGCTGCAGATGGCGGTTGTCCAGGGCATGCCGGGTTTGCGTCAAGGTAGAGAACAGGTACCCCGCGATGAAGACGACGCCGAACATCAGCATGCCTTCATAAAGCCAGCAAGCCATGCGGCGGCGCAGCGAGGGTGCAGTCAGCCCGGGTTTGTCAGGAGTTTCGCTGGAGATCGAAGAAGGCGTGGGCACGGACATGTAAAGGACTGGGACGGTCGGTCGGGCTGCAAGGAGCAGCGGGAATTGTCGCATTGCCGCACTTGAGACCTCCTTTTTCAGTCGATCCCAGGCAGATCGGCCAAAATCCTCTTGTTGCAGTGCGATAATGCCAGCTGCAGTTCAAAACAAGGCAAACGGATCAGGGTTCGGCGGGGTATGTGCCCGCTCATGGCCATTGGTCTCAAGTCTCGAAACCGCTCCACAAGAGTTGGTCAAGAGGCACCCAAGGTTTTTCGTCAGAGAAATTCTCGAAAGGTTCATCATGGAAATCAGCAAGGCCGAACTGGCCTCGGCTGCCGCCGCCTCTGGCGCAGCTTCTCAAGACCTCCGCGGCGCAGAAATCCTCGTCAAGGCCCTTCAGGCCGAGAGCGTGAAATACATCTGGGGTTACCCGGGTGGAGCCGTGCTGCACATCTACGACGCTTTCTACAAGCAGGACACCATCCAGCATGTGCTGGTGCGCCATGAACAGGCCGCCGTGCACGCCGCAGATGGCTACGCCCGTGCCACGGGTGACGTCGGCGTCGCCCTGGTCACCTCGGGGCCCGGTCTCACCAATGCTGTGACCGGCATCGCCACCGCCTACATGGATTCGATCCCGATGGTGATCATCTCTGGCCAGGTGCCCACGGCCGCGATCGGTCTGGATGCCTTCCAGGAATGCGACACCGTCGGTATCACGCGCCCGATCGTCAAGCACAACTTCCTGGTCAAGGATGCGCGCGACATGGCCATGGTGATGAAGAAAGCCTTCCATATTGCGCGCAGTGGCCGGCCGGGCCCTGTGGTGGTGGATATCCCGAAGGACGTGTCATTCAACAAGGTGCCTTACCACGGCTATCCAGAGTCGGTGGAAATGCGTTCCTACAACCCGGTTCGCAAGGGCCACGGTGGACAGATCCGCAAGGCCTTGCAGCTGTTGCTGGCAGCCAAGCGCCCTTACATCTATACCGGTGGTGGTGTGCTGCTGGGCAACGCCACCAACGAATTGCGCGCACTGGTCGACCTGCTGGGTTACCCCGTCACCAACACGCTGATGGGCCTGGGTGCCTATCCTGCCTCCGACCGCAAGTTCCTCGGCATGCTGGGCATGCACGGCACGGTGGAAGCCAACAATGCCATGCAGAACTGCGACGTGCTGCTGGCTGTGGGGGCGCGATTCGATGACCGCGTCATCGGCAACCCCAAGCACTTCGCGCAGAACGAGCGCAAGATCATCCACATCGACATCGACCCGTCGAGCATCTCCAAGCGGGTCAAGGTCGATGTGCCGATCGTCGGTGATGTCAAAGACGTACTGACCGAGTTGGTGAACATGCTGCGTGATAACGGTGGCCGGCCAGATGAAAAATCACTGGGCGAATGGTGGAAGACCATCGAAACCTGGCGCTCGCGCGACTGCCTCAAGTACGACCGTGACAACACCGAGGTCATCAAGCCCCAGTATGTCGTCGAGACGCTGTGGAACATGACCAGGGATTCGGATGCGTACATCACCTCCGATGTGGGTCAGCACCAGATGTGGGCCGCGCAGTACTACCGTTTCGACCAGCCGCGCCGCTGGATCAATTCCGGCGGTCTGGGCACCATGGGCGTGGGTATTCCCTACGCCATGGGCATCAAGCTGGCCAGGCCAGACGCTGAGGTGTTCACCATCACCGGCGAAGGCTCGGTGCAGATGAATATCCAGGAGTTGTCGACCTGCCTGCAGTACAACACCCCGATCAAGATCTGCTCGCTGAACAACCGTTACCTCGGCATGGTGCGCCAGTGGCAGGAGATCGACTACGAAGGCCGCTACAGCCACAGCTACATGGACGCGCTGCCCAACTTCGTGAAGCTGGCCGAGGCCTATGGCCACGTGGGCATGCTGATCGAGCGGCCGCAGGACGTGGAGCCGGCCCTGCGCGAGGCACGCAAGCTCAAGGACCGTACCGTCTTCATGGACTTCCGCACCGACCCCACCGAGAACGTGTTCCCGATGGTCCAGGCCGGCAAGGGCATCACCGAGATGCTGCTGGGTTCCGAAGACCTGTAAACCTTCCCCAAGCGGAGTGACGGGCTTCGGTCCGGCGCTCCATCCCCCAGACGAATCTATTGTCCGCCGAGCCTGCGCATTACCGTGCGCAGGGGAGGGCGGCGAAAAGAGGAATCGCACATGAAACACATCATCGCTGTCCTGCTCGAGAACGAGCCTGGCGCCCTGTCCCGCGTGGTGGGCCTGTTTTCCGCCCGTGGATACAACATCGAATCCCTCACGGTGGCTCCCACCGAGGACCCCAGCCTGTCGCGCATGACGATCCAGACGACGGGGTCGGACGACGTGATTGAGCAGATCACCAAGCATCTCAACCGCCTGATCGAGGTCGTCAAGGTGGTGGACCTCACCGAAGGGGCTTACACCGAGCGCGAGCTCATGATGGTGAAGGTGCGGGCAGTCGGCAAGGAGCGCGAGGAGATGAAGCGCATGGCCGACATCTTTCGTGGACGCATCATCGACGTGACGGAGAAGAGCTACACCATCGAGCTCACGGGCGACCAGAGCAAGAACGACGCTTTCCTGGTTGCGATCGATCGCTCCGCCATTCTGGAAACCGTGCGCACCGGCGCCAGCGGTATCGGCCGGGGTGAGAGAATCCTGCGCGTCTGAATTTTTCGGGGCTCAGCCTTCTGCCCGTTCACGCTGAGCCTGTCGAAGCCCTGCCTGGTATCCATTGCCGGTCAGGGTACCGAGAGCCCTTCGACAGGCTCGCGAGGAACGGCACAACCATCACATCCAACTGGAGCAATCAGATGAAAGTTTTCTACGACAAAGACTGTGACCTGTCCCTGATCAAGGGCAAGACCGTCGCCATCATCGGCTACGGCAGCCAGGGCCACGCTCACGCACAAAACCTCAACGACAGCGGCGTGAAGGTCGTGGTCGGCCTGCGCAAGGGTGGAGCATCCTGGGACAAGGTCGGCAAGGCGGGCCTGAACGTGCTGGAAGTCAACGAAGCCGTGAAGGCGGCTGACGTTGTCATGATCCTGCTCCCAGACGAGCAGATCGCCGAGGTGTACAACAACAACGTCGCACCGAACATCAAGCAAGGTGCTTCGCTGGCGTTTGCTCACGGTTTCAACGTGCACTACAACCAGGTCGTGCCCCGCGCCGATCTGGACGTGTGGATGGTTGCTCCCAAGGCACCCGGCCACACCGTGCGCAGCACCTACGCCCAGGGCGGCGGCGTGCCGCATCTGGTGGCCGTGCATCAGGACAAGAGTGGCAAGGCGCGTGACCTGGCCCTTTCCTACGCCATGGCCAATGGTGGCGGCAAGGCCGGCATCATCGAAACCAACTTCAAGGAAGAGACCGAAACCGATCTGTTCGGCGAGCAGGCCGTGCTGTGCGGTGGTGCGGTCGAGCTGATCAAGATGGGCTACGAAACGCTGGTGGAAGCTGGCTATGCGCCCGAGATGGCCTATTTCGAGTGCCTGCACGAGCTCAAGCTCATCGTGGACCTGATCTACGAAGGCGGCATTGCCAACATGAACTACTCGATCTCGAACAACGCCGAGTTCGGCGAGTATGTGACCGGCCCGGAGGTCATCAACGAGCAGTCGCGGGTGGCCATGCGCAATGCGCTCAAGCGCATCCAGAATGGTGACTATGCCAAGATGTTCATCCAGGAAGGTCGCCTGAACTACCCGTCGATGACGGCACGCCGCCGCAACACGGCTGACCACAGCATCGAGGTGGTGGGTGCCCAGCTGCGCGCCATGATGCCCTGGATCGCCAAGAACAAGCTGGTGGACCAGAGCCGCAACTGATCGCGCGCTCCCGGAAGGAGCGTGACGGACGACAAAGGCCACTTCGGTGGCCTTTGTCGTCTTTTCCTACAGACACACTGCTTTACACTGCGGCATTCTGTGCAGAACGCTGCCGCCGGGACCGTGGTCAGGTTGGTGCTAAGTTGCATGGAGGCCCCAATGCACGATGGAACAGAACCCACTATGACGCCCATTGAAGAACGCCCGAGGCGCCCCAAGGGCATCTACATGGTGCCTAACATGATCACGCTCGCCGCCTTGTTCGGCGGCTTCTATTCCGTGGTCATGGCCATGAATGGGCGCTACGACCTGGCCACCGTGGGCATTTTCGTTGCCATGGTGCTGGACAGTCTGGACGGCCGCGTCGCACGGCTCACCAACACGCAAAGCGCGTTTGGTGAGCAGATGGATTCGCTCTCCGATATGGTGTCCTTCGGTGCTGCACCCGCACTCATCGCTTACGAGTGGGCGCTCAAGGACCTCGGCCGCTGGGGCTGGATCGCAGCATTCGTGTATTGCGCCTGTGCGGCCCTTCGGCTGGCACGCTTCAACGTCAACACCGGGGTTGTCGATAAGCGCTACTTCCAGGGGTTGCCGTCTCCGGCGGCTGCGGCGTTGGTGGCCGGCTTCATCTGGCTCATGACGGAGTTGGGCGTTCCGCCGCATGACGTGACCTGGCCCATGTTCGTCATCACGCTTTACACGGGCTTGACGATGGTGACCAATGTGCCGTTCTACAGCTTCAAGGACCTCAGCCTGAAGAAGAGCGTGCCGTTTGCGTCCATCGTGCTGGTCGCGCTGGCCATCGCGGTCATCAATATCCACCCGCCAACCGTTCTGTTCGCGCTGTTCGTGGTGTATGGATTGTCTGGATACGGGGTCTATTGCTGGCGTAAGGCCAAAGGCCGTCCCACCAGTGTGATCAGCACGTCCACCGACGAACCCGACGAACGCGGGCTCCACGACTGAGTTTGCACGCCATTCCGGTTGTGCTACAGTTGTCCACATGATTTTCCGCGCTTTTGCACTACTACTGGATGTCCGACACGGGCAGGCTTGGTAGCGCACGCGCATTCCATTCAAAACGGCCCGTTTGCACCTGCAGCGGGCCGTTTCTGTTTTTGGGGCTGCGGGTTTCAGTAACATCGAAAGAGCACCATGTTGAAACAACCTGCCAGCAAGTACCCCGCCTTTCAGCCAATCGGGCTCAAAGATCGAACCTGGCCAGATGCGGTCATCACCCGGGCGCCCATCTGGTTGAGCACGGATTTGCGCGACGGCAATCAGGCCCTGATCGAGCCGATGGACGTCGAACGCAAACTGCGCATGTTCAAACTGCTGGTGCAGATTGGTTTCAAGGAGATCGAGGTCGGTTTCCCGTCGGCGTCGCAGACGGAGTTCGATTTTCTGCGCCGCCTTATCGATGGACGGCTCATTCCCGATGACGTCACGATCCAGGTGCTGACACAGGCCCGTGAGCCACTGATTCGCCGCACGTTTGAAGCTCTGGAAGGCGCACCACGTGCCATCGTGCACCTGTACAACGCGGTGGCGCCGGTCATGCGGCGTGTGGTGCTCGGCATGGACGAGGACGAGATCGTCGAACTGGCCACCTCCCATGCACGCCTTTTCAACGAATTGGCGGCGGAGCAACCCGCTACCGATTGGACGTTTCAATATTCGCCCGAGATGTTTTCGGGCACCGAGCTCGCCTTCTCGAAGCGCGTCGTCGATGCGGTGACAGCGGTATGGCAGCCAACCACTGAACGCAAGTGCATCGTCAACCTGCCGTCCACGGTGGAGCACAGCACGCCCAATATCTTTGCCGACATGATCGAATGGATGCATCGCAACCTCGAACGGCGTGACGCGATCGTGTTGTCTGTGCATCCGCACAATGACCGTGGCACTGGTACGGCGGCAGGGGAATTTGCCTTGATGGCCGGCGCTGATCGCATCGAGGGTTGCCTGTTCGGCAATGGCGAGCGCACAGGCAATCTGGATATCGTCAACGTGGCTCTCAACCTCTACACGCAAGGGGTGTCACCCGGGTTGGACTTTTCCGATATCGACGAGATCCGTCGCACGGTGGAGCACTGCAACCAGTTGCCGGTGCATCCTCGTCACCCCTATGTGGGTGATCTTGTGTACACGTCCTTCTCCGGGTCACATCAGGACGCGATCCGCAAGGCGTTTGCCGCGCGTCGTGAAGGGGATTTCTGGAACATCCCCTATCTGCCCGTGGACCCCAAGGACCTTGGTCGCAGTTACGAAGCGGTGATTCGCGTCAACAGCCAGTCGGGCAAAGGAGGCATTGCCTACCTGCTCGAAAGCGAATACGGTCTGGCGTTGCCCCGTCGTCTGCAGATCGAATTCAGCCAGGTGGTGCAAGCGGTGATGGATGCCCATGGCAAGGAACTGGGGGCTGCGGATCTGTGGGACATTTTCCAGCGCGAGTATGGGCTGGACCAGGTGAATACACCGTTGCAGCCGGTGATGGAGGATGTGACCGGCCAACGTGTGAGGGTGGCGGCTCAGGTACACATTGGTGGCCGGCCGGTGGCCGTGGACGGGCAGGGCAATGGGCCTATCGACGCCTTCGTGAATGGCCTGAATGCGGCGCACAGCCACGAAGTGCGGGTGCTGGATTACCAGGAACATGCAATGGGCTCCGGCGCACAGGCGCGGGCGGTGGCCTACGTCGAAATGCGGGTCGATGACCGGCGCACGGTGTATGGCGTGGGTATCGACGCGAACATCGTTTCTGCCTCTTTCAAGGCTATCCTTTCGGGCCTGCACAGGGTGGTGAGGGCCCGGGCCCAAGACATCGAAACACAGGCCGTATGACCACGTGCCCATCCACAAGAACAATCCCAACGGAGTTCCCATGAGCGACAAACTGATCATCTTTGATACCACCTTGCGCGACGGCGAGCAATCGCCCGGCGCTTCCATGACGAAGGACGAGAAGTTGCGCATTGCCCGCCAGCTGGAGCGCCTGAAGGTCGATGTCATCGAGGCTGGTTTTGCCGCCAGCTCGAACGGAGACTTCGATTGCGTGCAGGCGATTGCCAACACCATCAAGGACTCCACGGTGTGCTCGCTGGCCCGTGCGAACGATCGCGACATTTCCCGCGCGGCCGAAGCTCTCCAGGGCGCGCAGCGGGCGCGCATCCACACCTTCATCGCCACCAGTGCCTTGCACATGGAGAAAAAACTGCGCATGACACCGGAGCAGGTGCTGGAGCAGGCCAGGCAGTCGGTGCGTTTCGCTCGCAATCTGGTGGATGACATCGAGTTCAGCCCTGAAGACGGCTACCGCAGCGATGTGGACTTTCTCTGCCGCGTGCTGGAGGCCGTGATCAAGGAAGGCGCAACGACGCTCAACATTCCCGACACGGTGGGTTACGCCATCCCCGAGCTGTATGGCAACTTCATCCACACCCTGCGTGAGCGCGTTCCCAATTCCGACAAGGCCATCTGGTCGGTGCATTGCCACAACGATCTGGGCATGGCCGTGGCGAACTCACTGGCGGGCGTGAAGATCGGTGGGGCGAGGCAGGTGGAGTGCACCATCAACGGACTGGGCGAGCGCGCAGGCAATTGCTCGCTCGAAGAGATCGTGATGGCGGTACGCACGCGCCGCGACTATTTCGGCCTGGATGTGGGCGTGGACGCCACGCAGATCGTACCGGCGAGCCGAATGGTGAGCCAGACCACCGGTTTCGTTGTGCAGCCCAACAAGGCAGTGGTGGGAGCCAATGCCTTCGCCCACGCCAGTGGCATCCACCAGGATGGCGTTCTCAAGGCCCGTGACACTTACGAGATCATGCGGGCCGAAGATGTGGGCTGGAGCGCGAACAAGATCGTGCTGGGCAAGCTCAGTGGCCGCAATGCCTTCAAGCAACGGCTGCAGGAACTCGGCATCGAGATGGAGTCGGAAAGCGAAATCAACACCGCCTTCGCCGCCTTCAAGGAACTGGCTGATCGCAAGAGCGAGATCTTCGATGAGGACATTCTTGCGCTGTGCAGTGACGAAAGCGTCACGGCAGAAAAGGAGCAGTACGGCCTGGTGTCGCTTTCCCAGCGCAGCGAAACGGGTGAGCGTCCACACGCGAGTGTGGTGTTCACGGTCGACGGCAAGGAAATCCAGGGCGAGAGCGACGGTAACGGCCCCGTGGATGCCTCATTGAAAGCCATCGAAAACCATGTGAAGAGTGGCGCCGAGCTGGTGCTCTATTCGGTCAACGCGATCACGAGCGGTTCGACTGAGAGCCAGGGCGAGGTGACCGTGCGCTTGCAGCACAGTGGTCGCGTGGTCAATGGCGTTGGCGCAGACCCGGACATCGTGGTGGCCTCGGCCAAGGCATATCTCAGTGCACTGAACAAGCTTCACAGCAAATCCGACCGTGTTGCAGCCCAAGGATAAAAGTTCAATGAAATCAAAGGCTTGATGAATTTTTCTTCCTGATCTGCAGAAAAGAGACCAAAAGTAGCATCTGTTCCACCGATCATTGAAGACCGTTTCCCAAGCTTTTGATATTGCTAGTTTTTTTCGGGATGCCTATACTCCACACCTGCGCAGTTCCTGTTGTTGGAGTGGAGTCATGGTCATTGCGGTCGATCGCTTTCGCAAAATCCTGGTAGTAGCAGCCATTGCCTGCTGGGTGACCATTTCGGCTTCGCCGGTGTCGGTGCAAGCCGCTACCAATGCGAAGACCAACAAGGCGACCAAGAGCACCCTGAAAGCCAAGGCAGAGGCGCCCAAGCGCACCGTTGCCAGCACGACCAGGAAGGCCCAGTCGAAGGTCGCGAAGGCGCCAGCCCGCAAGACGGTGAAGGTGGCGAGCAAGCCGCAAGGCCGTGTGAAGGTGCAGATGGCCGCTGGCAAGTCGACCTCGCTTCACAAGGTCGCTGTGCAGCGCCAGCCTGCCGCGCCACAGGCTGTGATGCGTGCTGCCGTGGCACCCCGCCTCTCCGAAGGATCGCGCCTCGGTTTGCGCTCTATGGACGATCCCCTCGAATTCAACTCGACCGTGGCTCTGGTGATCGACCAGGAGACCAATGAAGTGCTCTTCAGCAAGAACGATGCAGCGGTACTGCCCATCGCTTCGCTGACGAAGCTCATGACCGGGCTGGTGGTGGCCGACGCTCATCTCAACATGCAAGAGATGATCACGATCACCCAGGACGATGTCGACACGTACAAGGGAAGCAGCTCGCGCCTTGCCGTGGGTACCACGTTGAGCCGGGGTGAGTTGATGCATCTTGCGCTCATGTCCAGCGAGAACCGGGCCGCACACGCATTGGGCCGCACCTATCCAGGCGGCCTCACGGAGTTTGTCCGACTCATGAACCGCAAGGCCAGCGAGCTGGGCATGAGCGACACGCGCTATGTGGAGCCCACCGGCTTGTCCAGCGCCAACCAATCCAGTGCGCGCGATCTGGCGACGCTGGTGTCGGTGGCCTATCAGCGTCCGATCCTGCGCAACCTGTCCACGTCGCCCAGTTATGAGGTGGATCTCGGGCGTCGCACGCTGCACTACAACAACTCGAACGGCCTGATCAAGAATCCGGCATGGGACATCGGTCTGCAGAAGACGGGCTACATCTCGGAAGCCGGCCGCTGCCTGGTGATGCAGGCCAAGGTGGCCGGGCGTCAGTTGATCATGGTGTTCCTGGATGCCACTGGCAAGGTGGGACGCATGCAGGACGCAGAGCGCGTGAGGCGCTGGGTGGAAGTACAGACCGACATGCGCGTCGTTGCCCGCCCGCAAGGCTGAGCCTTGTTGATTCCCCAATGCAAAACGGCCCTTCAGGGCCGTTTTGCATTGGGGCTCGCTCAGTCGTTCAACGGGACTGAGCCTGGGTCGAGGCCTTGGGGCATCCCAGGGCTGAGGAAATTTCCGCCGCGGTGACACGCAGTTTGGGAAGCCAGCTCTCATCGATGCGGTCTGCGGGCGCGGAGATCGACAGGCCTGCCACCAGTTTGTTCTGGTCGTCGTAGATGCCCGCGGCCATGCATCGAACACCCAGTTCAAGCTCCTCGTTGTCCCGCGCCACGCCAGCCTGGCGGCATTGCGCCAGTTCACGCTCGAGGGTGGCAAGCTGGGTAAGGCTGTTGCGTGTGTTGCCCGCCAGCCCCGTGCGGGTGGCATAGGCACGCACGCGCTGGGGCTCGTCATCGGCCAGGAACAGCTTGCCGACAGAGGTGAGATGCAGCGGCGCCCGGCCACCGATGGCTCGAACGACCTGCATGCCTGAGCGTTCACTGTAGGCGCGTTCCACGTACACGATCTCGTCGCCCTGGCGCACGCTGAGGTTCACCGGCTGCTGGATCAGCTTGTGCAGTTCCCTCATGGGCAGCAGAGCGGCATCACGCACACTCAGCCGGGCCTTGACGAGGTTGCCGAGCTCCAGCAAACGCATGCCGAGGCGGTAGCTGCCAGCCTCGGGGCGGTCGACGAAACGGCCAATGGTGAGGTCGTTGAGGATGCGGTGGGCGGTGGAGGGATGCAGGCCGGTTTTCTCGCTGATTTCCTTCAGGGACACCGGTTCTTCGCGGGAAGCCAGTACCTCCAGTAGATTGAACATACGTTCGATTACCTGAACGGTGGGCGTGCTGGGAAGGGTCTCGGAGCGTTTGGTCATGAGGTGGGCCGGAGGTTGCGGCTCATTTTACAAGATGAAATCCACTTCCTCAAACCGGCGATAGACCTCCGACATCCTCTCATCAGAGCGGGCGGGTCAGGCCAGGACACTCAGTCCAGCCGGTCCCACTGACCGTTGTGCAGCAGCTCGTGTGGGCGGAAGCTGGCTTTGTAATTCATCTTGCTGCTCTGTCCGATCCAGTAGCCCAGGTACACATGCGGCAGTTCCAGGGTTCTCGCCTGTTCGATCTGCCACAGCACACTGTACGTGCCGTAGCTCGCCTTCTCATCCGGTTCGTAGAAGGTATACACGGCCGAAAGGCCATCATTGAGCACATCGACGATGGACACCATCTTGAGCTTGGGTGCGCCCCCATCGCCGGACGGCTGGTGAAACTCGACCAGTCGCGAATTGACGCGGCTCTGCAGCAGAAACTGCGTGTACTGATCGATGCTGTCATGGTCCATTCCGCCCCCCGCATGCCGGCTGTTCTGATAGCGCAGGTAGAGCTGGTAGTGCTCAGGCAGGAAACACAGCTTGAGCACGCGCGTCTGCAGCATGCTGTGCTGCTTCATGGACCGGCGTTGGCTCCGGCTGGGTTTGAACGACGCAACAGGCACGCGCAGCGGTACGCAGGCCTGACAGCCGTCGCAATACGGTCGGTAGGTGAACATGCCGCTGCGGCGAAAGCCGTGCGTGACCAGATCCGAATAAGCGTCGTTGTGGATGAGGTGGCTGGGCGTGGCGACCTGCGAGCGGGCCTGCCGGTCGGGCAGGTAGCTGCAAGGATAGGGTGCCGTGGCGTAAAACTGCAGCGCCTGGAGCGGGAGTTCTTTGAGATGGGTCACGCGCTACGACCGTCGTCAGAGAGGATGTTTTGCCAGTATACGGGTTGAAACTCCCAGTGCGGAGTGGGGTGTGACAGTGCCATTCGCACGTGTCGGCAGAATGCGTCGCGTGGCATGAGCTGCCCGCCGAGCGAGGCCAGGTGCGCGGTGTTTTGCTGGCAATCGATCAGTGGCATGGCGTGGGCCCGGCAAAAGGCGACCAGAGCGGCCAGCGCGAGCTTGGACGCATCACTTTGCCGGCTGAACATGGACTCGCCGTACACCATCGCACCCAGGTTGACGCAATACAAGCCCCCGGCCAGCTCGCCATCAATCCACGTTTCCACGCTGTGGGCCAGACCGCTCTGGTGCAGCCGGACGTAGGCTTCGACCATCGCTGGCAGGATCCAGGTCCCGTTCTGACCATCGCGCGGGGTGTGCGCACAAGCCCGGATCACCCGCTCGAAGTCGTGGTCGAAGCGCACTTCAAGGCGCTGCTCCCTCAGCAGCCGGGTCAAAGTCTTGCGAAGCGAGCGGTGCAGGCGGAACTGGTCTGTCTCGAGCACCATGCGCGGGTCTGTGCTCCACCACAGGATGGGTTGGCCCGCGCTGTACCACGGGAAGATGCCTCGGGAATAGGCCGCCACCAGGGTGGGCACATCGAGCACGCCACCAGCGGCCAGCAGCCCGGGCGCAGGGTCCGTGGCACTCCATGCGGTCTCCACGGCCGGAAAGGCCTGGCCAGGTTCGAGCCATGGCAAGGCTCGATTGGGTGGACTGTGTGACATGCCGATATTGTGCGCGGCGGCCTCGAAGATTCAAGCTGTGCGGCGCACGATCCCCCGAAGCAACCACCAGACCATGGCGCCAAATGCGATGCCCACGCCGTCGGCTGCCAGATCGGCCCATTCGCCATAGCGCCACCCAGTGGCCGCCTGGGCGAGTTCAATGGCTCCGCCATAGACCAGCAGCAGCCAGGCTACACGGGCTGGTCTTTGCGGGTAGGAAAGCAGGCCAAAGAGGGCGAGCCAACTGAACCCCAGGGCGTGCTGGGCTTTGTCCCAGATGTTGAACGCCTGGGGCGGCAGCAAAGCCACCGGGACCAGGGAAGCGATGGTCAGCACGGCCACGCACAACCAGAAGAACGGTTTGATCAGTTTGCCAGGCATGACTCGACAGGCTCGGAAACAAAAAGGCCTTCCGCAGAAGGCCATCAGATGAGGCGGGGCGCCACTGGCGCGCGAGCCTGGATTCTATGATCGTTCCAACCGATGGGGGTGTGGCTTCATCGACTCGCGGGTCTGGCCGTGTAGGATGCGTCAAACCTCGGAGGACGCATGAAACGGATTCGGACCTGGTTGACTTCGGCGATCGTTCTTTTCGCGGGCAGCGCTTTGTCGTTGGCCCATGCGCAGCCTGAAGCTCAGGCGAAGCCGAAGACAGTGAACGTGTTTTCGCACTTCAACAGCCTTCACAATCATGCGGCGAAAGAAAGCAATTCGAGCACGCGGGTGGGTAACTGGGTGGCTCGCATGACCGCTCAATCGCAGCCACGGAACGTGTACACGCTGGCCGCGCAGTTCGGCTTCTTCACGCAGTGGACTTTACCGCCGCAGAACCATGTCGCCCACGAAGAGGTCCGGTCACCCTATCTGGACAGGTACAGCGCCTCCTGGAAAAGGGCGGGTGCCATCAATGTGGTGGAGTTCGTTCCCGATAACTTCGATGCGCAAGGCACGGATCCGTCCCGGAACACGAACATGGGCGCCGCTTATGAAACGGTGCTGCTGCGGATGATCGATGCCTGGGAGGCCAATGCGCCAGGTGAGAACCGCCGTTACGTCGTGTATGCGGGCTGGCCACAACTGGGCCGGCATGGGGGTAAGAATGACGACCCTGCGAGCGTGTCTGCGGAGGGCTATAAGCAGTGGGTGGCCTACGGCCTGGGTGACTATCAGCGGTGGATGGAGTTGCTGGTTTCGCGTTTGAAGGCGGCGCGCCCGGCGCTGGACATCCGTTTGCACAACATCAACAAGGCCGTGCTGGTTGCCTACCGCGACACGGCGGTCGGCACCATTCCGCCAAACGTGCTCTTCACGGATTTGGCGCCGCATGGTCGCGCATCCTGGTATTTCCTCGCCGGTGTTGCCGAGTACATCGAGCTCTTCGGCGAAAAACCACCTGCCAACTTCAAGTTCGATTCGGCATGGGCAGTGGCTCCGACCATCGTCGAAAACTACCAACAGGTCGTGGATGCCATCTGGTCTGCGGTGAAGCCTTGATTCACGCTGCGCAACTTTGATGGCGGGCATGCCCTGGACGGCGAACAGGGCTACCCAAAGAAAAAGCCCTTCACGTGAGTGAAGGGCTTTCGTATTCTGGCTCCCCGACCTGGACTCGAACCAGGGACCTGCGGATTAACAGTCAGTATAAACCAGATTTTCTGGGACGCTATGGGACGTCCTGGGACGAAATAAAAACCTTCTAAATCAATGGGTTACAAGAATTTGTTGTTTCATGAGGTCCCGCTCGGTAGCATCTGATCTCAGGATTTTTCGGACACCAGTCGGACACGGAACACGCAAATGCCGCTCCTCACTGTCAGAGCGATTGAAACCCACAAAGCCAAAGCGAAGCCCTACAAGCTCACGCTCGACCGGGGCTTGCAGCTGCGCATCGCGCCAGACGGTGTTCGCACCTTGCTGGTCCGCTACTCCGTCAAAGGGTCTGATGTAGAGCGCCAATATCGATTGCCACAGGAGTATGGGGAAGGTCCGGGCCAAATGAAGCTGGCCACGGCCTGTGCAGAGGCCGCTCGCATCCGGGCGCTTGCGCGGGACGGGGTGGACTGGCCAGCCCAAGAGGAGGCACGGTTGCGGGCCGAAGCAGCTGAGCGAGAACAAATGGACCGGCAGGAGGGCATGACAGTCGCCAAGGCACTCCGCGAGTACGTCGACAAGAAGCGGCGGGCAAAGGACGGTCTGCCATTGAAGGCCCGCACAAAGGCTGACTACCTGGCCATGGTCGAACCCGGGGAAACAACCAAGACGGGGAAGAAACTGGCAGACGGGTTGCTGTTTCAGCTCGCCGACAAGCTGTTGTTGAAGCTCACTTCCGATGACATTCGGGATCAGTATTCGTCGCTGCTCAAGCGTTCACAACGGCAAGCCGACTATGCGATGCAGGTGCTGCGTGCGGTGATGCGATGGCACGGGGTTGTGGTGCCGGGCAATCCGCTAGGGCGTGATACAGCTGGGCGCGATCGGATCGTGCTCGCGCCTGCGAAAGGGAATCCAGCTCCCATCCCACCGGAACGACTGGGTGCCTGGTGGCGTGCAAGTGGCAAAGCCCCCTCACAAGTCGCGGCCGACTACTACCGTTTCCAGTTGCTGACCGGGTGTCGCGGAGGAGAGATTCATGGCGACAAGCGATACAACTACCCGCCAATCAGGGTCGGCGACGTGGACTGTGATGTCGGGAAAGTTGTTCTGCGGGACACAAAGAACCGTAGCGACCACAAGCTGCTCCTGGCCCGACAGGCGCTGGAAATCGCAGCCAAGCACTGCGCTGGCCGGAAACCTGACGAAGTGTTATTCCCGATTACCGATGCACGAAAAACGCTGAAGTGGATCAATGCGAAGGCAAAGACCCATGTGCAGGGTCATGGCTTGCGCGATACCTTTGCCAGCATTGCTGAAGAGCTGGTCTCAGGTGGTTTGCTGAAGCGAATGCTCAACCATTCGGTTGCAGGTGACGTGACTTTGGGACATTACGTGGGCAAGAGTGAAGCGCAGCTGCGCTCTGGATGGCAGACGGTGGCTGACTTTATAGAGGCTGCTGCTCAACAGCCAACGCCGGAAGATACCCGCTCAGGAGAGGCGATGCCGAGGCCTGAGTGACGGAAGTGCAGCGGTTGCTGTCGGTCGCGGCCGTGACCTGAGTTCACGGTGCCTGGCACAAAGCTGTCATTGGCTCACCCAGCAGCGCGGCAGCATCGATGACCGGTATCGAGGGAGCTGCAGTCATGGTCTAGCACACGTCTCCCCATGAACGGGCACGACCCTACGCCTACCTGCGCGATGTCATGGCACGCCTGCCCATGCAGCCCGCCACCCAGATCGGCGAGCTGCTGCCATACCGCTGGCAGTCAGCCTGACAGCGCATATTCAGATACACGACCGCGCCCCGCAGTCAAGATGGGATCGCCGCGCGATTACGGGCGTCCTACAACCCTTAACTTAAGTCGGCCTACAGGCGAACAGTTGCCCCTCGGTCCCATGCCCCACGGCTGCATGGAATCCAAGTTCCATACCTAGGCAATTTTCTGACTTACGCTATGCGCCAAACCCAGGAAGGTCGAGATCAGAGGAGCTTGATGCCGCTCCTTTCTACAGATGAAGTGCACCTGTGTCGCCATGCTGGTGTCTGAAATAGTTAACTTAACAAGGCGAGGATCTGGCCTGTAGGCTGTTTCCGCCACGACGCCTAGGCCCAGCCCCTCCGCCACCGCCTCTCGAACGGACTCGCGGCTGCCCATCTCCAGAGCCACCTGCACCTCGACGCCTCGCTCCTTTAGTTCTTGTTCAAACACGCGTCTGGTCGTCGATCCTTCCTCTCGGATGACGAACCTCTGACCCTGCAGATCACGCAGTTTGAGAGTGGCCCGTTGCGCGAGTGAGTGTTGGGTGTTGCCGAATATCACCAATCGCTGGGTACGGTAAGCCGCGCCAAATAGATCTGGGTGAGCGACGTGATTGAGCACCATGCCCACGTCTCCCTGGTAGTCAAGAATCTTTTCGGTGATGGTTCGCGAGTCGCCTACGCCAACAGCCACGTTGACCTGGGGGAACTGTTTCATGAACAGCTTCAACACGGGCAGCACGTTGTGCGGCCCGATGGCATGGATGACCAGTCGCCCTACGTATTGATTTTTCGCAGCAGCGAGCAGTGCGTGCGCATCTTCCTCGCCACTGAAGGTACGCCGGGTGTAGTTCAACAGAGTGCGTCCAAAGGACGTGAGTTCAAGCCGCCGCCCGCGCCGATGAAAAAGCTCCACGCCGAAGTCGACCTCCAGGCGCTGTATGTGTGAAGAAACAGTCGGTTGTTGAATAGCGAGCACTCTCGCGGCAGCGGTCATGCTGCCGGCTCGGGCCGTTGCGTCAAAGGCCTTCAAGGCTGCGAGGAGGCTGAGTCCAGACATTGATGTGATCTATGGGTGCCCTCATTTTTAGGGATGAAAGTTTCATATTCATGACACCTTGGTCACCCAGACTTGAGCTGTGCTTCCACTGAAGCTGTTTCTTCCAGAACCTCCTCTTTCCCGAGAGATACCTCTGACCACTTGAGTCCTGGTGTGCGTCTAGCGCACCACAACAAATGAAACCGAGCTATGAAAACTGCAATTCGCGAGAGCCATCTGAGCTTGCGGGGTATCACGGTGACCTATGCCGATGGTCACACAGCGCTTGCGCCCACCTCGCTGGAGGTACAGCATGGCGGGTTCCTTGTGCTGCTGGGCGCGTCGGGCGCGGGAAAGTCAACGCTGCTGCGCAGCATCAATGGCTTGGTTAGCCCCACAGACGGAGAGGTGTCGGTGGCCGATCTGCCGGGCGGCACCGTCTCAAAACGCAACCTTCTTGAGCATCGGCGCCACTGCGGCATGGTGTTCCAGCAGCACCACCTGATCGGGCGGCAAAGCGTGCTGGCCAATGTGTTGATGGGCAAGCTCGCCACCCGCGGATCTCTGGCGTCGTTGTGGCCTTGGAGCAAGGCTGACAAGCTGGAGGCGCTGGCGGCCATTGACCGCGTAGGCCTGCTTGAGAAAGCCCTAGCACGGGCAGACACCTTGTCTGGTGGGCAACAACAACGCATTGGCATTGCGCGTGCCTTGGTGCAAAAGCCCCGCCTGCTGCTGGCCGATGAGCCGGTGGCCAGCCTCGACCCGGCGACCGCGCAGAGTGTGTTGACCCTGCTTCACGACATCTGCAAGAAAGACCGACTCACGGCCATCGTGAGTCTGCATCAAGTCAACCTCGCGCGCATGTTCGCCGACCGCATTGTGGGCCTTCGCCAGGGCCAGGTGGTGTTCGACGGGACAGCAGCGCAGTTGACGGAAGAAGCCCAGTCTGCCCTGTACGCGAAGTCGTCACCTGCCAACATGGGCAGTCAATTTGATTCCCCCTCTCAATCCAAGGAGTTTTTACCGTGCTGAATCGTCGCCGTTTCCAATTTATCGCTGCCGTCACTTTGGCCGCCCTGTTGCCACTTGGCGCCCATGCCGAGGGCAAAAATCCTTCCAAGCTTCGCGTTGCACTGTTGCCGGACGAAAACGCCGCCACCATCATTCAGAACGCACAGCCTCTGAAGCGGTACCTGGAACAGACCCTGAAGAAGGAAATAGAGATTACGGTGACCACGGACTACTCGTCGATGATTGAAGCCATGCGCTTTGGCCGCATCGAGGTCGCCTACTTTGGACCGTTCTCTTACGTGCTTGCCAAGTCCAAGGCGCCCAACATTGAGCCATTTGCCGTTGGCGTGGAGCGCGGCTCGCCGACCTACCAGTCGGTTCTCATCGCCACGGCAGGCGGCCCGGTCAAGACCCTGGCTGACGTTCGTGGAAAGCCTTTTGGCTTTGGCGATCAGGCTTCGACGTCCGGTCACCTTGCACCGCGCGCGCACTTGCTTAAAAACCACCAACTGAACGGCGAGACTGACTACCGCCCCGTTCACCTGGGCACGCACGATGCCGTGGCCCGAGCTGTTCAGGCAGGGCAGGTTCCCGCCGGCGCTCTGTCAAAAACCATTCTGGACAACCTCATCGCAAAGGGCATGGTGGATGCCAACAAGATTGTGCAACTTGAACTGTCGGCACCCATTCCGAACTATCCCATTGCGATGCAAGGTAATCTCACGCCGGAGCTCAAGGAAGCCATCCGAGCCGCCTTTCTTCAGATGAAGGACGCCGAGATTCTCAAATCATTCCGTATCGAGGCCTTTGCCGCTACCGATGACAAGGCCTACGACATTCTTCGCGACACAGCACAGATTCTCAAGCTTGATCTGGGACGCATGAAATGACATCGGTAGCCTTGGAATCCATCATTGCCATTGACGGACAGCGGCGACTCAGACGGCTGGGCGCAGCCTGCGTAGTCCTGCTCGTTTGCACGCTGGCATTGTTTGTCACCGGTTTCTTTGACGCGCAGCGTTTCATCGAAGGGGCTCCTGCCATTCAGCAGTTGGCCTCTGAGATGGTGCCGCCCAACTTCGCTCGCTGGGAGCAATGGGTCATTCCACTGCGCGACACCTTGGCCATGTCGATTGCGGGAACGGCCTTGACCGTTCTGGCGTCGTTGCCGCTGGCCCTGGTGGCGGCGCCCAACACCGCGCCGAATGCGGTGGTTGGGCGAATCGTCAGAACCATCTTGGCTGCATTTCGGTCTGTGCCTGAAATCATCCTGGGCATTCTGTTCGTCGCGGCCGTGGGCTTTGGGGCATTGCCTGGTGTGCTGGCGTTGGCCCTGCATTCCACGGGCATGGTGGCCAAGTTCTACGCCGAAGCCATAGAGCACGTGGACCCGAAACCTCTGGAGGCCGCTAAGGCCGCGGGCGCAAGCCGGTTTCAGGTCATCACCCATGCTGTGTTACCGCAGGTTTTGCCCCAGTTGGCGGACATCACCATCTACCGATGGGAATATCACTTTCGCGCATCGGCAGTGATGGGCATCGTGGGTGCGGGCGGCATTGGCTTTGAACTCATGGCGGCTCTGCGCCTGATCAAGTACGACGAAGTCTCCGCCATTTTGCTGTCCATCCTCATATGCGTGCTCGTGGTCGACGGCATTGGGTCGGCGCTTCGCAAACATCTGAAATAGAAAGAGAGAGGAAGGTAATGATGCCGAAAATTGTGGTGACGCAGCCCATTCATGAAGAGGTACTGGCGCGTCTTATGCAGGTTGGTGAAGTGGTGATGAATCCCGGTCCTGAGCCGTGGAGCGAGGCCGAGCTCCACCGTCATCTGAAGGATGCCGACGCAATGATGGCTTTCATGCCTGACCGGGTAGATCAGCGAACCCTGTTGCACGCTCCCAGGCTCAAGACCATCGCTTGCGCCCTGAAGGGGTATGACAACTTTGACCTCAAGGCATGTGCGCAAGCCGGTGTCAGCGTGAGCTTCGTTCCTGACCTGCTCACAGAACCCACGGCAGAACTCGCCATTGGGCTGGCCATCGCCGCCGCGCGCCATGTGCTGGCAGGTGACGTCAGTGTTCGCAAGAGCTACGCAGGATGGCGTCCCCAGCTGTACGGAATGGGGTTGCACGGCTCGATAGTGGCGGTCGTCGGACTTGGCGCCGTTGGGCGGGCCATTGTGGACCGTCTCTGTGGCTTCGGGTGCGCTCAACTGCTGGGCGTGGACCCGCATGGTGATGACGAACGCCTGACCATGGTGAGCCTGGGTGAGGCCCTGTCGCAATCCGACTATGTCATTCTGGCCGTTCCGCTGCTGGACGTAACGCGTCACCTCGTCAATGACACCATGCTTGAAGGTGTTCGGCGGGGGCAGATCCTGGTCAACATTGGGCGAGGCTCGGTTGTGGACGAGGCTGCCGTGGCACGGGCGCTCAAGGACGAGCGCCTGGGTGCCTACGCCGCCGATGTGTACGAGATGGAAGACTGGCTGCTGGCAGACCGTCCACGCCAGATTCATCCGGAACTCTTGCAACACCCCTCCACGGTTTTCACACCCCACATTGGTTCGGCGGTGAAGAAGGTTCGCCGAGCCATCGAGTTGCAGGCTGCTGAAAATTTGCTCGTTGCGTTAAATGGTAATGAGCCGCTTGCACACTACGAGGCATCGCACTGAGCGGCTCATGTGGCAGCTTCGCACTGCTCGGTGCAGCCATGAGGTCACCACACCAGAGAATGCTTTTGGACGTTCTATGGTTCTGGCCGATCTAATTCTTTGAGAAGACCTTGGCTACGTGTTTCGGACCCGCGGGCCAACTGCGGATGCTCTTCGCAATGGTTCCGATAAGCCGTGCCGCCAAGTATCCGGGGTGGGATTCCCCCGGTTTCTCGGACGGTTTTCTGGGATCGTTGCCTACATCAACACCGACCGCAGCGGGTCGGGAGAACCAATTCATCCTTGGTGTGATCAGTTGCTCCTGCTACCTTGCCCGGCTCGCATCAATAGAGTGACCGGTCTGAGCAACAAAGCGGTCGCTTGAGACCCTGCTCGGCCAATGACCAGTTGCGCAACACGCGAACTTTCAGGCGTTAGGTTCGAGTGTCGGAGATCAGCCTTGAACAGTCAATGGTAGTGAAATGGCGAGTGTTCCCGCTCGGGTGGAAACGCTCACCTGCTTGGAAAGCTACTTGATGGGAAGCCAACCGTCCCTTGCTGAGCAGGCTACCGCACGGTACCCAGCGATCGTTGCATCCAGGCAACCATGGGTCCATCGGATGCGAGCACTTGTTCGATGGACGTTCGGGCTTGTTGAGTCACCGCTGCGGCCTCGATGGCGAATCGGTGGGCCTCCAGCACGTCCAGGCCGGTCAGTTCGAAACCGTGGCCCATCGACATCCAGTGCAAAGAGGCGAGCGCACATTGCATCGCGAAGTCTGGCTGGGTCTTGAGGTGGTCGCGTGCGGCGCGGTTCAGGGTCTTGGGGTCGCACGGGGAAGCCCAAGCCAGGCGGGTCGCCTGCTCGTACAGCTTCAGGGTCTTAGCGGTGGCGAACCACTTGCCCGGCTCACCGGGTGTGGATGCGATCAGGTGGTTCAGCAAGTTGTCTTTGGCCAGCTCGGGGTACTTCTTGGCGACGGCCCGGAAGGTGGCGATGTGGGTGTTGGCCTGATTGGCGAGCAGCGCGTACTGGTTGAACGCTTCGGCGCGGCGACCGGCTTTGAGCAGTTCTTCTTCAGCAAAGCGGGCGATGGAAGTTTCGCTGGTGGTACTCCCTGCGCGTTCACGCAGGTAGGCGATGGCTTCATCGATCCGGCCGCGGGTCGCCAACACTTTGGCGCCCCAGACCAGGTAGGGCCAGATCGGTCGGGGATCCATGGCCAGCAGTTCCAGGATCTGATCGTGGCGGTTGGCCTTGAACAGGGCGCTGTAGCAGAGGGTGGTGCTGGAGAAGAAGGCGTAGGTGCCGCGCTTGCGCTCTCGCAAGACGTTCTTCAGGGTCGGCAGGAGCTGGTCGGCCCAGGCGGAGGCGAGTTCTTTTGTAGCGCACAGATCGCCCCAGTAATCACCGAGGGACTCGATATAGGGAGGGTCATCTTCCTGAATGGCATCAAACAGGCGGTCGAGCCATTTCTGGCGCACCTTGGTGCTCACGGGTGCTTGGCTGATCAGGGGCGCCAGTTCCTGGATCGCAGCGTAAGTTGCATTGCCCAGGGCGCCCGATGAGCTGTCGATCTGGCACAGGGCAGGCGAAAGCTTCTCAAGCAGCAGCACGGCACCTTCGGCGGCACAGGCGGTGTCGTGGCGGGCAACGGCACGGATCTCGGTCAGAGCTTCGTTGATGCGGCCTGTGGCCAGTTGAGTGCCTTTCCAGCCAAACGCGCCTCGGCGGAACCGGGTGCGAAAGGCCCAGGCGGTGATTTCGGCTCTGGCGGCGGTGGTCATGGGGCACGCAAATGGATCTGGGTGACTTGTCTTCGGTGCTGTTGGTGCAGCAGATGAAGAGTGCCGATTGTGATATAGCGTCCCGGCGTGCCGCCGTCGGGCTCTGCGGGCTGCGCCCCGCGCGCCGTGCCGGGTCGCGGCCATTCGGCTCCGATACCTGACGCCTCCGGCCGTCCCGGCCTGCGCGCTTCGCTTGCCTGTTTCACGCCTGCAGGTGTGGTGGGGCTGGCTTGCTGATCCCTTCATCCTTGCACACCGTTCTCGCCGTCAAGGTCTGCGCGCCCTGTGGGCGCTGGCGGCCGTTCGGCCGTCTTCGAACCTGTGACCGCTGCGCTGCGGCGTGCCGGTTCCGGTCTCGGGCAATCCCGCCCGATCACCGGAGTTGGTCATGGACGACAAATCACACGTTTCGCTGGAGCAGCAGCTTTGTCTGGTGTGCGGCACTGCTTTTGATACCGGAAACATCTTGCTCGACCGGCGCCTGCGCGCGAGCATGAAGCACCACACGACGACGGGCTGGGGGCTGTGTCCCGAGCACCAGCGCCTGTTTTCGGAGGGCTTCGTGGCCTTGGTCGAATGCGATCCGCAGCGCAGCGGAACGCCGTCGGGTTCAGGCCTGATGAAGCCTGATCAGGTGTACCGCACTGGGCGGTTGGCGCATCTGAAGCGGGGTGCCTTCGCCCGGGTGTTCAACGTACCGGTCGCGGCTGAGCAGCCGTGTGTCTTTGTCGAGCCTGGCGTGATCGAACAACTGCAGGCGATGGTGCCTGCGACAGATTGACGCTGTGTTGGGGCCTTGTGGCGCCGCCCCGTACATCGCGGGAGCGTGCTTTTGTGTTGCTGTGCTGTGCTGCGCTGTTGGGGTTGACCCTCAACCGAATGGGCCGACCCCTTTCTCTCCGGCAGTGCTGCGCGATTCGCACCCCCTGCGCGCCGGTTTCACCGGCTTGCCTGGCCTTTGCGGGCGCTCCCCCCGTCAAGGGCCGCTGCGGCGCCCGTGTCCTCGGCTGCGCCTGCGGGCCGCGCCAGCGCCTTCGCTTCCTCCCTTGACGGCGCACCCGCGCCGGCCCCAGCTGCTGCCCATGGCCGCGAAGGGCTTCGCGGCCCCTGCGGAGCCCAGCACCCAAGGAGAGCGCCCATGCACAGCACCGACTGACTTCCCAACCTTTTCTCGATGTCTTCCATTGTTTGAACAAGGTCCCCGTGTGGGACAGGAGATTTCACATGAACACCGCTACCCAAACCGAAACCCTGGCCTTGAGCGCCGTGGCTGCTGCGGCAGTCCTCAGCACTGCCGCCATTGCCGGTGAATCCGTCACCGTGCCGGAAGTTGCACCCTACGAGCTGCACCTGATCCCCTTGTCGCGGCTGCGGCCTTCCAGCCGCAACGTGCGACAGAGCGGCGGCACGGCCATTCCCGAACTTGCCGCGTCCATCGCCCGCGTGGGTTTGCTGCAGAACCTGACCGTCATCACCTCGCCCGATGGACAGTGGTTCGAGGTGGTGGCCGGGCGTCGACGTCTGGCCGCCTTGAAGCTGCTGGTCAAGCGCCACAAACTGGCGAAGGACCACCCGGTGCCTTGTCTGCTGGTGCCCGACACCTCGGCCCGCACCGTGAGCCTGAGCGAGAACGTGCAGCGGGAGGCCATGACCCCGGTGGATGAACTGTTCGCCTGGAAGGCGCTGGTGGCCGAAGGCCGGTCGCTGGAAGACATCGCCGCCGACTTCGGCGTCACGCCGCTGGTGGTCAAGCGGCGGCTGCGGCTGGCGAACGTCTCGCCCCGCTTGCTGGCCGACTACCAGCAAGGCGCGGTGTCGCTGGAGCAGTTGATGGCCCTGGCGATAACCGACGATCATGCGGCGCAGGAAGCCGCGTTCTACGAAGTGCCACAGTGGCAGCGAAGCCCGGAGTCCCTGCGGGACCACCTGACCCGCGACGAGGTGGACGCCAGCCGCGATGCGCTGGCGCGCTTCGTGGGCGTGGAGGCCTATGAGGCGGCAGGGGGTGGCATCCGGCGCGACCTCTTCGCGGACGAGAAGAAAGGCGTGTTCCTCACCGATGCCGGTTTGCTGGAGAAGCTGGCACGCGACCGGCTGGCCGATGCAGCCGAATCGGTGCGGGCCGAGGGCTGGAGCTGGGTGGAAGTCACACCGCGCGTGTCGTCGGCCGAACTGCACACCTTCCAGCGGGCGCGGCGCTCGCGTCGGGAGCCCACCAAAGCCGAGGCCAAACGCATCGAGAAGCTGGAGGCGGAGCAGGCGCGGCTCCAGGACAAGCTTGACGACGAGGACGACGACCTGAGCGATGACGGTGCACAAGCCCTGCACAAGGAACTGGACCGGCTGGGCGATCAACTGGGCGCCATGGAACAGGCCCTGGTGGTCTACGACCCCGGCATCCTCGCCATGGCCGGGGCGGTGGTGTCGGTGGACCCCATGGGGGCCGTGGTGGTTCATCGCGGGCTGCTGCGCGAGGCGCGGGGCAAGGCGCTGCGGGCGCAGGAGCGGCCGATACCGGACGCAAATTCAGGAGCCGAGGGGAAGCCTGCAGAGGCACCCACCAGCCGGGGCGGGCTGTCCGAGAAGCTGGTGCGGCGCTTGAGCGCACACCGCACCGCCGCCTTGCAGGCCGAGGTGGCCCGCCATCCCCGAATCGCCCTGGTGGCTCTGGTACACCAGTTGGCGCAGCGGGTGATCCTTAGCGGCTACGGTGCGTCGCCGGTCAACATCAGCTCCACGCCGCAAGACCGTCTGGAACAGCATGCGCCGGATGTGGCGGAGGCACCGGCTGCGCAGGGCCTGCGAGCCGTGCGCGAGGCATGGGCGTCGCGATTGCCGGAAGACCCGAAAGCCCTTTTTGCCGAACTGCTGGCGATGGAGCACGACGAGCTTCTGTCGCTGTTGGCCTTGTGCGTGGGGCTGACGGTTTCCGCTATCGCTCAGCGCGAGAACGAAACCCCTGCCGAACTGCTGGCGAAGGCGGTGGCGCTGGACATGCACTGCTGGTGGACGCCCACGGCGGCAGGCTACTTCGACCATGTATCGAAGGCGAAGGCGCTGGAGGCAGTGCAGGTCTTTGCGCCGGGTGAGGTGCAGCGGCTGGCGAAACTCAAGAAGCCGCAGATCGCCAGCGAAGCCGAGCGGCTGGCTGCTGGTTCGGGTTGGTTGCCGCAAATGCTGACCGGGTCTGTGCAGGCCGATGAAGCGCTGGACGAGCAAGAGCCGGAAGATCACCTGGCTGCTTGATTCAGCGACAGGTTTGAAATCGCTCCATGACATCCCGGCCTCGGCCGGGATCTTTGTGCGTCTCCGGCACAGCCGGACCGCGCTCTGGTGCTGCGCATCGAGCCACCAGGCCACAGGTGTCCTGGCGTCTCGACCCTGTCGGGCGCCGATCGCTGACGCCTGCGGCCGTGCCGGCCTGCGCGCTGCGCTTGCCTGTTTCACGCCTGCAGGTGTGGTGGGGCTGGCTTGCTGTTCCCTTCATCCTTGCACACCGTTCTCGCCGTCAAGGTCTGCGCGCCCTGTGGGCGCTGGCGGCCGTTCGGCCGTCTTTGAACCTGTGACCGCTGCGCTGCGGCGTGCCGGTTCCGGTCTCGGGCAATCCCGCCCGATCACTGGAGTTGGTCATGCAGCACGATCTGTTCTCTTCCCTCGATTCCTTCCAGGCACTCTCGGTTGCCGCTTCCGCTTTGCTGGTGCGCGATGTCGCGGGCCAGTACCGTCCGGCCGAGGCCGACGAGGTGCTGCTGGCGGCGCAGCAGTTGCTGGCCGCACAGGTGCGCGGCAGCGACTTGATGGATTCACCCGCTGTGGTCAAGGACTTCTTGCGCGCCCGGCTGGGCCACCTGCCGCATGAGGTCTTTGCCGTGGTGCACCTGGATGCGCAGAACCGCGTTCTCGACTACGTCGAGATGTTCCGGGGCACGGTGAGCCAGACATCGGTTTACCCGCGCGAGGTGGTTCGCGATGCGCTGCTTCGGAACAGCAGCGCCCTGGTCCTGGTGCACAACCATCCCAGTGGCGCTGCCCGTCCATCGCGTGCCGACGAATATCTGACGCAGACGCTCAAGCAGGCAGCGGCGCTGGTCGATGTGCGGGTGCTCGACCACTTCATCGTGGCGGGCGACTCGGTGAATTCGATGGCCGAGCAAGGGCTTGTGTAACCCATGGGGCCGAAGGCCCCAATTTCTTGTTCTTGATCAGCGCGCTGTGCGCGGACACAGGGGAGGGCGGAGCATGGCCGGTGTTCACCGGCAGCACAGGTCGCAGCGGCCCTTTCCCGTGCCCGGGGGTCGCGGTCTGGTTTCCTTCCCGCTGCGCGGGAACGAGCCCGCTGGACGAACTGACGTTCGGGCCGCTCCCGCCGCTGCGCTCTGGTCCCGTCCCGCTCGCCAGATCGTCCCCCCGGTCACCCGCCATGCCCGATGCCGGGCCGCTGGAAGCCTTGGGGTCCGTGAACCCCTGAAGTGATCGCATCGGCTCGAACGCCGCGCCAGTCGCCGCGCTTGGTGTCACGCCGTCCGCAGAGACGCCGCTGCTCAGGTCACCCGGTCGCCTGCGCTGTGCTGGTCGCCCGAAGAGGCTCGGGCAGCGCGTGCGCCAATGGGCCCACCGTCATCCCCCCACGGCGCCCCCATCCACAGGTGAGGGGGACTTGTGGGGGGATCTTTCAGCGGTGGGCCAGGTGACTGGCTCACTGTTTCGTGCTGCAAGGTTTCCCCATCCCCCACCCCTTCCCGAGGGAAGGGGCCTTGCCCACCCCCCGCCCGCCCGTGGGCGGGAGCGAGGGAGTCCGAGCGAGAGGATCGGTTTTGAGGAGCCCGGATCGGGGTCCGGCTGGTCGCTCTTGCAAGGAGTTTCACCATGGCCAACGTTCAAGTCATCCAGCGTCACGCGCACCTGGCATCCGCCGTCAAGCTCGAATTCGTCAACGGTCGCGAAGGCAAGGTCGCCAAGGCGGTGCTGACCGCCATCAGCAACAGCCGCCGGGGCAGCGGCGAAGAGCGGTCCGAGGAAGCCACCGCGATCCAGTGGACGCTGTGGGCCAAGCAGGCCGAACACGCCGCCGAGTACCTGGGCAAAGGCTCGCACGTGAACATCGTCGGGCGGGTGCGCAACAACAACTACCAGGACAACGACGGGGTCGAGGTCTACGGGCTGGCCTTCACCGTGGACGAAATCGACTACCTCGACAGCAAGGCCGAAGGCGAGGCCCGCCGCGCGCGCGAAGGTGCAGGTGATCCACCCGCAGCCGCCGCCAGCGCACCCAACAGCAGCCGCAAGGCCCGCAGCGAACGCCAACCGGCACACGCCTGAACTCCCACGCCGGGCGGTTCTTCCGCCCGGTATCCCTCATTCCGCATTTTCCGAACCAGGAGCATCACCATGATCTCTACCGCCCATTCCCCCCGTCTGGCCGCCCGCTTTGGCCAGAACACTTTCGTCATCCGCAGCGAGATCCCGCTGGCCGAAGACCAGATGCGCCGGGCCGCGCCGTCCATCTTTGCCGAAGGCAAGCACGGCAGCCGATCCGAGCGCTACACCTACATCCCCACCATCGACGTGCTGCGCGGTCTGCGCCAGGAAGGCTTCGAGCCTTTCATGGTGGCCCAGAGCAAGAGCCGCATTGAAGGCAAGACCGAGTTCACCAAACACATGATTCGCATGCGCCACGCGGGGCAGGTGAACACCCGACCCGAGGCCAACGAGATCATCCTGATCAACAGCCACGACGGCGCCAGCAGCTACCAGATGCTCGCGGGCGTGTTCCGCTTTGTCTGCTGCAATGGTCTGGTGGTCGGCGACGTCACCAACGACATCCGCATTCCCCACAAGGGCAACATCCAGGACGAGGTGATCGAAGGTGCGTTCCGGGTGCTGGAGGACTTCGAGGTGGTGGACGCGTCCACCGACAGCATGAAGGCCCTGCCGCTGCAGCGGGAAGAACAGCAGGCCTTTGCCACCGCCGCCCTGGCGCTGCGCTACGGTGAACGAGGGGAGGGCGAACCACCGGCCCCGGTGACCGCCGAACAGTTGATCGAAGCCCGTCGACCGGAGGACTTCGGCAACAGCCTGTGGACCACGTTCCAGCGGGTGCAGGAGAACGCCCTGCGCGGTGGCCAGCCCGGGCGCGGAGCCAAGGGTCGGCGCCTGCACACCCGCCCGGTGGCCAGCATCGACCGCAGCGTGAGCCTGAACCGGGCGCTGTGGGTGCTGGCCGAAGAGATGCGCAAGCTCAAGGCCTGAACGGGGCCAACACCACACCGCCCCAACGCTGGGCGGTGTGGTGCATCAGGGATTCCGAAACGCGCTCGCCGGCTGATGCCGGCTCGCGCGATTTCGGCTGCGGCTTCTATCGAAGCCACAACCAGGCGGCCATCGCCCAGCTGATGGCCGAAGCAAGCACCGCCGTCGCGGCGTGCAGCAGCCACCCTTCCCAGGGGCGTGCTCCCTTTCGGGCTAGGGCCGCCACGTCCTGCAGCGGTAACGTCACCCGCTGCAAGGCCGGGCCGACTTCATTGCGGAACACCACACGCGCCGCTTCCTCCATGGCCCGGGTCTGTGTGTCCACAGTCCCCCGGGCCATTTCGTCGGCGCGGCGGGCAATGTGCTTCACCGCCTGTAGCTTCGCGTTCTCGGTGATTTCATCCATGCACTTTGCATACGCCTCGACCTTCTCCGCCAGGTCGGTGCTGGTACTCAGCAACTCCACGCGGCTCGCGTCCAGTTGGGGTGCCAGTTTCTCCACCCGATCCAGCAACGTGCCCAGATCGCCGATGGCCACCGCCATCAGCTCCTCGCGGACCGTGACCAGGTCGCTCACTGTGCCTGCCGTGCCAGCGGCACCACGTTGCTGGCCGCGCTCTCGGCCAGACCGAGCGCCGCAAAGCAGGCATCCAGCTGCGGCAACACCCCAACCGCCAGCCGCCGTGTGGCCAGCTTCTGGGCCAGCGCGAGCTTTTCTGCGGTGTCGCTGGCCTTGACGATCAAGGCCTTGTAGTCGGTGTCGTCACGGGCCAGGGTGGCGAGGTCGGCATTGCTGCCCCGGATGCGCCCATACACCTCGTTGGGGCCCAGATGGCAGGCCACGTTCTCTGTGGCGATGGGTTGCGCTTTGAGGAATGCCCGCAACAGATCGAAGTGCGCCGGGACATCTGCGGCGCTGCTGACCATGTTGAACACCAGCCGAACCCTTGAACGGGAGACGCCCAGCCGCGCCATCTCGACCAGGGTGGCGATGGTGTCCTGCTGCTGCTTGAGGGCCGGTACCGTGGGAACCACAAAGGCATCGAAGTCCTCGTGGCTGCCTTGGTACTTCTGCATCAGGTCGAGCAGCTCCTCCACGTTGCTGGCCCCGATGTCCACCACCGCGCTGTCCATGGTCTGCAGGAGTTCCTGCAACTCGCCAAACTGCCGGCCACGCATCGCATGGCCTTCACCCTCGGCCGCGTTCAGGCTCTCCACGGAGAACAGCTCCGCGCCGTCTATGCGGGGCAGCAGCAGATGCCTAGCGATGGTGGTTTTGCCCACGTTCCCTGAGAAGTTGATGACGGCGACTTTCATGATGGGTCCTTTGCGTTGAGCCTGGCGCGTGCCAGGGGGTTTGTGATCCGGCTGCTGGCGAACGCTTCGGCTATCTCCTTGCCGCTGCGCATGTCCGTTTGCACGGAAACGACCTGAGGTGACTGGGGCGTATTGCTTGGTGGAGGGGTTGCGGAGGCCAGCGGTTGGGTGAGAGCGGGCGGCCATTCATCTGTGCGAACACCGGAGCCCGAGCCCTGTGCGCTGGAAGCTGCTTTGGTGGCCCTGGCTACTTCGCGCTGCACGGTCGCGTTGCTGACGTGTACGCCGACTGCGGCCAAGGCCATTCGGATCGCCTCGAAGGTGTAGCCCTGGGCGCGCAGCTCCCGCATGTCTTGCGCAAAGCGCTTGGCCTTGCGGGAGCTCCTGCCCGGTGGGTCGGTTGGAACCAGTTTCATCGTTCGGTTTCTGGTCAGGCGTTGGTCGGCTGTTCTTCAATTGCTGATCGGTTTGTGCGGTGGCTATTTGCCTGCTGATCACTGCTCGTGCTGTCTGTTCACGTCCTGAGCGGTTCTGATCGGTACGTGCTCATCTTCAACCCGCCTGGTGCATGTTTGCCTGCTGGATTTGGGCCCAAATCCAGCGGCGACAGAGCCTCGATTCAGACCAATACTGGGTTCATGGGTGAGTGCAGAGATAGGCGCGGTGGCGCCGGTTGTCTGACACGCTTACCCAGGGGTGAATCGTCGTCAGGAGACTCGGTATGGAACCCTCGTCACGAGACCGCATCAGCGTGGACCTGCATGGCCTCAAGGCCCCGCTGATGGAGCGAGCGCAGGCCGTCGGCCTCTCGCCTTCCCACCTGGTGCGCCAGGTGCTGGCCGACGCGCTGGGGCGTCCTGCGCTACAGAACGCCGAGGCTTGCCGCACACCTGTCCAGACTGATCAACCCTCCCGCACACGCCTGTGCCTGCGCATGCGGTCTGAAGATGCCACGGCCACGCTGCAGGCCGCGCAGCGGGCGGGCATGGCCACCGGTGACTACGTGGCCGCTCTGGTGGCGGGTGTGCCGGTGATCCTGGACGGAGGAGGGCACGCGCAGACCCTGCAGGCGCTCACCGCATCCACAGACGAGCTGGCCCATTTCGGTCACCGCCTCTACCAGCTGAATGCGTTGTTGCGCCGGGGCGATGTGGAGATCATCCGGCCCTACGTCGCCTTGCTCGAAACGCTGGCCCGAGACGTGCGCCGCCACTTGGACCATGTCTCGTGCGCCCTGGCCGATCTGCAGCCGCGCCGCCCCGCGACCGCAGAACCCAGGGGCCGCATCCGACCCGGCAACCGAAGGAGCTACCCATGAAATCGCCATCTGGCCAACGGCGCTCGCCTCCGAGAGCCTCCGTGCAAGGTCATGCGTACGGAGCCAACACGCCTCACAATTCCTCGCTCGACGGCATCCTCATCACCTGGGGTGACCGCCTGTTCTATCCAGGCAACCGCATCGTCCAGGTTCGCCCCCAGCCCAAACTGGGCGCTTCAGGCGTGCACCAGCGTGCCAACGCCATTCGCAATCGCATCGAAGCCACCGTCGTGCGGCGCGCCCCGCAGGTCATGGTCAAAGTCACCGGGGGAGGGCGGAGCATGGCGGCCATCACGGCGCACTTTCGCTACATCAGCAAAAACGGGCGGCTGGAGATCGAAGACCAGCGCGGGGAGACCCTGCAAGGCAAAGACAGCTTGCACCACCTGGCCGATGAGTGGCGAATGGGCGGCGCGCGCATCCCTGACGATGCTGAACCAGGTCAACGGCGCGAGGCCTTCAACATCATGTTGTCGATGCCGCGCGGCACCGATCCACTGATCGTGCAGCGCGCCGCACGGGAGTTTGCGCAGGCCGAGCTGGCCGACCACAAATACGTCATGGTGTTGCACGACCACCAGGCCAACCCGCACGTGCACATCAGTGTGCGTGCGGTATCTAGGCTGGCCAAGCGCCTCAACCCGCGCAAAAACGACCTGTACCGCTGGCGCGAGACCTTCGCCGAGAAGTTGCGAGGCTACGGCGTCGAGGCAGAGGCAACGCGGCAAACCACGCGCGGCCAACATCGCCAGCCCGATCCGCTGTGGCGTTTGAAGGCCCGGGAAGAAGGGCGCCTGCGCCGCGCGACATCATCCAAACAAAGCGGACTGCAGAATTATCCGGCAAAGAAGGCGGCTGTCGATGCTTGGGTGCAAATCGGCCTGGCGTTGGCCCAATCGGGCGAAGCGACAGACCGGCAATTGGCAGGGCATGTTGCGAGGTTCGTCAAAGAGATGACCGCCGGCCAATTGGACGAGCAGCAACGGAAGCCGGTGCGCGCGGACCAGCAGCCACGCCCAATGCATCAACCCGATTCCAGACAGCTTCCTCAACCACAGCCCAGACCGCGCGATATCGATCCATCACGGTAATAGCGATTTGAAGTTTTCGCACCAGTCCTGAGAACGAATCGAACAATCCTTCGGAAGTACCTGAATCGCCCCTCTTTCGACTCATGGCTTAATGGAAGCTTCGTTGGAAATGCGCAGCGCCTCATGCAATCTGGTGCTGCCGTTTTCATGGGGTGAACCATGTCGGGAGGCGGCACATGCCGGGTGAAATCGGGGTGGATGTTCAATCAGCCAGGACCACTGCGCACCACGCAAAGTACTTTGCGTGGGAGTTGACGCGCCGCCGTGCGGCATCTGAAGAAGACCGCCTCGCGCAGTCGCTCTTTGATGCCAGCGTTGACCTCAACCCCCACCAGATTGACGCCGCGCTCTTCGCGCTCAAGAACCCGCTGAGCAAAGGCGTGGTGCTGGCCGACGAAGTGGGTCTGGGCAAGACTATTGAAGCCGCGCTGGTGCTGTGCCAACTGTGGGCAGAGCGCAGGCGCCGCCTGCTGGTGATTTGCCCGGCGGCCTTGCGCAAGCAATGGGCGCAGGAACTGGCCGACAAGTTCAACCTGCCCGCCGAGGTGCTCGATGCGCGCACCTGGCACCGGCTTCGTGAAAGCGGCATTTACGACCCGCTGGACCGTGACGTCATCAGCGTCATGTCCATCCATTTCGCTGCCCGCATGGAAACCCAGTTGGCGGCGGTTCCGTGGGATGTGGTCGTCATCGACGAAGCCCACAAACTGCGCAACGCCCACCGCAAGAGCCATGAAACCGGGCAGGCGCTCAAGCGCGCGTTGGCCGGCCGCAAGAAGCTGCTGCTGACCGCCACACCCCTGCAGAACTCCTTGATGGAGTTGTACGGCCTCACATCGCTCATTGATGAAGAGATCTTCGGAGACGAGCGCAGCTTTCGCTCGCAGTACAGCAGCATCGATGGCGACATCCAGTCTTTGCGCCGCCGCCTGCAGCCCTTCATCAAGCGCACTTTGCGCCGTGATGTGCTGGAGTACGTGCCGTACACCCAGCGCCATGCGCTCACCACGCCGTTTTCCCCCTCAGAAGAGGAAGTCCGGTTCTATGAGCTGATCTCTGCCTACCTGCAGCGCGATTTCAGCTATGGCTTCCCCAGCCGGCAGAAGCACCTGGTCGGGCTCATCTTGCGCAAGCTGCTGGCCTCGTCCACCGAAGCTGTGGTGGCCACCCTGGACGCCATTCGCACCCGGCTGCAGCGCCTGCTCGACAAGCAGACCATCGACGAAGAGTGGATTCAACAGCTGATTGAAGACGAAGACCTCGACGAAGACCTGCTGGAAGAGGACGACCCGGTTGCCCCCCAAGCCGACGGCACGCCGCCGGTGGACTACGCCCTGGTGCGCGAGGAACTGGCCGAGCTGGACGAATACCTGCGCCTGGCCCGCAACATCCGCGAAGACCAGAAGTCCCACGCGCTGTTGTCGGCGCTGCAACAGGGCTTTGAGCGCATGGGTGCCATGGGCGCAGCCCGCAAGGCGGTGATATTCACGGAGTCCCGGCGCACGCAAGACTATCTGGCCCGCTACCTTGAAGCCCATGGCTACGCAGGCAAGGTCACCATGTTCAGCGGTGGCAACCAGGGCCCCGCGTCCACCGGCATCTACCAGCGCTGGCTCGCCCAATACACCGGCAGTGACCGCGTGACCGGTTCCCCAGCCATCGACCGCCGCACCGCGCTCATCGACCATTTCCGCCAAGAGTCGGAAATCCTCATCGCCACCGAAGCAGCGGCCGAGGGCGTCAACCTGCAGTTCTGTTCCCTCGTCGTCAACTACGACCTACCCTGGAACCCGCAGCGTGTGGAGCAGCGCATCGGCCGCTGCCACCGCTACGGCCAGCGGTTCGATGTGGTGGTCATCAACTTTCTGAACCAGCGCAACGCGGCCGACCAGCGTGTGCTGGAGCTGCTGCAAGACAAGTTTCACCTGTTTGACGGCGTCTTCGGCGCGTCTGACCAGGTGCTGGGCCAGATCGAAAGCGGCATCGACTTTGAGAAGCGCATCGCCGAGATTTACGACCGGTGCCGCACACCGGCCGACATCGACGCCGCCTTTGCGCAGCTCCGCACCGAGCTCGACGCCGACATCCAGGCCCGCATGCAGGAGACCGAAAAGCTCTTGCTGGAGCATTTCGATGCGGACATCCACGACCTCCTGCGCAGCCAGAAAGAACGCGCCGAAAGCCAGCTCGACCGCATCACCCGATTTTTCTGGTGGCTCACGCAGTACGTGCTGGCCGGGCAAGCCCGGTTTGACAACACCAAGCTGGGCTTCGACCTGCAGGTGCCCCCCGTGGTGCAGGCGCCCACCGGCGCCTACCAGCTCATCCGCAAAGGCGAAACACCGCCCGAACACGCCCGCGTCTACCGGCTGACCCATCCGCTGGGCCAATACGTGCTCGACACCGGGCGCAACCTGCAAGCGCCCCTGCAGAGCCTGACTTTCCACTACGGCAGCCACAAGCCCCGCATCAGCATGGTGGAGCGCCTGGTGGGGCAGAGCGGCTGGATGCAGCTCAGCCTGCTGGAGCTCGACAGTTTTCAGCACGAAGAACACCTGGTGTTCACCGCCATCACCGATACCGGGGAAGTGCTGGACCAGGAAAGCTGCGAGAAGCTCTTCTACCTGCTGGCCACCACCACCGACCTGCAAACCAGCCCGCCAATGGAGCTGCAGGCCAACGCCCAGCGTCAGCTGGAAGCCACGCTCAGCCGCGCGCTGGAGCTCAACGACCAGTTCTTCCAGCAAGAGCGCGACAAGCTCGAAGCCTGGGCCGAAGACCGCATCGCCTCCGCCGAGCAGGCTCTCAAAGACACCAAGCTCAAGCTCAAAGGCCTGAAACGCCAGGCCCGCATGTCGCTCAGCATGGAAGACGCCCAGCGCCTGCAGCAAGAGATCCGCAAGACCGAAACCGAGCAGCGCCGCCAGCGGCAAGACATCTTTGCCGTGGAAGACGAAATCGAAGCCCGGCGCGACGCGCTCATTGCCGCCCTGCAGAAACGCCTGCACCGCGCCAGCCGCAATCAAAGCCTGTTTGTGGTGCGTTGGAGCGTGGTTTAATGTTCTTGAAATTGATTTTTGACGACATGTCAGGGGATTCATGTCGTCAAGAACGACATGAACTCAGCACGTGTCGCTATTTTACGGAAATAAGAACATGTATCGTTGACGTGTCGTCGGCAGCGACATAAGCTGTCCATCTGTCGCCAAAACAAGCTTTTTGCATCATGACCGACGCCGCCCTTGCCTGGCACCCCGAGCAACCCCACAACCAGCTCCCTGCGCTACCCCCGGCGCACGAGCTGGAGACCCGTGCCGTGCTCAAGGCCTGCATCGAGGCCCGCGCCGCGCTGGCCGAGCTCAAGCAGGCCGCCGAGCTGATCCCCAACCAGGCGATGCTGATCAATACCATCCCGCTGCTCGAAGCCAAAGACAGCTCGGAAATCGAAAACATCGTCACCACGACCGACCAACTCTTTCAGTACGCGCAGGGACACGACAACGCCGACCCCGCCACCAAAGAAGCTCTGCGCTACCGCACCGCGCTGCACCAAGGCTTTCAGTCGCTCAGGGCCCGGCCGCTGTGCACCGCCACTGCCGTGGACGTCTGCCGCACCCTCAAAGGCGTGGACATGGACATCCGCCGCACCCCGGGCACCCAGCTCGCCAACGACCGCACCGGCGAGGTGGTCTACACCCCGCCCGAAGGCGAAGCCCGCCTGCGCGACATGCTGGCCAACTGGGAGCGCTTCCTCCACAACCAGACCGAGCTGGACCCATTGATTCGCATGGCCGTGGGCCACTACCAGTTCGAAGCCATCCACCCGTTCACCGACGGCAACGGCCGAACCGGCCGCGTGCTCAACATCCTTTACCTCATCCAGGAAGGGCTATTGAACCTGCCCATCCTGTACCTCAGCCGCCACGTCATCGCCCACAAGGCCGACTACTACCGCCTGCTGCTCAGCGTCACGCGCGACGGCGCTTGGGAGCCCTGGCTGCTCTTCATGCTGCAAGCCGTGGCCGAGACGTCCAAATGGACCACCGGCAAGATCGCCGCCATCCGCGCGCTGGCCGAGCACACCACCGATCACGTGCGCACGCGCCTGCCCAAGATCTACACCCGCGAGCTGGTGGACGTGATCTTTGAGCAGCCCTATTGCCGCATCGGCAACCTGGTGGACAAAGGTATTGCCCAACGCCAGGCCGCCTCGCGCTACCTGCACGACCTTGCCGCCCTGGGCGTGCTGCGCGAAATGCCCTTCGGCAAAGAGAAACTCTTCATTCACCCCAAGCTGATGCAACTGCTCAGCCGGGACAACAACCAATTCCAGCCTTACGCCTGAGCGCGTCGTACCTGAGCGAACACCAGAAGACGAACATGAGCAAATACAACGAACTCGTCACCAAGCTGCGCGAGATCTTTCAGATCGACCGCCCCGAACTCGACTTCGGCATTTACCGCATCCTCAACGCCCGCGCCGGCGAGATCAACCAGTACCTGGAGCAGCGCCTGCCTGAAAAAGTGAAGCAGGCGCTGACCGCGGGCACTGCTGCGCAGCAAGCCCAGGCGGCCCAGGAACTCAAAGACAAAGAAGCCCAATACCAGGCCGATGGTATTGACCCCGCCACGGTGCCCAAGGTGCAGGAGCTGCGCCAGAAGCTGGCGCAGTACACCACCGGCGCCAACGAACACGAGAACGCCGTGTTCTCGCACTTGCTGGCCTTTTTCTCCCGCTACTTTGACAACGGCGACTTCATTAGCCAGCGCCGCTACAAGGGCGACACCTACGCCATTCCCTATGCGGGTGAAGAGGTGATGCTGCACTGGGCCAACAAAGACCAGTACTACACCAAGAGCGGTGAAAACTTCGCCAACTACAGCTTCAAGCTGGAAGATGGCCGCACGGTCCATTTCCGCCTGGTGGCCGCAGACACTGCCAAAGACAACCGAAAAGACAACGACAAAGAGCGCCGCTTTGCACTGGTTGAGCGCAAGACCGTGACACGCATCGACGAGCAGGGCGAAGCGTTTGAAGAAGAGCTGCTTCCCGTTGAGGAGGTAGACGGCCCAGCCTCAGCCGCAAACGCCAAGCCCGCTGCCAAAGAACTCATCATCCGTTTTGAATACAAGGCTGCCCCCAAGGGAACCAAGCAGGAAGCGCTGGCTGCACAGGCTGTAGAAACCGTGCTGGCCGATGCCGCCGTCAAGGCCCGCTGGCTGGATTTGGGGCAACGTGCGCCCACCGAAAAGAACCCCCAGCGCACCCGGCTGGAAAAGCACCTGAGTGACTACACGACCAAGAACACGGCCGACTACTTCATTCACAAGGATCTCGGCGGTTTCTTGAAGCGTGAGTTGGACTTCTACATCAAGAACGAAGTCATGCACCTGGACGATGTGCAGAACGCGGGTGCCTTTGCCAACATCGAGAAGAATATGCGCGTGATTCAGTGCTTGCGCAGTATTGCGCTGGAGTTGATCACCTTTTTGGCTCAGTTGGAGGATTTCCAGAAGAAGTTGTGGCTGAAAAAGAAGTTCGTCGTCTCCAGCCACTACTGCGTCACGCTGGACCGGGTGCCGCAGGATATGTACCCCAAGATTGCGGCCAACGAAAAGCAATGGGCGCAGTGGCACGATTTGGGTATGCGAGACAGCCCGGCAACAGGGACGTTCAATGACTTGAAGGCTGCGCCTTACCTCATGCTGGACACTGCGCTGTTTGATGCAGTGTTTCGAGCCGATCTGCTGAAGGCCATTCCCGATTTGGATGCCAGCATCGATGGCCTGCTAGTGCACAGTGACAACTTTCAGGCGCTCAATTTGTTGGGTGAACGGTACCGGGAAACGGTGAAGTGCGTTTACATCGACCCGCCCTACAACACTGCTAGCAACTCCATTCCATATAAGAACACGTTCAAGCACTCGGCATGGGCAACCATGATGGACAACCGAATCGGCAAAATTAAACGCCTTATGCCTGAAGACGGTGCCATCTTTGTCAGCATCGACAAGCACGAGCGACAGAATCTTGAGCATGTCCTGAGCCTCAACTTTGGCGAAGACAACCATGTCGAAGAGCTGATTTGGGCAATGAACACCAACAACAGCCAGGCGCCCAACTATTCGACAAACCACGAATATGTTTTGGTCTATGCAAAAAATAGACAGGTCGCGGAGCAAGACAAAAGCATGTTCCGTGAACCAAAACCAGGCTTTGCCGAGGTGATGGAACTCGTCGCACGGCTGAATCCTCACTACCCGCCAGTCTCCGAGATAGAAGCCGAATTGCGCAAGCTCTATCGCGACCATCAAATTCAGTACCGCCAAGAGGTTGAGGCGCAAGGTATGGAGTGGGAAGACGAAAAGGGAAACGATCCCTGGAAGGGGCTGTTCAATTACAACGGTGCGGAATATCGGGATGCCAATGGGCGGCTTGTTCCGGAAGCTGAGGCTGCAAAACGGAAGGCTGTAATCTGGGTATGGCGTTCAAGCGACGCTTCTATGCCAGCGACGAAACAGTCACCAACCGTCAACGACCCTAATCATCCAAATTACAGGTGGTATAAGCCTGCTCATCCATCGAGTGGACTGCCATGCCCCCATCCCAAAAGTGGATGGAAATTTGCGGAGCGGTTCGATCCAGACAATCCGGGCAAAAAGAGTTTCTGGACGTTACATGATGATGGAAGGATCGCTTGGGGGCCAGATGAAGCGAATATCCCGCAACTGAAGCGTATGCTGCACGAGGTTGAAACCAACGTCGGCAAGAGCGTGTTTTCCGACTACTCGGACGGCGAAAAACAAACGCATGATCTCTTTAACCGTTCCGGTGTCTTCCTTGCCCCCAAGCACGCCAGTTTTGTAAGCAGGTTTGTTCTCCACGCAACCCGTGCTGACAGCACCGTTCTGGATTGCTTCGGCGGTTCGGGCAGCACGGCTCACGCCGTGTTCACCGCCAATCGGCTTGACGGAGGCAAGCGCCGGTACATCACGGTCGAGCAAGGCGACTACTTCAACACGATCATCAAGCCGCGCATGCAGAAGGTGGTGTTCTCAGCCGACTGGCGCCTTGGGAAGCCCACCTCGCCAGAAACCGGCATCTCACATTGCTTCAAAGTCCTCAAACTAGAAGGCTACGAAGACACGCTGAACAACTTGCAATTGCGCCGACCATCCGGTACGGGTGATTTGTTCAACGGCATGCCCAAAGAGGCGCACGACGACTATCTGCTGCGCTACATGCTGGACGTTGAAAGCCGGGGTTCGCTCTTGTCGGTGGACGATTTCAAGAAGCCGTTTGACTACACGCTCAATGTGGCGGTGGACTCGGCGGGTGCCTTCGAGCCCCGGAAGATCGATCTGGTGGAGACCTTCAACTATCTTGTAGGTCTACGCGTGAAGCACATCGATGCTCAGCCGCAGCGTGGCTTTGTCACCGTCACCGGCACGCTGCCCAGCGGCGAGAGCTGCCTGGTGCTGTGGCGCGACTGCGAAAAGCTCGACTATGAGGGCCTCAGCAAACTGTGCGACAAGCTGGCGATCAATCCGGCCGATAACGAGTACGACGTGGTCTACCTGAACGGTGACCACAACATCCCGACCGTGCTCACGCAAACGATGGCTGAGGGCGGGGCCACCCGTGTGCTCAAGCTGCGGCAGATCGAGCCCGAGTTCCTGGAGCGCATGTTCTCGGTGGAGGACATCTGATGGCCCCGCCTCGCAAAACGGCAGGCGGTGCCGCGGGCGCTCCACGCGCTGGGGGCAAGAAGCGCAGCTTTCACCAGGAGCTGGTGCTCAACCGCTGGATGCTGGGTTTCTTCAAGGGCGGCAGCATGGGCGCGCTCAAGATGCGGCTGGGTGACGACCGGCACGAGGGCATAGACGAAGACGGGCAGACCAAGTTTTTCCATGAGCTGACCCGTAACCTGTTTGAGGTGGACAGGGTGTCCGAGGCAGACCTACGCCGCTACGACCTGAACATCGTTGCCCACTGGCAAACGATCACCGCGCAGCGCAACAAGCTCGAAGGCCATGAGCTGCAGATGAAGTACTTTCAGCACCTCTCGCTGCTGTTCACTGAGATTTACCTGGACTGGTACTTCAACAAACGTCAGGCGTTGCTGGATGGTCTGAACGCCGAGCTTCAGCTCTATAGCGCCGAACCTGGCGCCGAGCCGTTTCGCCCGTTTGAGGCGGACGACCTGAACAAGGTAGCCTTCTGGAACGCCACGGGCAGCGGCAAAACACTGCTGCTGCACGTGAACATTCACCAGTACCTGCACCACTTTCAGGCGGGCAGGGGAGAGCACTTCCCTGACAAGATCATCTTGCTGACGCCCAACGAAGGCTTGTCGCGCCAGCACCTTGATGAGTTGCATTTGTCGGGCTTTGGCTTTGCGCAGCATTTCAACAAGGCTCAGACCCCGCCGCGCGGCACCATCGAAATCATCGACATCAACAAGCTGGGCGATGAGATGGGCGAGAAGACGGTGGCAGTTGAAGCCTTTGAAGGCAACAACCTGGTGTTGGTGGACGAAGGCCACCGTGGTACGGGCACCGCAGCTGGAGCCTGGATGAGCAGGCGTGATGCGCTGGTGCGCGGCGGTTTCGCCTTTGAATACTCGGCCACCTTCGGTCAGGCTGTGGCCAAGGGCCTCACGGTGGCTACAGCCGAAGAAGACATCCAGAAAAAGCGGGCCAAGATGCTGTTTGAAACCAGCAGCCTGAAGAAGCTGACAGCTTTTGAACTGGCCCGGCTGGCGCTCACCACCGAAGACAAGCGCCGCGCCCGCATGATTGCCACGCGCGAGATCTACGCCAAGTGCATCTTGTTTGATTACTCGTACAAGTACTTCTACGAAGACGGCTACGGCAAAGAATCGCTCATTCTGAACATGAGCGGCGATGCCTACGAGCAGACGGACAACGCCCGAAAATACTTCACCGCCTGCCTGCTGGGTTTTTACCAGCAGCTCTGGCTCTGGAGCACACACCGCGACAAGCTGACCTACTTCAATATCGAGAAGCCACTGTGGGTGTTCGTGGGCAACACGGTGTCGGGCGAAGACTCGGACATCTTGGAAGTGGTGAGCTTCCTTGCCGACTTTTTGAACCACGATGCTCAGATCAAGACCTGGCTGGCCGATTTGATTGCGGACCGGGCGCAGTTGCTGGATGCCAAGGGCAACAACATCTTCAAGGGCCGTTTCACGCCGCTGATGGGTTTCTCGGTTGACGTGGGTGCGCTGTACGACGACATCTTGCAACGGGTGTTCAACGCACCAGCCCGCCAGCGCTTGAAGCTGGTCAACATCAAGAACAGCAAGGGTGAGCTGGCGCTGCGCGTGGGGGATGCTGAACCGTTTGGCTTGATCAACATTGGCGACGACGCCGCGTTCTTCAAGCTGGCCGATGCCTCCACTGCGTTTGACAGCGAAACGGACGACTTCGGGGGCGCGCTGTTTGGTACGCTGAACCAAAAGGGCAGCCAGCTTCAGGTGTTGATCGGTTCGCGCAAGTTCACCGAAGGTTGGAGCAGCTGGCGCGTGTCCACCATGGGCCTATTGAACATGGGCCAGGGCGAAGGCTCCCAGATCATTCAGCTGTTTGGGCGTGGCGTTCGGCTGAAGGGGAAGGCGTTTTCCCTCAAGCGGACAACGCCGGCGGAGCGACCCAAGGGCACGCATCTGGACAAGCTGGAAACACTGAACATTTTTGGTGTGCGTGCCAATTACATGGCCACCTTCAAGGAGTACCTGCGGGAAGAGGGCGTCACGCCGAGCGATGAAATCCTGGAGCTGGACTTTCCGACCCGAGCAAACCTGCCCGCCGGAAAGCTGAAAACGCTGGCGCTGAAGGACGGCTACAAGGACAACCAAAAGCTCGGCTTCAAGCGCACGCATTTCCCCACGCTGTACGAGATCCCGGAGCAGTTCAAGGACAAGATCAAGCTCCCGCATGTGATGCTCGATCTGTACCCACGGGTGGATGCGTTGAGCACCCAAGACAAGTCAACGGCATCGCTGACGGAGGCCCGCCACAAAGGCCAGCTGAACACGGCCTTGTTCCCCTTGTTCGATTGGGACCGCATCTACCTGGCGCTGCAAAACTACAAGCTGCAGCGCAGCTGGAGCAACCTGCGTCTGGACCGTCAGAAGCTGATGGACTTCTGCACCGAATCGACTGGTTGGTACACGCTCTTTGTGCCCGCAACGGAGCTGGCCGTGACGGACTTCAGCGCAATTCAGAAGCAGGAAAGCATTCTGGTTCGTCTGTTGACCGACTACACGGACCGTTTCTACAAGTCGCTGAAGACGGCCTACGAGGGCCAGTTCTACGACGTGGTTCGCATGGAAGAAGACCATGGCTCCATGCTCAAGCTCTATCAGTTTGAAATTGACAACACCGACGACGGCCTGGAGTACCAGAAGAAGCTGGAGGTGCTGAAGAAGCTGGTTGCCGACGGCAAGCTGGGCGAAGCCAGCCAGTGGAACGCCCCGCACATGGTGGCCATCAGCTTTGACCGGCACCTGTACTACCCGCTCCTGTCGCTGGAGGACAAGGAAGCCGTTCCGCTGAAGATGCGGCCCCTGGCCTTTGATGCGCCCAGTGAGTGGGAGTTTGTGCGCGACCTCGAAGCCTTCTACAACTCAGCGCCTGGGAAGGAAGCCATCGGAAAGCGCAGCCTTTACTTGCTGCGCAACGCCGACAGCGAAGCCAAAGGCCTTGGCTTTGCGCTCGCCGGCAACTTCTACCCCGACTTTTTGCTCTGGCTGGTCGATGACAACACGGGTGAGCAATGGCTGACCTTCGTTGACCCCAAGGGGCTGCGCAACATGGACCTGACGCACCCGAAGCTGGGGCTCTACAAAGAGGTCAAGACCCTGGAGGCCACGCTCAATGCGCAAGCCAAGCCAGATGAACCCAGGCTGGTGCTGAACGCTTTCATCCTGTCTCCCACCAAATTTTCAGACCTGCTCAATGTTGGCGATCCGGCCAAGAAGAAGGATCTGGAGGAGCGGCATGTGCTCTTTATGGAAGATGGTGGCAGCAAATATTTGAACCAGTTGTTCGCTCGGATCAGTTGATTGATCGAAAACTGCAGCGAAATCGAAGACAAAGTCACAGGGACAACAATGGCAACAACAAAAGAGCTTTTCATCAATGCACTACAAATGGTGCGGATAGACGAGCAGGAGAACATTCCAACAACTGTCTTGTTTGATCAGGCTGGAGTTCATATTGGTTTTCAGGCCATAGAGAAAGCAGCTGACGCCACTGATCTCAATGAAAACTTCAAGTTGAATTTGGGGGAGTCCGCCCGTGCTCGATTGGATCCTCCAAAATTTGACACTGCTGATGGAAAGCAAAGGTCTGCGCACGAAATAACAAAGGCATTTATTGAGGGCGTATTGAATGGTGTGAATCCGTGGATTGCTGGCAGAGGGCTAAAACCAGCCAGTCGAGTGCTGGTGGCGGAGCCATTGGCGCTAGATAGAACAGATTCCGACGGTTCAGAGTGGTTGGCGAACTACCGGGCCAAACTTAGGCATATCCTTGAACAGCAGTTTGCGGAGGTTGATTTTCTACCCGAACCATTTGCCGTTTTTCAGTACTACAGGTACGGGGTAAGACACCCGCTCTTAACAAGCAATACACGGCACGCAGCCTTGGTTGTTGATTTTGGTGGTGGTACGTTTGACGTGAGCGTAGTTGACACCACTGCTAAAGGCGACGTTAGCGGAAGTGGACGAAACTCGCGCCCACTTGCTGCAGCATCCATTCCCGTAGGTGGATCATTCATCAACTTGCAGATTGCCAAGGAACTGTTGTCGAAGAACTTGGAGAAAGGCGTAGACAAGGCGAAGGTTAATAGGGGATGGGAGGCATACAGGGATGGTTCATACCAAGACCTTAGGGCAGACTTGCTCCAGTTCGTTAGAAACGTAAAAAAGATTCTGGCCCAAGTCGAAAAAGCCAAGTTGCATATCTGCGATACATTGGCGGATTGGTCATTGGATGCTCAGTACTCTCCAGGTCCTGGGGCGCAAATTTCAATTCCGAAGAATCCATTTTCCGAAAAGCCAGAACTTGTTTCGGTCAGGTTTGATGCACATCAACTTCGTGATTGCTTCGTGAGGCGGGTATGGAATGATCGTCTGAAGTCGGCAGTAATGAGTGCTATCGATCGCTCCAAAGAAGAGCTTGGTGGGCGTCCAATCGACATCATTCTTCTGTCGGGTGGATCTGCCAACATTCGTTGGCTGACAAATTTGATGCGTGATCTGCTCCCAGCCACATATCCGGATGCGGAGATATTGGAGTTGCAGGGTAGCTTCCAAGAGGTTGTTTCCAAGGGTTTGGCAATTGAATGTGCGCGAAGAACTTTTAATCACGGAACCAGTGATTTTCAATCTGTCACGTACAACAGACTGTGCCTAATGCTAGGGGCGGACGACGATACACCTGTTGCTGCGCGCTTCCGTACCGTCATGGAAGGGGTTTCCAACGGAAGCATAAGCGATGGCACTTTGTTGGAGTCGGCCCATTTGATCAACGGTGCTCAAGAAAATCCATTGCGGTGGAAGTTCAGGCTGCCGTCGCCTCCAAAGCACCATCTGGACTATTACTTCTTAAAGTCTTCGCTGGATTTTGAAGACATCAAGGGGCTCTATAACATTGATCACCGTGTAGTCACTCCCAAGGGTACGAACTTCGACAGCAATATTTCATTGGAATTGACAGTTGCACCAGATGGAACTGCTCGTCCAAAGTTCATTTATCGCCAGGCTAGTCCATCTAGTCCTGCGATTAGTGTGGACGGGACGCCATTCTTCTTGGACATGACCTACGGAGAAAAGACAACGCTGGGTGAGGCGTATGTCGGGATAGACTTTGGAACAAGCAATTCATCGGTCTCGTATGTGGAGCAGCAGGCGGTCCGGGTATATGCAGAGCGAGCCGCTGAGAGGGGTTGGTGTGAGCTAAATGATTTGGTGAATCTGCTTCCATATCCGGCAGCAAACCCGATGGTTAAATTTTTGGGTAGTTCAAACGAGAAAGAAATCAAGGAGCAGTTTCCTTCAGCGTTTGAATCGTTACTGTTAACTATATTGACGGTGGCGTATGTTGATTATCGAACACTCCCAATGGCAAAAAAGTCGAATCTATTTCGACAGCTTTCAAAAGGGTCGGCTGGTCCGATCTGGAGCATGCTTCGAGGGATTCTTGAAAAGTCGCCTAAGCAAGGTGTATTTATACCAAAACTGATTGGACTCAATGATCTTCGATCTAAGAATGCCATAGATTCTGCGATCCAAGCAATCAATGACCACAAACACCATCGAACTTCGCAATATCAAGGATATCGCGATGTCCTTGCAATTCTTGGGAATGCACTCAATTCGGCGTTGGAGGGTTGGCGGTTTGGCCAGTTTGAAGATGTGACGAAAAAAGGATTTTCTTCAACTTATTCTGGACTCTTCAGATCCGCGCATGGTGCACACCAGCCATTCGTCGATATTTTCAAGTACCAAGGAGGGGAGAGCTTTTCGAGTATCGAAGCCGTTTTGGCCTCTCCTGATAATGGGCTTATTTTTCGCCTGGCTCCAATGATGTTTTGGGGTGATTTTTACAATAGAGGCGATTCAACGATAGGTGTTCTTGATTCTGCATCGGAAACTTCCGCGAGCTACCGGGCTATCGAGGGAGGTGGGGCTATATCGGTTGGCGCTGAATCCGACCTGGTAGATTTGCATTCAATGTGTCTTGCGGCGCAAGGGGCTGATTATCAGGAGTCCGGTTGTCCTTCCCAACAAGTTCAATTCACGCCGTATTCTGTTAAATGATGCGGCTGATCTGCTTGGGCCAGCGTGCCAGGTTAGATGTTCGGTTTTCAGGTGGCTTCACAGATTGGTTGAATCCGAGCCTTCTTGACAGGGAGCGCTGGGAGCGCCTGCTGCCAGGGGTTCCAAGCCCAACGCTGAATGGCGTTCGCTGACCTATCCTCCGAAGCAGCTGCACTCGTCGAAAGATCATGGTCTTGAGAAACCACATGCAGTTCGACTGGCGACGGTGTATCGGTGAGCAGGACGTTTGCAATGCTATTGCGCCGACTGAGGTTGTAGTGCAGCGCTTTCACGAAACTGCGGTGCTCGGTGATCAATCGAATCAAGAGCTGATTCTCGAACTCGTTCTCCACAGGTAGCCATTGCCGAGTCACGGGCATCAGACACAGCTCCTGGATGGTCGGAACGCCTGAGCCACTCACGCCGAAGGTCGCAACCATCACCATGTGAACGTCTCGGTCAGCGCCCCACAGCGTCAACTCTGATTTGAAGCGCCGCCCGAGCCTTCGATAGAGCTGCTCGTCCAACGCGAACGTCTGCTCGGGGACATGCTTCACCACGGCCTTGAAGCCATACCGGCCAGGCACGATCTCTTTTACCTCGCAGATCAGCAGCATCAGGCTCTGCGGCTTGCCGGGTGCCGAGAGGGCTTGCAACCATTGAGCAGATCGCCTGGCAATGATCGCTTCGCGGTCGTCAACGAAGAACGTCTCTGGGATGTACAGGCGCGAGCGCAGCGAATCGCCGCGCGCGAACTTGTGCTCAGCGGCCGACAATATTTGCCTGCGCACCGTGCCCCAGGTTCGCTTGCCTTCAAATCCGGGATGCCACTTCGTCAGTTCTGCTTGGTCCCACAGGTAGTGGAGCAGGCCGCGGAGGGAGAGCTTGGTGCCGTCAGTGGCGACGCTTTCACTGTCACTCCCCGTTTGCGGCATCTGCGACCGGCCTGGCATCTTGGTCAGCGGGAAGTCGAGCTTGAGGACTGTCTCCCCTGTGTTCAGGTTTTCATTGATCGCGCTTCCGAGCACCTGCCCCAGGCCAGAGAACTCAGCTGGTGGTTCGTACGATGGGCAGTCCGGCGCGTGATCACAGCCAGTGTCTGGCATTCGCTTGACGATGTAGCCGTCCATGAGACGGGCCACATACATCTCGATGCCCTGACCGTCGGAATTCTTCCGACAAAGGCAGCGTGGGCGCAAACGATGCTCGAAGGCATACGCAATGGCTTCAGAGAATCCAGGCGCGTCTTTTGCCCAGCGCCGACCGCCGATGCTGTAGACCGCTGGCGGCGCCGTGTCGCTGTACATGGTTCAACCATCAACGCACAGGAGCTACCCGCTCACGGGTGCGCTGTTGTTCTTGCTTGGGTACCACGGCTGGACGCTGGGACGGTGCGTTTTTGTCGTAGACCTTGACCTTGAGCGTGTGACCGTCGCGGATGCGTTGGGCGAGCTTTTCGGTGGCGGCGGCCATGATGGCCATGCGCTGCTTTTCTGGCACGCGATTGGCCACCAAAACGGCCTCGACTGCAGCCAGCACCGCTTTGCGTCCACCGCTTCCACGGCCAGCAGGCTTGTCCCCGGGTGAGCTGCCCTGGCTGGCGTTGGCTTCCCGGCCTGGTTCAATGCGGTTGACTTGGCGCAGCTCGCGCTCCACCTTGAGGCGTTCGAGGTCGGCCGGGTTGGGCTCGTAGCCCAGTGTCTTCACACCACGAGCAGCGGCTTCCAACCACACCAGGCGTTTGAAGTCTTCATTGCCCGACACTCGCAGGGAATGCCAGTTGCGGGCCTCGGCGACGTCCACCATGGACCGGGCCACAGACGGGCTGTTGGTTTCCGTGGCCAGTCGGAAGGTGGATTCGGTGAAAGCGACACGGGAGGTGTCGCCTTTGAACCGGTACTCGGTCAGGCCGATCTTGACGTCACCCACGGTGACCGGAGCCCGTTTGATGAGGTAGCGGTCCAGCAAGGAGGCTTCGAGCTTGGCCACCAAGGCGGCGCGTTCGGCCTGGGCATCTATGCGCGCCGTGGTTTGCGGATTGGTGGTCTCTTGCGCCAGTGGCTCTTTTTGCGACGAAGGCAGGGGGATGACGTTGGTGGGCGCCTGCTGTGAATTGGGCTCTGGGCTGGAGGTCGCCCTTGGGGTGGGTTGTCCGCCGCGTTGTGGGTTGCTCGGTTCTTCGCGCTGCCACTGGCCATCCACCTTGTGTATAAACGACCTTTGTTCCCTTGCATCCAGCACCACAAATCGGTTGGCCCCGAGCTGATCGGCTTTGGACACCATGTCCTGAAAGCGGTCGCTGCGGTAGGTGAGGTCGGCAAAGGGGTCGCGCAGTTCGTAGCGCTCGCCGGGCTCTGGTTCGGGCGCCTGAAACGCCCGGATGGCAACCGGGGCGCGGTTGGCGGGTTCCACTGTGCCGCCCTGGGAGGTTGGGTCGTCCGGTGTGGACCGGCTCACGCTTCGGGTGGCGTCGCTCAGGTTGCCGCTTCGCCCGGAAGCCCGCAGGCGCACCCCCACGATGTTGATGCGCCATTCCTCAGCGGCGCCGATCTTCTTCTGCAGCGCGCCGTCGCCTTCGAACTGCCGGTTGTATTCGGCGAAAACACCCGGCACCGCCATGCGCGCCACCTGGTCAAAGTCGCGTTGCAAGAACATCCAGCTGTAGCTTTCACGCGCTCGCACGAAGGCGGCCAGGTTGTGCTTGTCCAGCGCCTCCATGGCGGGGATGGTTTCTTCGCTCAGCCGCTGCTGGATGGTGGTTTCACCAGTGACGCGGTCCACCACGATGGGAATCTCCACCACGCGGCGCAGCGGTCCCTGCACGAACACGGCAGCGATACCGATCAGCCCCAGAATCAAACCGGCCACCGCGACCCGCCAGGCCCTGCGCTCTGAGCGTTCGAGCATCAGCGCGCGGTCGATTTCCCAGTCGCGATTCGCGTTGAATTGCGCCGATTCGGCCTCGTTCGACGGTTCAGGGGGCCGTTTTGGCCATGCGGCGGCTTTACCTGACAACAGGATGGCACTCATGGGGTTCTCCGTGGGTCTGGGTGGCGGCGGGACTCAGGCGGGGTTACGGCAGAAAGTCCGCCACCTTGCCGGTGCGGCCCAACATCTGAAGCTGCCGTTCGCGTTCCCGAGATCGGGCGATACGCTCTTCGCTGTCCGCCATGCCTTGCAGCATCTGCACTTGAGACACCTCGTGGGCGAGCAGGGCGTTTTCAGCGCCGATGCGGGCCTGGATTTCCAGCACCGACTTCTGGTCGGTGGTCGCGTTGATCTGGGTCATCAGCGACTGGATCTGCGTGAGTCGGCCCGCCGCGGTCTGCATGGCGTCCTGCAGCAGCCCTTTTTGTTGATAGGGCTGAGCCAGAGCGGCCTGGCACTGGGTGCGTGCGTCGCCTGTGAGGTCCATGCAGTTGTAGATCATGTTCACGTCGCGCAGCACCTTGGCCGTGGCGTTGAGCCCGCTGTAGCCCGACGTGTTGACCGCGTTGAGGTAGGTGAAGGCCTCGGCCGGGATGTAGTTCTTCAGCAGTGGGTTGTTGAACACATCGCCCAGGTTCCGGATGCCGTTGATGCTCTCGATCTGGGTTTGTAGCTGTCGAATCTGCTGAATCTGGTTGTTGATCTTGGTGATGTCGTTGATGACCTGCTGCACGGTCTGGACCAGGTTGGCCACATCAATCACGGGGATGCCGGTGGCTCGCGCTTGGGTGGCGCCCAGAGCAATGAGGGCGGCAGCGGCAACTTTGAGGCGGGTGTGCATGGTGAACTCCTTGGTGGGTGGGGTGGTCAGGACCGGCCGCGTTGGGCGGCGAGTTTGTAAGCGGCGGAGCGGGCAGCGCCGTAGCCTCGGCGGGCAATTGACGCGGCGGTGTGTGGAAGACCGGCGCCTGCTCGGATGACGCCGCCAGCGTTGGCGGCGGCGCTGGCGCTGCGAGCGGATGAAGCGGAACGCAAGCCTGAAACCATCATGGCGTTCTGGATCATCTGGATGCCTTGCTGGATAGCGGCACCGCCGGTGAGAGCCGAGGCCAGGCTGGGCGCCTGGAAACAGATGATGGCCATGAGAATCATGAGCACGCAGTACCGTGTAGCTTCGCCCAGCACATTGAAGGTGCTGCCCAGGAAGCCACCTCCGTCGGCGATGGCCTTGAAGATAGCCGCGCCCATGTAGGCACTCAAACCCAGGGCGAAGAACGCGAACCAGGTAAGCACCACCGCGTTCAGCACCATGGACAACCAGCTGTCAAAGAAGCGGGCGGTTGGGCGCCAGGCCAGGCAAAGGATGAACAGCGGCCCAACGGCAATCACGAAGGTCAGGAACAACTTGGCCAGGGTGACAACAAACAAGCCGATGCACAGGAACAAGACCGAGCCAATGGAGAAGATGGCCCCGGCGAGCAGAAGGTCCAGCCGTAAGATGCCGGCCTCTTTCATGATGTCAGCCACCTGCGCGCTGGCGTCATCGTTGAACTTGTCCAGCAGGGCATAGGGTGAACTCACCGTGCTCGGGTCCACGCCCGCAGGCAGAAAAGTCGAGGCCACGCCCATGGCCAGTGCGTTGGCGGTGTCTGACACGTGACTGATATAGAAGCCGGACTGCAAGGCAAAGGCCAAGACCAGGCCGATCTTGAACACCTTCCAGACGAAGGTGGGCACCGTTTCAGACACTTCGTTGCGCAGCACCGCCCAGCCGTACAACGCGACCCAGATCGTCATCGCCGTCAAGGCGACGGGGGTGATGGCAGACATCAGCGACGACACCACACCCAGCACGTAGGTGCTCAAGATGGCATCGAACTGTGACCCGACCCAGGCGAACATGGTGTTGCGTTCCTATTGAACAGCGTCAAATGGCAAGTTGGCAGGCGGGCGCGCGAAGACTTTCACGCACTTGCTGGCCAGGTCTGGGTATTGGCATTGCAGCCATTCGCCCCGTGACTTCACCACCCACAGCCGCGCAAGCTGGGTGGTGCCGTAAGACGAAGCGCGGCAGGTGCCTGCGCGGGCATACACCTCGGTGCATTCGCGAAGACCTTCAGCCGTTTCCACCATGTGCCAGGGACCGGCGTGGCAGCCAGCTGCAGCGGCGCAAGGCTTCATGCTGCGAATCGGGCCGGTGGATGGCAGCGGCGCTGTTTCCACCTGCTTGCCGCCACCAGGCAGGGCACGGACCGCCTCATTGCCTTTGACGAACTGGGCCGAGGCGGCGCTGGTGGCCAGCGCCAAAGTGATCAGCACAAACCATTGAATGTTGGATTTCATGGGGTTCTCCTTGAAGTACGGGATTTGCGATCCTGAACCTCGCGCAGAAGCTCGGGAAGCCACAGAAACGGATCGTTACCGTGTCGTTCACGAACGGTGTCGAGCAGGGCCACGTTGTCGGTGGTGGCCGATAACACGGTGATGAAATCGTCCATGCCGCTGAGGTCCAGCTCGCAGATGGCGCTGCTGTGGCCTTGCTTGACGAGGAAGCGGCGCCCGCCTTGCGCGCCGAGGCTGCGCACAATGCCGAATTCAGCCTCGCTGAGCCCAAAGCCTTCGACATATTCCTCGCGCACCGCTTCAGGGTTGGCCAGGAAGATCTTGGTCACGCTCTGCTCGACCATGGTCCGCCCGATGGGGTGGCGCAGCACATCCGACGGGCTCTGGGTGTCGAAGATGCCCAGGCCGTTTTGCTTGCGGATGGTCTTCTGCTTCTGTTTCGCGAAGTCGCTGAAGATCTCGTGGTCCAGCGCTTTCCAGAACTCCGAGATCACATAGATCAGACGTTCGCCGTTGACCAACTCTTCCATCACCTGCAGCAGGTAGAGCATGACCGGCGTGCGCACCTCGGGCAGGTCCAGAACCTCCGTGGTGTCGAAGGCGATCACCGATGCCGCGTCCAGGTCCGACAACTGGTCGTCGGCTTGATCGAACACCCAGCCCAGGGCACCACCTTCGCACCACCGCCCGAGGCGCTCGTACAAGCTGTTTTCACCCGACTTCGGCAGGTTCTGTCGAACCGTCGAGAAGCGGCGCAGAGCGGTAGGCATGGTGGCCACCGTCTTGACGGCGTCGGCAATGGCGCGCTCATCGGTCGGCAGCAAGGGCAGGGCGGGTGTGGCAATGCAGATGCGGATCAGCTGTTCCCAGAACTGGATACGTGCTGGTGTTGGGTCGCGCTGCAGCGGGTTCAGGTTGGTGGGCTTGCCCGCTTCGAGGGTGAAGTAGCGCCCGTTCAAGGCGCGGATCGCGATCTCGCAGCCTCGGTCCAGGTCGAACAACACCAGGCGCGGCGCTGGGTTCCACTTACGGGTGAGCGTGAGCAGGAACATCTCAAGCGTGGTCTTGCCAACGCCGGTGGAGCCGATGATGATGGTGTTACCCGGCAGCTTTTTGTCGGCAGAGTCTTCGCCTTCCGGGCTGCTGTGCAGGTTCAAATAGAAGGGCTGGCCCGATGGGGTGCGCAGCAAGGCCAGCGCTTCTCCCCAGGGGTTGCCGTCGCGCTTGCCCCGGGCAAAGTTGTGGCCGCTGGCCAGGGCAGCAAAAGCGCGGGACGACAACTTGGCATCGCGCGGGCGCCACTGCCAGTTGCCCGGCATCTGGGCAAACCAGGCGGCATCGGCCACCAGATCCACCGGCGACATCTGCAGGCTGGACGCCTCACCCACGGCCCCAATCGCCTGTGCCGCGCGCCGCCCGGCATCTGCCAGGCTGTCTTCGCCCGGCTGACCGAACACCACCAGGCTGTAGTGGTATTCGCCCATACAAAACTGACCGTCGCCCAGCTCATTGAGCGCTTCGTCCATGTCGGCGATCTGGCTGGCCACCACGTCGTCGCTGGCGATCAGCTGGTCGCGCTGCAGCTCCAGTGCGCGCATGGCTTCGCGCCGGGGAAGTATCGAAAAGCTCTGGGTTTCGATGAACTCGCTGTCTTCGTACAGAAGCGAGTTCAAGATGCCCGGCTCCACCGCGTCGGCGTATTCCTTTATGTCCACCAGGGCCGCGCAACGGCGCTGTTCGCCATGGCGCAGTTCCAGCTTGTCGCCACCGAAAGAAAGGCGGGTGGTGGGCAGGGTTCGATACAGCGGCCCTGCCGCAAGGGGCACTGGCCTCCAGCTGCCGTTGACCAGGTAGCCCAGAAACTCGGCCAGTTCGGAGTACCGCCTTGGACCTTGCATGCGAGCCCCCAGCAGTTGAGGGCCAAAGCCGCGCAGCACCCGGTGGACGAACGCGGTCCGCTCTTCCATCACCCGCAAGGCTTCAGCATGGGCTGCGGCAATGGCGGTCTTTGAACGCTGGGTCGATTGCAGCGCCCGGCTGAGGCGCGAGGTATTGGGCCGGTAGACGAGCGTGAGGTACAGCTCGTTGCTCATCATGGTGTGTTTGCCCAGCCTGGCTTGGTAGGCCTGTGACAGGTCGCGCGCAAAGCCAGCTTGCAGCGGGTCTTCAAGTTGATCCTGAATCTTCCGGTGCAGCCGGTGGGTCCACACGGCCCATTGGCCGCCCGCCAGATTGCGCAGTAGGCTGCACAGTGCTTCATGCCGTTCTGCGATCAGGTGTTCGTCGGCGCATTCAAAGGCCACGCCGTCGAGACGCCAGACGCGCATGAAATCGCCACCACGCGTGATGACGTCGTGTTCGCTGACCAGCGAGGAGAAGGGCACAAATCGTGTGAGCGGGTTTTCCTTCAGCGCCTGTGCCCAGTGGCGTGGTTGTGGCTGCCCTGCGGCAGGTCGCCCAGGGCGACGACGGGCCGCGCCGCCGGATCGGTCAAACATGCCAAACATCGGAGCCTCCCCGGAAGAGCGTGGGCGAGTAGCTGCGCGCGCGCCAGAACTGGCGGTTGTGGTCGTGCAGCTTCAGCTTGAGGGCCACAAAGATCTGCCGGAATCGCTGGTCATCGCGGGCTGTCAACCACCGCATCCAGAGCAACACCGGTGCAATGGAGAGGACCACACCCAGCGCAAGCCACCAGCTCACCAGGATGCCGCCCCACATGATCAGCAACATGCCGGTACCAAACAAAATCACCAGCGGCACCAGCGGGATGCCCAGCTTCATGGCCGGGCGTGTGGCGCCCTTGTAGATGGCTTCGGCTTGCATGGTCTGCACCTTCAGCCTTCAGCTGACGATGTAGCTGGCGAAGGCAGCCGCCCCACCCACCAGCGTGCCGCCGATCAGCACATTGGCCACGTCGGCCAGGCGCGCGCCTTGAAAGATCATCTTGAAACCGGCCCAGATGATCGCGATGGTCACCACTGCAATCGAGATCGTCACCAGGATGGTGTTGACGTTGGTGACCGTGGTGTTGATCTTGTCGAAGCCCTGTGCCCAGCTCTTTGAGGCTGCGGCCAACAGCAACAGGGCGGTTGCGGTGTGGCGCATGGAAACGAAGAGATGAAAGCGGTTCATCACGGCTCCTTCACGGGGTTGGGTTGACTGATGGGGAGAGGGTTGCGGGCTGCGGAGACCACCTTGCGCACGTAGCCATGGCGAAAGCCGGTGGTGAAGTTGCCGCTGTAGTAGCAGGAGAGGGCAGCGCGCAGAGCTGCCTGCTCTGTTGATGCCCGAGACGACTTGCGTCGCGCCCGCTCGAAACACTCGCTCAACACCGCCTGCATGGCGGCCAGGTTGGAGCAAGGTTCGAAGGCCGATTCCAGCGACAGGCCCAGGCGCTGGAAGTTGCCCTGGTTGATCTGCCCGAGACCGACGCTGAAGTTGCGGCCACCGGCCTGCAGAGCCTGCGCGGTGGCCAGTGCCTCGGTGCGGTGGCGCGGTTGGCGTTGCAGCGATCCGCCCACGACGCCGATGGCCCAGGGGTTGAAGGCGCTTTCGACGGCGACGAGCGCGTGTGCGGTGGTCAGGTGGACCTGTGGCGCGCAGGCCAGGGCCAGTGCCGCGAAGGTGGAGGCTTCCATGGCGCAGCCCTCACGGACGGGAGCGAAGCCAGGTGGCGTGGTCGTTGTCGTACTGGGTGTCCCAAGTGCCCAGCTGGGACTTCGCGACCGGGCTGAAGTCCGTCACGGTGTCGCCACCCATGTCCCACCAAGTGCGTGTGAACGGCTTGCCATCGATCGTGACCGTGATCGCCCCGGTGTAGTCGCAGGCGTAGATCGGACCGCTCTCGGACTCATGCACCCGGGTGTACTGGGGTGGGCAGTTGCCCGGCGCCCGAGCCCACACATGCCGAGCCGAGTTGCCCGCGCCAGACATCCCGCACGTAGGAAAGGCTTTGCCCCGAGCCAGATCCCGAAGCACCTTTCGGATCGGTGGCACACACTGAGGGACTGCCTTCCAGCTCGGTGCCGCGAAGCACAGCAGAACCAGGCAGCCATCGACGGCGCGTGCCGCCGATGGTGCGAGGAGCCCCAAAGTGAGCAACAAGCTGGCGGCGGCGCTCGCCAGCGTGGCCGCCAAGCTTCTCGGCAAGTTCGCCGCTTCGGTGGATTGCCAGCAACGGGTGTCGGCGAGACGTGGATGGTTCATGGTCAAGTCCCTCGGATTGACGCTGTTCTTGATGCGGCATGGGTTGCCTGCTCTCTGAACACCGTGAGGTCAATGTAGGACTTGAAACCCCCTGCGCTGCTGCTGGATTTGGGCTGTTTTCCAGCACATTTGCACCATGCGCAGTCGGTGTCTGCTGGGCGCGCTGAAAAAAGAAACCCGGCGCGAGGCCGGGTAAATCAAAGTCGCTGTCACACGACTTTTCAGGGAGGAGGGCCGACTGTTCAGGCCGACCCGGCACCATTATCGATTCAGGTCGCTTGAAACGTCTACGAAAATTGGGCCTGATGCACAGCAGTGCCCTCATTGGGTGTACTTCACGTCCGCACCACAGGCATGTCTTCCCAACGCGTTGTGTACTGCGGCGTGCGCCGCTCCTGTTTCATCGACCAGCGCCTGCGATCTCCCTCCAAACCGTACTGCCCAACAGCACCGTGCCCCGGCCATAGCGGCGGTTGAGCCCATCCAGGGCGCCCATCAACCGGCCCTTGTCCCGTCCTTCACCAGTCTTCTCTTCAAGCAGCAGTTCACCCTGGTGCACCGAAGCCGGTTGAAGCTCCATCAGCATCACCCCAGCCTTGGCGTACAGGAAGTCCGGCTTGTAGATGCTGCGCAGGCCGGTCAGGGCCGCATCGGCGATCAGCGAACTGTCGGCGGTGGGTCTTCGTAACGGCACCACGATGGACCGGCTGTACTGAGGATCGGGCCGGAACGGACTGGTCCGCACAAAGGTCAGCACCTGGTTGGTGAGGCCTTCTTGGCGCCGCAACTTCTCGGCCGCCCGGCTGGCGAACTCGCTGACGGCTTCGCTGAGGTCTTCCAGCGCGGTCACCGGGCGACCAAACGACCTTGTGCAAGCGATTTCCTGTTTGTCTGGTGCCGCGTCTTGCAGATCCACACAGGACTGGCCCTGCAGCTCACGCACCGTGCGCTCCAGCACCACCGACCAGCGCTGGCGTACCGTGGCCAGGTCCATGCGGGCGAGATCAAGCACCGTGTGGATACCACCCTCTTTGAGCTGCGCCGCAATGCGACGGCCCACGCCCCAGACTTCCTCGACCGGTGACACGATCGAAATCACGCTGTCAGCTGCCCATCGGTCTTAAACTTGCTCAGCCCATGGTCGGAAAGCGGCCTAGACATTTGTGTGGGCGCACTTTGTCCATGGATCCGCTCAGACAAGTCGTTTGAGGCAACACATTGGACGACAATCGTCTTTTTCAGCACATAGATCAAATCTCTACGGCGTCTGTCGTAAAAGCGGGGCCATCGTGGCAAGTTCGGAACAACTCAAAGCGCTTATCAAGTCGCATATCAGTCGCGATGACGGACATTTCTATTCCGTCGCGATGCAGGTTGCCGCGCATGAGGCCAAGCTGGGCCATGGAAAGCTAGCCGAGGAACTGCGTGGCTTGATCGATGCCGCCAAGACCCGCCTGGGGCAAGACGGTTCAGGCAAATTAGTGCCAATCGCTGGCGCCTTGCAGAGCGGTGGCAAGCCTCGCGGAGAACTCGCTAGCCTGCTGACGGTGACTTACCCGGCCAATCGGCTGAGTGACATGGTGCTGGATGACCAAGCTTCGCAACAGCTTGCCCGGATCATCAAGGAACAGCGCTTGCTCGCCCGGATCAAAGAACATGGGCTCTCACCGCGCAGAAAGCTTCTCTTGGTTGGTCCACCTGGCACAGGCAAGACGATGACTGCATCGGCCCTGGCAGGGGAGCTAGGAATTCCACTGTTCCTTGTCCGCCTTGATTCACTTATCACGAAGTTCATGGGCGAGACGGCGTCAAAGCTACGGCAGGTCTTTGATGCTATTGCCGACATTCGCGGTGTGTACTTCTTCGATGAGTTTGATGCCATCGGTTCGCAGCGTGGAGCTGCTAACGATGTTGGCGAAATTCGGCGAGTCCTAAATAGCTTCCTTCAGATGATCGAGCACGATCAATCAAACAGCTTGATCGTCGCCGCGACCAACCATCCTGAGGTCCTCGACTACGCGCTATTCCGCCGTTTCGATGATGTACTGGAGTACCACCTTCCCACGCCAGCGCAAGCGCTTGATCTGATCCGATCGCGCCTTGGCACTTTTGCTCCCAAGCCGTTCAAAAAGGACGGACTGGTAGAGCAAGCGCAAGGGTTGAGCTACGCTGAGATTTGCCGTGCTGTCGATGAGTCCATCAAGGACGCGATCATGCATGACCAAACCAAAGTGCAACGAGCCGAGCTTGGGCGCGCGTTAGGGGAACGTCGCCTCATAAGTACAAAGCTGGCTCAAAACAATAAGCACCTGTCAAACCATGCCGGATCAAGCCAACGATAAGCGCCGCCATTTCGTACTAGAGAAAACTTCAGAAGCGAAGCCGTACACCGCCCACAAGGCACCCGGCGGTGCGAAGCCTGTTCTTCCCGAATTGAATCGGACCCAGCATGGCGGAGCGCTGAACGCGCAACTGCAAGAGCTGAAGCCGCTAGCTGCGGCGGCTAAGGAACGCCAGGAGGAGATCGGCCTGGAAGCAGGGCTTGGCATCCAGATCCAATTTTTGTCTCGGCCAGACGCCGCCTTGGCGTTCGAGAAGCTTGCCTCTGAAGCCAAGCACAAAGGCATTGAGTTGCTGAGTGTCCAGGAGGTCGACGGCAAGGCCGTGTTGGCCAATGTCTTCGTTCCGGATGGGCAACTGCTGCATTTTGAAAAGCTGGTTGTCGATTACCTCAACGAGAAGAAGACAGAGGCAGGCGTTGCTCGCGACAACAAGAAGCTTTTGAACACCATTGGCAGCATTCGCGCCTCTGCGTTGACAGGCTTGTGGACGGATGCGCCGGAGCTGCTGCCTGCTGATCAGGATGAGCGGTTCTGGTGGGAAGTTTGGCTGCGCCGTGCAAAGGGTGACGCAGGGCACTACCTCCATGATTTCCGGCGCATCGCGGCGATGGCTGAGTGCCAAGTGAGTGACGCTGTCGTTGAGTTCCCAGAGCGCTCAGTCGTCGTGATGTACGGATCCCAACGGCAACTGGCGCAGTCTGTGATGTTGTTGAACTGCGTGGCGGAATTGCGTCGAGCGAAAGACACGGCAGCCTTCTTTGTAGGGCTGACCATTCCAGAGCAGCGCCAATGGGCCGCTGACCTTGCAGCGCGGCTCCAGATTCCACCGGACACCAACGACGTGCCGCGTGTCTGCCTCCTTGATTCGGGAGTCAATCGAGCTCACCCACTGCTTGAGCCTTTGATGGATCAGGCAGACCTTCACACCGTCAATGCCGCTTGGGGGGCGCACGACCAAGCAAATCATGGCACTGGTCTGGCAGGGCTGGCTGCCTATGGCGACCTGCACGAGTATTTGGCCTCAAGCGAACCTGTTCAGATCGGCCACCGTCTGGAGTCCGTCAAGCTGACGCCGAATCGGGGGGCTAACGCAGGGGATGACAAGCATCACGCGCGACTTTTTATAGATGCTGTCACTCTGCCAGAGGCATATTTCGGCGAGCGCAAGAGAGTATTCACGTCGGCAGTTACGGCCACCGATTACCGCGATTTTGGCCGGCCTTCTGCTTGGTCTTCCACCGTCGACGCGCTTGCATCTGACGCACTGGGCGAGGGCGCGTTCCCCCGGCTTTTTGTTCTCTCAGCTGGCAACATCGACGACCGGAATCATTGGGTGCAGTATCCGGCGAGCCTGGCCGTTAACCAGATCCATGATCCCGGCCAATCTTGGAATGCGCTGACTGTTGGCGCGTTCAGCACCAAGGTCAACTTGACTGAGCCGAACGCTGCCGCATTCACGCCGATTGCGCCGGAGGGCGCATTGAGCCCGTTCACGACCACCTCTTCTCAGTGGACAAATAGAGCTTGGCCCTTGAAGCCCGACGTTGTGTTTGAAGGCGGCAACGCTGCGACGGATGGCGTTGCGGCGGACAACTTCAGTAGCCTGGAACTGCTGACTACCAACAATCAACCTTTGACTAGGCTATTCTGGACAACAAACGCTACCAGCGCCGCCTCGGCGTTGTGCGCCCGCATGGCCGCACAGATCATGGCTGCCTATCCGCTGCTCCGTCCCGAGACGGTACGTGCGCTGATTGTGAGTTCGGCTGAATGGACTGAAACCATGTTGCAGATGTTCCCGGCTCAGGGTGCACAGCGGAACAAGCAGGAAAACTTGGCGCTCATCAAGCACTGTGGATGGGGTGTTCCGGATCTGGATCGGGCACTTTGGAGTGCGGGGAATTCGCTGTCGCTCGTGCTTGAAGATCAGCTCAACCCGTATGTCAAAGATGGCAGCACCATCAAGACCAGGGAGATGAACTTTCATGCCTTGCCGTGGCCTCTTGAACAGCTAGAGGCTCTACAGGACACCCAAGTTGAAATGCGGGTGACGCTTTCCTACTTCATCGAACCTAACCCATCCGCTCGCGGCAGCACCTCAAAGTATCACTACCCATCCCACCGTCTTCGCTTTGCAGTTCGGCGTCCCTTGGAGTCAGTCGAGAACTTTCAGGCGCGGATCAATGCAGCCACGGTACGAGAGGAGGAGGGGCGTGTCGCCGCGCCTGCTGACCCCGAATGGTTGCTGGGAGAGGGGCTGCGTCATCGCGGCTCGCTGCATCAAGACATCTGGCGAGGCAGTGCTGCAGACCTGGCGAGTCGTGGCTTCATCGGGGTGTATCCCGCCAATGGCTGGTGGCGAACCCGGCAGGCGCAGGAGCGATATGGCTTGCCGGCGCGCTACAGCCTCATCGTTTCCATTTACACGCCTGGGGTGGACGTTGATCTCTACACGCCAATTGAGCAGCTCATTGCGGCTCAAGTTGCCGTGCCAATTATCGTCAATACCTAACGCCGTGGCCGGTGCACTTCTGGTAGTCCTGGCCACCAATCAATCCAACACTTCATGCTCTCCGCCGTTGCGAGACGGATGCACCTGCGCCCTCAAGTCGGCCCCTACGGCCGTCAAGCAATCCGACGTCTACTCGTCCTTTTGGGACTCCCACGATGAACTGAGTAGCAGTCTGGGTGTAACTGAATTTGAACATCAGGAAGCCCCAAATAGCGATCTCAGCCGCCTCTGCGAAGCCAACTTCTTTGGTGGAACTTCACCTTGTACAACCGCTACCCTTGAGAGGCCAACCGAGCTGGGGGCAGGTGCGATCAAAGCAGATGCGAAGCCATGCTCTGCAGCTGCGCGGATGAAGGCGTTTTCTTCGGGGGATGAGCAGGTGAGGTAGCTGGCACGGATGGGTTCCGCGTCGCACGATGCATAGCGCAACCAGGGATCATGTTCGAACCATCGTTGAGAAGCGTACTCCGCCGGCCATGCTGGATCGCATGCCCAAAACGATCGGAATGAGGTTCGAGTTGCATCGTCTCGAAGGCAACTCAGGAAGTAGCCTGCATCAGCTCCCAGGCCCATAACGGCCTCGCGAAACAGTGAGATCACTTCGCCCGGGGACCTCGCATCTGTGATCAATGGGAGGATCTGAAAAACGCGCGCGTTGTCCTCTACCGCAGGTCTGCCTGACGCAGGCTCGATGCGGTCAGGGGTGGATTGCAAATGCAGCATGACCCTGTCGTCCCAGTTTGCTGAACAGCAGGACATCATCAAAACGCAACGGCTCGACTGCACACCAGCGGTCGAAGCTCTTCACGTCATGAAAGACCATCGTCTGCACCAGCCGCATGCCCGAAGCTTGGCGTTGGGTGCGCTCCATGAGCAGCCCGTAGCGGGTGGCGCACAGGAGGAAGGTCACGGTGCCATCGTGGTTTGCGAGCAAGGTATCGCCCGCAGCGAGGCGCTCCGCATGGCGGTCAGACGTCGATGCGGCAGCGTTGGTGCGCTTTGCGATCAGCGCCAAACGTTTGGAGCCCAATGGTCGGGCGGGTGCGTCGATAGGATCGATACGGCGTTTGACAGAACGGCGTGTCACAACCGCAGATGCTGACGGCTTCACCTCGGGAAGTTGAAGGTTGTTCATGCCCACTCCTGCAGGTCTGGTTGACCGACAGGCCACGCAGCGATCAAACCGCGTAACCCACACCCCAAGTCTCAACAGACTGGATAGAGGGTAGGGTAGACAAGCGCGGCGCGCGATGTCAAAGGGAATCGGGTCAGGGCGACCAAATCTGCAGCTGGTTCAGTCGGGCTAAACGACGAAGACCCGGGCAACGCAGCTCGTCAAGTTACGCCGGTGCACCACTGTGGCTCAAAGCGTCGAGCAAAGAAAACGCGTCATCGGCGCGCTCAACCGGGATGAACAGGTGGTCGTGGTGGAAGGCTGCGACCGCGTTGCAGGGGATGCCCGCTTTGGCCAGGGCTGTGGCGATCATGGCCAGAAAGCCGATGGCCTCAAGCGAGGAGTGCACAGTGAGCGTGATGAGCTTCGCCTCGAAGATAAAGGGCACCTTGGCCTCTATGGCTTGAGCGCGCTCAACGATGGCCGTCAGTCCTTCGGTCTCCCTGAACGTGCAGATGGGGGAGAGGTAAGCAGGGAGGCGATGGTCCTGGAAGGTGCAGTAGACGTAGGTTTCTGGCCGAAGGTCAGGGGCCATCATTTGCTGCAGCCGAACTTGGTCTTTTTCTCCGCTCACTCCGATGTCCTCCTGCACAGGGAAATGGTGTTGGCTTTCGGCGTTGATTATGGGCGGCTGGCGTGAACCCGGCGTGTGCACAAGTGCTCAGGTGCATCGCAGAAGGGACTGGTTTAGGGCCTGTTAACACATCCTCAGCCCATCAGCGACAAGGACGAAGCTGATGAAGCCCAGGAACATGAGGTCGAGTTTCTCGAAACGCGAGAAGATGCGGCGATAGCCCTTGAGCCGGCGGAACAGGCGCTCGACCTCGT